>LFIK01000874.1_pt1 | contig 23125 bp, 32 predicted proteins | sample 643401 | NCBI WGS metagenome assembly LFIK01 (sample SAMN03777447, study PRJNA286221) | soda lake metagenome | biome: soda lake; feature: Kulunda steppe; material: water; isolation source: sample T5-Br brine of Lake Tanatar-5 | place: Russia: Kulunda steppe | collected 2010-07
CCATGGCAGATGTGGGGTGCAGATGCCTCGGCTTGCAAAGGTTTGCTGGGCAGGATGGAGAGATGGTAGATGCCGTCTTCGAAACAGTGAGAGGCAAGAAGGCCGAAGAGAAGTCTTGGTAGTGGCAATGCATGAGTGTGGTGCTAGCGCTTGTCACTGAGCTGAGATGCAGACACCGTTAGCAAGCTACAGTGCAAGCTGTGCAAGCAACAGCTCAGCCTATCCCAACCCCCTTACGCGCCAGACGCATTTTAAAAATCACGTTGTGCAAGGCTCATCACTTGGGAGTGAAGAGGGTCTGATTTCCAAAGAGCATCAGCATCGGGCAGCAGCAGGCATCAGCAGCACCGGGCATACAAAGGCAGCATCAGCATCGGGCAGCAGCAGGCATCAGCAGCACCGGGCATACAAAGGCAGCATCAGCAGCATGAGCTTAAAACGCCAGGCAACGCTGCCGGAAGGTCAGCTGCACAGTTGGGAGGAGACGCAGGCCTTTCCCTCAAGAAGGAGCTCGGGTAAGAGAGGAGGCTTGCACATGAACGGACTCATGCATACGAGCGCATGTGCACGTGTGTGCTGCATGTGCATTAAAGCAAGTGAAAGGGTGTGTATGTGCACCTGTACCAAGTGGCTGTTGCCTGTGTGGGCTCCATGCGCATAGGGAGGGTGTTGTGCGGTCCATGCAGGCGTGCCTAGCTGACGCCCTTTGAGAAGAACTTGAGTGAGCTGGCCGCTGGGCTCCTCCCAAAAGAAGAAGGCAACTTGAAACCCATCATTGAGCATGTCAACTTCTCGTATTTGTGGGAAGAGGAGCTTCCCAGCTTTGCCAGGAGTAGCAGTGCGCTTGAGCAAGCTTGCTGTGCAGTTGCTGTGGCATGCACTCAACAACCTGTGCGCGTGCCAGTGCAACTGGTCAGCTTGGGGGCTGATGTAGAGCAAGATTTAATCCAGGCTCACTCTGGTGTGTGCATTGAAGCTAATCTACGCTGCATTGCACCAGCAGGCAAAGCAGCAAGAGCGCTGAGGCAGCCTGCAGCTCTTTGAGGCGGACACCAGGAAGCAGCCTAAATAAGATGTGGAACTTAGGGCTAAACAGCGCTGTGTAGTTGGGTAGCTTGGGGGATGGGCGGGCGGGGGCGCTGACCAGGTGCTCGGGTTCCTCCTGACTCATGCCGGAGGGCCGGTCCGACTAAAAATATTCGTTTTTCATATCATCAAACTCATACGAAAAGTCTCAGGGCGTTTGAGTGTGTGTGTGTGTGTGTGTGTGTGTGTGTGAAAATCAGTTTTCTAACGACTATGTACCACCCTCTCTACATAGGCCGAGGCTCTGCAGAGGCTCGACAAGCCTCATTGGAAATTTGAGACACCCTATTTACCCATCCTTATAGTTTATAACAAGACACATGAAACTCCCTTAATGGATCTTTGGAATTTTGAGGCACCCTATTTACCCACCCTTCATTATAACAAGACACATGAAACTCCCTTAATGGATTACGTGCTTCCTCTAAAGGTGCATGCTTCAAAGATTCAAATAACAACATGTCTCTAAAATGAAGCAACACCACTTGGATCATCTTTGAGGGTCTGGATTGGAGCGTAAGGTCCTCGATGAAATAGGAAGATCCCAGTCAAAAACCCAGATCAGCATGGGGGCACAGGCGCACCTAAAAGCGGTGGCCGCCTTCCATTTTCACGAGATGTTTGAATCAAGCGCTCCAGTGCTTTATCATAGTATCTGCGCACGACAAACAAAAAATGAGCTACGATTGCAATCCCCTAAGATTTGCTTTGTCACTAGGGACATTGCTGATCTAGGCAGCCTCCACAATCCTAGCAAAGCAGAACAAAAAGCAGTGGTGCAGGGACAATCAGGTTCACAGCTATGTGAGGCAAGGAACCTTGATGGTGCTGTGACTTCTGTCCTTCCTCGCCTACTCCCTGCCTGCTGTTCCGGTACAACAACATGGTTTCAACGCTGCAATCCTGCTCCCTGCCTGCTGTTCCAGTACAACAAGATGACGTGGCGTCAACGCTGCACTCCCTGCATCATTCAGCGCATTACCCTCCGCCTCGGCCCAGCCTATTGCCAGACGTGTCAAAGCCAAGACCAGGCATGAGCAAGATGTCCAAAGGTAGGCCCTCCTGGAGAACTGCACGCACACACATAAACACACATAGTAAGCCCGTTTCCAGTCTGTTGCAAAAGAACACAAACACACTCTTGCATTGCGCCCATGGCTCTTAATTTTTGATTTCAAGCAAGTTTGCATTTTGCAGCCAGTGACTGCTGGTAGAACCCTGTTTAAAAGTAAACTTCTTGTTTCAAATGCTCCTACAGAGTGAAGCAAGCACTCAAACACTTATGGTGCTGGGTGGCCCTCACCATCAGCTCGTGGAGTTCCATCTGCATAAGTTGGAGGAGGCTCCAAGATTCCAAATGGAGGCACAGAAACCAAAGAAGACAGAGAATCTGCGTAACACGCAAAAAGAAGGTGATGAGCTAATGGTACGTGGTTGAGAGCCAGGGTTTTGACTGTGTTCTGCTGGCACATGATCTGCTTGCGGTTGCATAAGCAACAACATTATTAAAGAATTAAGATACAAGGCCAACCAGATAGGAAAGACTCGTGCTTTTTCCAATGAGAGCAACCGCATGTGCGTTTTTTCTAAGCTTAAACTCCATTCCAGCTGCTGAAGCCTTCCCTACTTCAACCTCTCTCTGGATTGCCACCAAATAAGAGCAATCATCACTCACCAACACTCACCAAGGTGAAGAAATTTCATGTTTGATTGCTTATCCTCCACGACGGGAACATAACACCTCTTTCCTGAAGAAAAACATGTTTCATTGAGTCCAGAGTGAGAAAGGGGGATGGCTTGCATTATGGATAAATGATCTATGGAAAGGAGGCAAAGCAGCTTTAGATAGGTAAAAGTGATGTGCTGCATTATCCTCAACTACCCGTGACCATAAATAGCAATTGTGATTTGTCAGCTGTGCTCAACCTATCAGCTTTCAATTTGTCATGGTTTTGGGCATGACAGGTTCCAGGATGTCTGCCTGCCAGCAAGCTACAGAGCCAAGCAGGTTCATTCTTGGGCCTGGTTCTCCGTTATGTCTGCCAATCAATTAAATCCTCCTCTTTCCAGCACGCCACCAAGCTTCTTACACAAACACTCTGAGGACTTGGTCGATTCGCTCAAGTTTGACAGACATGCACCGACCGCACCTGTTGTCATAGCTGCTTGGAGGACAGCCGAGGTGTCCACCTCACGTAAACGAGCACAGTGAACATACACTGCGATGGTTTTACTCGCTGTGAAGTACGGAGCTTTGAGCACTTGGCGTGCAATCGCTGCACCTGTGAGTAAATGCATGAGCTGAAGCTTGCCTCCATTGTCCACAGTATTCAAGACAGTGATTTACATTGTAGCAAACTTACTTTCTGCTTGCATGGCTTCCCGGGACATTTGCTGCAGTGCTGTCTTTATGGCCTTGCGCGCTGTCTGTTTGCGTTCCTGAGCCACAGTGCTGCTCGCTACATTTTGCTGCTGATCAGCCATGGATTGCACTGAAAACTTAAGACTCCTTCCTAGGCTGGCTTCCAAGTGCAGTCGTGCCCTGGTCAGAGCAGCTGCCATCATCACTTGCACATCACGCCCGTGCTAAGCAAAACATTGCATATTGCTTGCTTGGTTGCATGCTCCAAAGACTTTAATATTTGTTGATCAAAATAAGAACAAACGTATTGCAATTGCTTCTTTTTTTGTCAAGATTCTTCCACGTTTTTCATCGAATTGCAAAACGTTTCATTGAAAATTTGAGTTTAGGCAAGACAGCTTGCATGCAAGCAGCCATAAGGGACAGTTGAAAGTTGAGTAAGCCGGTTAAGGTGGAGGACGAAGGATGGGGTGCGGGAGCTCAAAGGTATCCTGAACGTCGTTGGAGGTGTCGGAGCCAGATTCGCTGAGTCGTCTGCCAGCGTAGTGAGTGCCATACTCCCATGTGTGGAGCAGCTGATCGCTTTGCCGTCCCCGCCCATCGCCGCAGGCTGTCTCCGCCTCACAAGTGACAACTAGCGCTCCAAACAAGGCTCCAGCATCTGCTACAATCCACCCAGTTCAAGATGATGCCAGCAACAAGAGTTCTAAGTGGGTCAGCCAGCGGGCTACTGGCCAGCCTCCCTAAGCATCAAATGCTCAGGTTCTGCCTGTAGTGCATTGAGTTGATTTGAATGCATCTTATGATTTGTCATGTAGCATCATGTGTGTGCTTGTGAATGTGCAGGAAATGGGAGGAGGCCTCGCCTGTTTCTCTGCTTTCCAGGAGATCAACAAACTTGGGTAATGCATCAGAAGAAGAAAAGAAGCTGTTTGGTGAGTCCACACGTAGCACACTTGCCTTTGAAGGCAAGTTGATTTCGCATTTAAGCTGGACCGCTCATTCCTGTCTATTTGTCCATTGCAGCCGTCAAGACGAGCCTCATCAAGGCATGGGCCCCAGAGGTATGCGACGCCTGCGCATTCAAGCAGGGCTCCTTTCATTGGCTGCATGGCCAGAGGTTTCTTTCAACTGACAGCTGGATGTGTGTAAGCGGGACGCAAGGTGGAATTGGCAGCGAGTAAATGAGGCCCTCCTGAGGCCAGTCCTGATAACGGCTTGTGCCAAAACCTGGCGTGCTGCGCATCTTAACTGAGCACATCTCTAGTCTGATGTTCATACCTCTGCCGCCTTGCAATGTGCAGTACATGCCGGAAGATGTGCGGCCGCTGTTCTTCTCGCCAGATGTGCAGTCAGAGCGAGCTACGAATGTCACTCTGGACCAGATCCTGCACAAACAGGAGCACATGACACGCAAGACAAAAATCATCTGCACAGCTGGCCCTGGTTGCTGGAGTGAGGAGATGCTGTCCAAAGTAGGTACATGGGTGAGCATGCGCATGGTCAAAGTTCCACCAGTGACGCGTCGGACTGTGTCCGATGCGTGCTATGCGCATGCTTTGCTACTCACACAAGCAATGACTAAGATTGTGGTGGGCCACTATGATGAAAATATTTCTTTTGGTTGGTGCTTTTGTTGTCTCAACTGCCCCTCAGCATGCTCTATTCCCTGATTGTTACTTCCCCCTCAAACTGCTGTATTTCCACAACCTTTCCATGCCTCAGCATGCTGTGGCCAACAAGTCCTGCAGATCATTTCCTTAACCAGCAGCTTTAAGGAGTGCTGCTTCTCTTCAGGTCTGCAGTGCCTTGACATGCTCTGACCAGCCAGTCCTGCATTTCCTTCCCAGGCCAGACTCTGCGCGGGCTGACCTGCAGCGCCCTGGACCTGCTCTGTGTACGCAGCTGCTGGGCACAGAGTTGTGCTTTGCGCGCTTTGGCTTGAGGCGCTCACGTCTGCGGCTTGCACTGAACTCATGTGCCTGTAGCTGCTGGATGCGGGCCTGAATGTGCTGCGCTTCAACTTCTCGCATGGCGACCATGAGGGCCATTACCAAGTCCTGGAGCGATTCCGCAAGGTGAGGGCAGCATGACATGCTCACCCTCATGCAACAGCCTAAATAGTGAAACCTGCCCTGCTGCGACCGTCAGGGTTAGGGTTAGGCTTTGGCGGCAAGATTTGCGGTTGTGGCACCAGTTTTCTCCCTGCTGCTTTTAAGTTAAAGCTTGCATTGCTTGACTCTCTTTCTTGGGCAGGTTTGTGAGGAGAAGGGAAGCAGAGCTGCTGCGCTGCTGGACACAAAGGGCCCTGAGATCCGCACGGCTATGCTGCGAGACCACAAGCCCATCAGCCTTGAGGCAGGGCAGGTCATTGTCATTGAGGCTGTGGGCGCCAAGTACACAGAGTTTGAGGGCTACAAGGATGAGGACGGGGAGACGCGCATCGGGCTGAGCTATGACAAGCTCTGCCAGAGCGTGAAGCCGGGCAACATGATCCTGCTGGCTGATGGGTCCATCAGCATCAGGGTGGATGAAATCATGAGTGAAATGGAGCTGCGTGGCACTGTCATGAACAGCAAGGCTCTGGGTGAGAGGAAGAACTGCAACCTGCCAGGTGTGAAGGTGGACATCCCCGTACTGACAGACAAAGACATCAACGACCTGCAGAACTTCGCTGCCAAGCATCAGATGGGATTTGTGGCAGCCAGCTTTGTTCAGGTGAGCTCAGACTGCTGATGTGCTGGATGGAGGCTGAATGGATTGATCAGGTGTACTTTATCCATGGGCAGCTTTACCTTCCTAACGACTTGTCATTTTCAGGCCTGCCTTTGCTGCTTTGTATTAGGCAGTAGCTCCTTGAAAAGTTTTTTTTATCATCCATTTGACAACAAGGTCAGTTAGAGTCTTTCCCAGGCACAATCTTAGATCTAGGTCATGCAAAGCCTTGCAGCTGGCCCAAGCATGTCTGAAAACCATGCACCATCGCTTGACTTCCAGAGCAAGGCAGATGTGGAGTTCATTCGGAGGGTGCTAGATGAGGCAGGCGGCCACCAGACAAAGATCATCTCCAAGATAGAGAACCTAGCAGGTTGGCTGCGAGCTCACTACCATTGCTTCGAAGTCTTGATCACAAGTGAAGTGCGGGGCTATGTGGCCATTTCATATACAGCAGGCGACAGCAGGTGGTTCGTTGACAGATGCCATTGCAGGCACAGAGCTGGAGACATGCTCCACAAGCTAACTGAACCGTGCAGCAATGGACCTTCAGTTACTCTGGTCACCTTGCCTCACCAACCAGGCTGTGTGGCCTTGCCACTGCTCTCATTGCGCTTGTATGCCGGTGCTGCGTAATACTGGTAGGCCTTCACAACTTTGATGAGATTTTGCAAGTCACGGATGGCGTAATGGTGGCACGAGGAGACCTGGGCATGGAGATTCCTTCCGAGAAGGTGTGGGTCATGATTGCATGCCCAGGCTTGGGCGTTGGTGGTACCACACATTGCTAGAGCACCGGAGAACAACCTTGGCAAATCACTGATCAGAGCTCAGAGCCTTTCCATGCTTAATTTGCCGCGTAACACATACTGTCTGCAAAACATTGATCTGGTGTTAAAGTGAGTTAAAAGCGGAAGCTCCTGTCACAAAAAAGGAAGGTGTAGGGTTGCACTGCCTGGAAGCTTCCAAGCCAATCGACTCCGAATGCATCCGTGGGGAGCCACTTGAAGCCAGTTTATGCCGCTTGCATTCTCAGGTAACCCCAAAGCTGGCAATCAACAAAACAACTTGCCCTGTGATTTGATCATGTGCAGATCCCTCTTTCTCAGCTTGAAGATGCTGAGCTTGGATTCCTCACAAACCTCCTGCTCCCCTCACATCCAGGTCCCTGTTGCTCAGAAGATGATGATCACAAAGTGTAACTGCGCGGGAAAGTTTGTCATCTGCGCCACACAGATGCTTGAATCGATGATCAGCAAGTAAGTGGATCTAAGGTAGGGGACGCGGCAGTTAAGGATGGAGTGGGGCTCATGGGCAGAGCATGCAGGCTTTACCTCTTTTGACAATAGCTGTCTTTGTAAGTGCAGCCCTTGCATCATTAGTTCTAGTATGGTATGGGTCTGTTTGCACCTGCTTCTGCAGGCAGCCAGAGGCCTGCAAGGTCTGAGGCGCCACTTAGGCGTTATAGCATTGCCGCAGGACAATCTTGTGTGTGGTAGTATGACAGCATGTAGCTGTGTGCACCTGCACTTCATGCAGCCCAGCTTTCACAGGAGCTGTAATGATAAGATCTTATGAAGGGAAGGGACTCGCTGTGTAGCAACTGCAAGTTCCTTTTCAGGTGCTACACAGCACACATGACAATAAAAGGCTGTGTGCGCCTGCTCTGTATGCAGCCCAAGGCCCACGAGAGCTGAGATGACGGACGTGGCTAATGCAGGTGCGCAGCTGCCCTGGTGCCCAAGCGCAAGGAAATAGGCTCTTTTGGTCTCTGTGCTCGTACACATGTGTGGCCAATAAGAGTGTATTTGTGTTAGGGTTTATGAGTCAGTTGTTCAGCAGCGTGCTTTGCGACAGAGTGCTGCTGGAAGGTAGTCGAAGGAGGGATGGCACTGCCTTACCTTTCTGATTTCCATTACCATTTACAAGGTTTTTCTGACAATATTATCAATTGTTCGTGTTCTGGATGTATTGTGCAGTGTATGATGGAGTGGATTGCGTCATGCTGTCAGGTGAGCGGATGGTTGGCAGACCTTTATTGAGCACCCGTTTGCATGAAGTAAGGACTTCATGCGACTGGACGCGTTTGGTTTGTATGGAAAAATGTGTTCCAGATGTCATTTAACAACAAGATACAGCAAGTCTAGAAATCGTTCTCCATCTTATTGGGCAACAGGTACTATACTTGCACTATCTTGGACAATCCAATTCAATCAACGACTAGAGTGCTCTCGAGAGCAATCTGTGCAAGTGCACTTTGGAATGATTACAATCAACATGATAAGCATGCGCAAAGTGTATGTGTTTGCAAGCATTATACAACTTTTCTTACAGTAGGTGTAGCAAAAGTGGAAAACTTTAATGTGCTTGAATGTGCTTGAATGTGTGATGCACATCACAGGCGAAACTGCCAATGGCGAGTTTGCTGACGTTGCAGTGTCTACAATGGCTGCTATCGTCTCTACCGCCGAGATTGGTGTGGACTATTACAGCCAATTCTCCTTCATCCGCCATTGGGCAACCAAGTACTGGTAAGGATGCGTATGTATGCATGGACACATATGAGGGAGAAATGGAAGAGGGAAAGGGAGGGTGGGAGGGAGGAGGACTACCTGTCCAATCAGCTTAGCAAAGATGCAGCCAAAACTACGCAGTGCTCTCTTAATTGCACTGCACACACGACGCCTTTACTCTGTATAACTGTATGCTTGGATCGTAATTCATCCTGACAGGTATGACACTCCTCAATCCCACAAAGCTCCCTCCCTCCGTCTCTCTCTCTCTCTCTCACTCTCTCTCTCTCTCTCAGCCCTGCCCTGCTTATGCACCGCAGCCCGTTTGCATTGCGCTCCACCCTACTGAGTCCTGCCCTGCAGTCTGTATGCATTGCGCTTGCCACCCTCTCTGAACCCTGTCCCGCTCATGCCCTGCAGTCCGTCTGCGCTATCATCAATGGAGTGCATCCTCTCCTCCACAGCCTCCATGGCCGTTGGCTTCCACGAGGATGACACACCAGGTGCGCTGCACGGCGCCCTGCCCGCCTCACGGCTGCCATGCCTGGCTCACAGCTGTAGTTTTTGCCACACTGCTGCTCTGCCTGCCTAGAAGGCAGCTCGTGGTTGCCTTTCCTGCCTCAGTGCTGCCCTGCCAGCCTGAGACGTATTTTACAGCTGCATTTCCTGTCTCATGTCTGCCCTGCCTGCCTGAGAAGTATCCTATTGCTGCCCCGCCTACTTCACAGTTGCAATGCCTGCCTTGTTGCATCCTGTCATGCATGCTGCCCAGCCCTTTCTTGCTGCAACCGTGTGCCCACATCATGCGACATATATACGCCGCGTGTCCAGCAATCACAAGAACAGTCTGCCTCATCTGCTTTCGAAATCTCCCCTTGGCCCTATCCCCTCTGACCCACTGAGCCTCTCAGCCCTGCCACAGCTCACGTGTACGCATGCTCCACACCTTACAGCCCAGAGCACAAAGCACTGCAGGCCTTGTCCACTGATAAGCCATCTTGTAGTCACCAATTCGGAAATGCACTCTTAAGCGTGAGCACAAGCGCCCCTAACAGGTGGACAGCCAGTGCCTTGCGTGCTATTTACCTCCTGATGATCCATGCTGCAGCTCTTTCCCGCCAATCAGCGTCACCCATGTGTGCGTCCGTTGCCTCCTCGTGTTCCATTCGTGCGGCCTCTTGCAGAGCTGCTGCGGCTCAAGCGCGTCAAGCAAAACCGCAGCCTCATAATTGTGTGCCTCACCAACACCGGCGAGGCGGCGGCAAAGATCTCCAAATACCGGCCCCCCTGCCCCGTTGTGGTCGTGTCCACAAGCGAGCTGGTGCTGCGGCAGTGCTCGGTGTCCTTTGGCCTTGTCCCGCTGAAGGCAAGTCGGTGCGCTCAAAGAGTGTGGTGCATGAGAACGGACAGTGTCTTAGCATTCCTGAGGAAGAAGAAGTGTGGAAGTGTCACACAGTGCCCAGTGTCTGTAAGTCTTGACCCCCGTGTACAACTGCAAGTGCCCCCAAACATGAGGCGCACAGGCAACGTGTGCACATGGGAGGGGGGTTGGAGTGGCTTCTGGTCAGTAACCTGGATGCGCTGCGCAAAGGCAGGCGGGGCGGGCTGGTAGGGAGACACGGGGTGCATGGGCAAGGGTTGGGGTTCGGTGCATGGCTTATTGGCAGTGGGCTTGCTTCGCTGGGGCAAAAAGTGCTCGCTTGGCTTGACTCGCTTAACTTGACACGCTTGACTTGACACGCTTGACTTTATTTGCATGCCAAAGTTGGGGCATGGCTCATGACTTGATATGTCTGACTTGTCATGCTTGATTTGATTTGCTTGGCTTGCTCTTAACCTGATTTGCATGTCAAAATCGGGGCATAACTCATGACTTGACTCGCAATGGCAGCGGCACATGGAGCGTTGCCGGGAGCTCTCTTGCAAATTGTAATAGGAGTGTTTTGCGTCAGACAGCGGAGCATGGAGCAAACACTCAGCATTGAACGCGAGCACAAGGCGCGTAGCAAGAGCACACTGCACAGACCGCAGCAAATGCGCACAATTTCCTCGAAGGGGGCTGGTTACCACGTCTCTCAGCATGCATAAGCCGCTTGCTCCGTCAGCTCTGCTGCTTGCTTCATGACCTCTGCTGCTGCTGCTGCCGGTGCTGCTTGCTCCGTGACCTCTGTTGCTGCGGCTGCTGCGGCTGCTGCTGCTTGCAGGTGGACTCCCTGGACATGGAGGCGCTGGAGCTGGCCCGCATGGCATCAGATGAGGTTGCCCGTGTGTGCAACTTCAGCGACGTGGTGGGCACCAAGGTCATCTTGGCGATGGGCCGGCATGGCGGCAGCGCGGATGCAGAGCCGGTGGGTGTGCTGGGCGTGGTTTGTGTGTGTATGTGTGTGTTGTGGGGGTGGATGTGGGCAAGGGCGGTATTGCGGAGGCGCAGGTGCTGGGCGTGAATGTCTGCACGGGGGTTTGAAGGCAAAGGTGCTTATTACAAGAGGGAGCAAGGGTAGCTGCTGACGTGTGTAAGGCCGCGGTCACACGCTTCTTTTCACTCGACCCCAAATCGCGGTCACATACGGAAAAGTTTCCGACCCCGAAAATTTTACACTTTCTTTATTCAAACCCCCCAAGTGCACTTCTCACTTTTTTCACTTTTGGCAAGTCTAAGGAGCCCCCAGGGAGGGTACCATTTGTGTATGACCCCCAGAAACCCCTTGTTTAGGGTCTTATATGTCGGAAGGAGCATTTACCTTGGGAGGATGTCTGAGGAGACAAGGTTTCCCTACATGAGTTACACACGTCTATGCAGGTGCAGTACTAGCTGGTGATGATTCTCCAGGCTGACAGTGCACTGAGATGATGTCTAATGTATGTGTTAGCCAGGCTTTCAGTTGTGGGTGCCAAACATGGTGAAGAAGTCAGGCAAATAGAAATTGAAAGGGATGGTCATCACTGACATTTCCTAGGCCTTGGACTGTCAATTTGAGGAGCATTTGCACGCAAAAAAGGCTTTTTTGCATGCATGATGACAAGTTTGTATGTGGAGTCAAGGACTGATGCACCATGGCCACATGCACAGGGGAAACAAATTATCAAATGCCCAACCGTAGTAGCCACGCTCTGCAAAATTTCCAGCATCCTGCCCTGGCACTCTCCCCTGATGGCTCAGGGTTGATTGACTGTCAGGCAAGACCTTGTAGACCATGAGCCGAGCGCTTAAATGTGGGCGTTTGCAGCATTGCAGGCTCCTTATGAACAGTGTAGTCTGTGCTGTGTTGCTACCCGATTATGGCATGAGGACCTGTCACAAAAAGCGTGACCGCAAAAATGTTTCCACTTCTGAGTGGGAAAAGTGAAAAATGTTGAAATTATGTGTGACCGCGGCCTTTGCGCGGGTTTGGAAGATGAAGTGCTGTAATCATACTCAAATAAGTATGGCTCTTCTATTCGGGCCCTGCCCAGATCCGCTCAAGGTTTGGGGTGTGGTTTGAGCCTGCTGAGTATCAATGCCATCAGGTGACGGAAAATCCACGTTGCTCCTTGGTGCCCAGGCTGTATTCATGTTACAGGCTGCAGCTAGCGCGCTAGCTCAACGTGAACAAACATGATAGCTTGGCTGCTGTGCATGTTTTATAGGGGGGGGGTGCACCTCCGTTGCGCTGTACTGCACATGATTCAATGAGGCTCAAGGACGCTCGAGCACCCCATCTGATACCAAATTGTAAAAAGACAGAGCTCCGTCTTAGATACCGCGCTTGTCAATCCATAGGAATATAAATCGTTACATTCCCCCCTGTCTTGGTACGGGTGTCCCGGCCTTAGCGAGGAGTCGGTCTTTATAAATCCTTGCCCAAGTGATGCATCTAGGTCTGGTCGAGATTGGCAAAGCGGGTCGGTCGGCGAGGATCAAATCCAAGCTTTGAGCGCTTCTGGTCTGGTCTGGTCTGGTCTGGTCTGGCCTGGCGCTCAAGGGTACTTGAGCACCCCATCCGATACTAAACTGTTAAAAGACAGAGCTCTGTCTTGGATACCGCGCTTTCCAATCAATAGGAGTCTAGCCTTGCCCGCAAGACCATGCAAAGCCCAGCATTGGAGCACAACATTGCACCTGCCACCTCACCAGGTGCGCTGATGTGTGGCCTGCTTTCAGGTGGTCACTGCCATAAAGCTGGGGGCTGGCTTGAAGAAGGACAAGGGCTGGAGCACAGCCAACATGCTGACCATCCCTTCAGGTACCTACCGCACAGGCCGTAGACAGTGTGCATGTGCGTGTGTCTGTGATTGTGAGTGTGCTCGTGAGTGCACTCGCATGCCGGCCATTCCTACAGCTACTGCCCGCGTGCCGCAGGCCCTCTTCACACATAGCGCCCTTTTGCTTCGCGTTTGTGCTCAGGTTCTGTGCTTTATCTGCTAAGACCAATTACTGCATGCACTCCTTGTGTTTGTAGGATGGATGAGTTATCATTGCATTTGCAGCGCTGCTCTAGCGCACAAGCTGATGCTCAACTCGGTGCCCTTTCTCTGACAGGCGGGCATGCTTGTCCCATTTTCCCGGCACTTTCTGTTGCGCGGCAGCATTCACCCGCAAACATGCACACATGCGCATGCAGATTGCATGCACACCCGCACACAACGCACATATGCCCGTGTTTACTTGTGGCAACACCCGCTCCTTTCCGTGCAGCCACGATCACCCAGCGCCCGGGCGTGCGCTCCATGCGCTCTACTCTGACCAGCTTGCCCCTCATCGTCGCGCCCGCGGAGGGCGTGCGGCGCACAAAGATCATCTGCACGATGGGCCCATCCTGCTGGACTGAGGAGAAGCTGAGCTTGGTGCGTTGGGCAGTGGCATGGGCATCACGTTTTGACTTTGTAGTACTGATGATGGCGCAGCTATCATTTGCTGTCGGTGGGTGTGTCATCAGGTAACGACACGCATCATGACTTGTCGGATGAGTACAATGGGTGATGGTGCGGGCAATGCATGCCGGGCATCGTGTGTTGTCGGCGGTGCATGAAATGATGGTGATGGCACATGCACCATGGTGTACATGACAATGCTACAGTAGTAGCTCTCCCTTTCAAGCTGGGAAAGCAGGACTTGCAATGAATAATAATTAGGACAGAAGAAATAGAAACGCAAGCAAACATGTGCGCATGCACACACATACAAAGACAACGCCTGCCTTAGCCAAGAAGGCCGAGGCTGAATCCCAAAAATAGCTGTGGCCGGATCTGGATTTCCTGTAGATCTTGAGCTCTGGGCTGAATGCCAGCCGGCTGCTGCATGCTAGAGTAGCGCAGCATTGGTTCGTACTTGGGCAGTAACTCGGGGTTGATTGATGCTGCACAGAGCTACAACTTGTGTGCGTCTGCCACACTGCTGCTTGCACATAACGGCCAGAAGCCCACTTGTTTGCTCGGTTGGTGATGCAAGGTTTGGAGATCAGTCTACCATATGAGGGGCGCATACGTCTATCATCAATCACCTGATTTAGCCAGACAGGCAGCTGGCCTGCCCGCTGTCCTGACCTTCGTCCTGGCCTGCTGCCATGAACCCAGTACCCTGCTCATGTCCTTGCCTGGCTTGGAGTGGCTCACGTCTGTGCCTTTGCCATGTCTGTGCAGCTGCTGGATGCGGGGATGGACATTGCGCGCTTCAATTTCAGCCACGGGGACCATGCGGGACAGCTGGAGGTGCTTGAGCGGCTGCACAAGGTACGAAGGTGCATGTCACGACAGCATGTGTGAGGGATCTGCAGGCATAGCACAAGCTGCAACTCGCACATACCATGTCTTGAGCGGCAGTGCACTCCCTTGCTCATCTCCGTGTGCCTTTTGCGTTCCTATTCGGCCCCATGTGCTCCAGCCATGCTGCATGTAGCTCTGGGCAGCATGCACTCTATGTTCGTGGTGCTCACACCCTTATCAGTGTGTGTGTGTGTGTGCGTGTGTGTGTGTGTGTGCACGCCCTCATCAGTCTGTGTGCGCACGTGCTCAGGTGTGCGGCCAGAAGGAGGCAGCTGCCAAAGCCACACAGCATACCGTGGGCCCCAGATGGGCAAGCTTGCTGGACACAAAGGGCCCTGAGATCCGCACGGCTATGCTGCGGGACCACAAGCCCATCAGCCTTGAGGCTGGGCAGGAGGTCGTTATTGAGGCTGTGGGCGCCACGTACACGAAGTTTGAGGGCTACAAGGAAGAGGGCGGGGAGACGCGCATCGGACTGAGCTATGACAAGCTTTGTCAGAGCGTGAAGCCGGGCAACCTGATTCTATTATCAGATGGGTCCATCAGCATCAGGGTAGATGAGATCTTGAGTGACACGGAGCTGCGAGGCACTGTGCTTAATAGCAAGGTCCTGGGCGAAAGAAAGAACTGCAACTTGCCGGGCGTGAAGGTTGAAATCCCCGTTCTGACAGAGAAAGACATCAACGACCTGCAGAACTTTGCTGCAAAATACAGGATGGACTATGTGGCGGCCAGCTTTGTGCAGGTGAGCCCTCAAAGTTCAATGGCTGGTCAGCTTCATGCAAATGATGCTTCATTGTTTCCAAGCAGGGTGACATGCAAAAGCATGGAAACTAAGTGATGGCAAAAAGAGATGACTTGCGTCGCCAGACTTGTCCTAGCGCATTGCTTGTTTGAGAGATAAGGGTAGGTGCACAAGTTAAGCTACCCTAAAGGGCCAATGAGTCAGCTCATGTCAGTAGCCTGGGTAACTGTTTTGCTTGATTTCATGCCAAAGGGCGAAGATGTCACAAAAGGCGACTGCTCAGGGCCTGGATACATCTTCTCATGCCTTTCTTTTGTTGTTTATCAGCCATGGACATGTCCTGGCGCTTTTGCCCTGCCACGCTTTTTGCCTGCAGAGCGCTGCAGACGTGCAATATATCCGGTCGGTCTTGAACGCGGCCAAGGGAGGAGAGTCTGTAAAGATTATCTCCAAGATAGGTGGGTGCCTATCTTGGGAGTGCAAGGCAGCAGCTGAGGCACTCATGGTCTATAGGAATCACAAGCCATCTGATGCAGTTTGTTGGTCAGCAGCGTTTCGTCCGTCGTTCTGCTTGCCATGTATGTGTGCGCGCCTCTTTGGACGCCTTCCAGAGAATGCGGAGGGGCTGCGGCGCTACGATGAGATCCTGGAAGCCAGCGATGGCATCATGGTGGCCCGCGGTGACATGGGCATGGAGATCCCGCCTGAGAAGGTGCGGGGTGTAGGGTAGGGTGGGAGGGTGGCATGGGCGTGGAGCTCTGCCTGGAAATCTGTGCAGGGTGTTGGGTGGGGTGGGGTGGGGGAAATGAGCGTGATGGTTCTGCCTGAGAATTTATGCGGGGTGCAGGGCACAGGTGGAAAAGAGCTGGAGAGGCATGCAGGGGAGGCGGGGGCCTAGGGGGATCTATGCTCAGAGATCCCACCTGAATAGGTGCAGGGTGCTGGGGTAGGCCGGGGGAGGGAGGGAGGCTAGAGAATAATGGGTGAGGACATCCTGCCTAAGAGAGATGTGATGTGCAGGGGGGAGGCCTGCTGCAAGATGGGCGTGGCAGCTTGAAAATGGGGTCAAAAGGATTGTGGCTGTCATCAAGGGCGATCGGTTGATTACATGTACATTATCAACATTCAATGGGAATGGTAGATCCTGACAAGTAGGCTAGCTCGGGCACACTTCAAGCCACTTAAGATGCACACAACCCTGTTGGCCCTGGCCACAGCTGCCTTCTCGTGAGACATTGTGCTGTTGCCCGCCCTCAGATCGCAGTTCAACAAATAGGACGACCAACCTTATGAAGTATGAGAGCCTGCTAAATTTGCACTGCTTCGTGCTGGTCAGGAACCCTAGTCGTGTATATTTGGCCACAAAGAGTGCCTCTTGTTTCCTTGGTGGCATAAGTGTGAAAATGTAATTATCCTATTACTTGATTTTGTTTGGGTTCGAGGTATTTCAACGCTCTGAGCATGCAAACCACATACGAGAGCACGGGTAGATCTGATCTGTCACTTATGCATGCTTAATGCAAAATTGTCTTATCTCATTTAAATAACGAACCGATTTATAGGGCACAAAGGCTTCTGGGCCCTGCCTTGCCTAGTGCAATGCGCAGGGTTGTGCATTGGAGGAGCAGTACCATTCGCCAGCTCCAGACAAGTATCCTTGACACAGCAACACTGATGTTTGGTCCAGGACCAAGCTGCTTCAACAAAGTATGATGTTCTGTTTGACCAACCCCAGGTTCCGCTGGCCCAGAAAATGCTCATCACCAAGGCTAACATTGCTGGCAAGTTCATCATTACTGCAACCCAGATGCTGGAGTCGATGATCAACAGGTAATAGATGAGAGACAAGCGCTCCCTGTGTAATCAGGTATCTTGCTGTGAAGAACTTGGGCAATCTCCTGCAGGTATAGACTGCAAATCGGCTTGCCTCCAGCAGAGTTATGCTGCACAGTGTCGTGAGTAACACTGTGGACGGATTACTGTGTGACCGCGATGCATTGTCGTTGGAAGGGAGGCCTGGATGTAGCTTAAAAGGCTTATTGTCTCTGGCCCCGCGTACGCTAATTCAATGTAAGCATTTGCTTCTTTGCAGCCCAAGGCCCACACGAGCTGAAATGACAGATGTGGCAAATGCAGGTAGGTTTTGCATTATTACAGCTTTTGTACTCTCTGTGCATTTAAATGTGCAAGTTGGATCAGGTGGCATTCTGGTTGTGAGGTGGACCTTGTATGACACATGGACTTGTATCTACTAGAGGTAGTACCTCAGAAATTAGGTCATGCTCGCAGGATATTCATCAGATGGGGGCCTCTGAATGGTTCTTGAACGCATTGCAAAAATGTATTGATACAGGCACTGTTGTATAAGCCCAATTTTCATCTGTGCAGAGGTCAACGGTAGCTGGGCGTTTATAGTTCACATTTTGTGCCAATTGCAAAACTCTTCGAGGAATGTTTTTGTGCGCTTGCAGTGCTGGACGGGACTGATGCAGTGATGCTGTCTGGTGAGTGCCTCTGCATGAGGTGCAGTGCATGGAGCTTCCCTTCGGTTGAGGACTGGAGTCCAAGCAGCTCCTCTAATGCTTTCCTTTTTGCGGTGCTTTAAAGTCCATCAAAAGGGCTTACTTGTAGGCCTCAGAGCCTTGCCATCCTGTCCTAGGTTGCAGGCACTTGCACATATATTGCCTTAGACTATTTTTTCTGAACACCCCCAAAAGTTGTCCATGTCACCTTGCTAAATTGTTGGATTTAGGGCAAAACTCAATAGTGTGAATTGCTCTTTTAGATTTTTGGTGGCATATTTGATATATCTTAACATATGCATGCCGCGCACTGCTCGCTTGCGTACATATGAGCTACATTGTTTTGACAAGCCTATTTTGTTCACACGTTTGTTTAAGCTTTTTCCCTTGCTCCCAAATATGCCAATTGTTGTGCAGGGGAGACTGCCAACGGCCAATTTCCGGAGCTGGTCGTGTCGACCATGGCTGCATTATGCCAGAACGCCGAGGAGATGGTGGATGCAGACAAGCTGTACAACTTCTTACGCAACCACACGCCCAAGGTGGAGGGTGCAGATCAACTCTTTCTTCCGTGATTGGCTATTGCTTGCTGCAAACACGCATTGCATTATGTACTCAGCTTTTCTCCCAGTGACTGGCCCACGTGACTTTGATCCACCTGTGTCGCCCTGTGACATTGATCACTTACTAGGCTCAATTTACTTACAATGTGCTCATCATTCAATTTTTGTTCGCAGCCAATGATGGGTGTAGAGGCCATTTGCAGCGGGGCTGTGCAGGTGGGTTGAAAGGGCCTTCCAGCACAAGGCCTTTTTTGTGTGATGACTCATTTTAGCTGTTTTGTTTACAATGCTTGCTGGCCTGTGCTGGCCCTGTGTACAAGGATTTTGTGTGTATAGTACCTGGGGTCCCCATGCGCAGCTTCCCCGGTGTTTAATGAGGCATTCCTTGTTATTGTTCATTCTTGGCTGCCAACAGACGGCCATGGACTCCAAGGCTAAGGCCATTCTGTGTATCACAACGAGTGGGCGCGCCCCTGCACTGGTGTCCAAGTTCCGGCCCCCCATGCCAGTGCTTGTGGTCACAACGGAGATGCAGCTTGTAAAGCAGTGCAGGTGTGTATGGGGGCCTTTTTGCAAACTTGCGCTTACAATGGAGGCGCAGCTTGTGAAACAGTGCAGGCACTTTGGTGTAATAGATTGCATGGCTTGGTATGGGTGTGCGTGGGCGCGTGTCTGTGGGTGAGAGGGTGCGGGGTTGCATGCAGGTAGGATGGGCTTCTTCAAAACCATGTTGCATTAGGTCATTGTGGGAGTCAGCTTCCTTCTTCTTGCAATGCTCCAGTTCCTGTTGAGCAGGTGCTTTCAGACCTGAAGAAACCTGGATGAGTGCAGATGAGAGCAGAGCAGGCATGGTCTCTGCATGCTTGCGGACAAGCACAGGCAACTTCCTGACTCTTTGTGTGCTCGCGCCCAGGTCCATGTACGGCCAGTTGGGCATCTTGCTCGAGTCCAGCACCAGCACCAGCTCGGAGGAAGACGTGCACAACCTAGTCGACGAAGTGCGGACCTACTGCAGAGAAAACGTGGGTGCAGTGAAAGCGTGGATGCAGAGGGGAGAGGAGGGCATGCGTGCTCATGCTGGTTGGGGAGGTGCATGCCTGCTGCAGGGACCACGCAGCTGCAACAAAGGCTGTGCCTGGGTTTGTCTTTTGTTGAAGCACTGTGCCTGGGAATGCTCTTTATTGAGCCACTTTGCTTGAGTTTGCCATTGAGTTGAGGCACTTAGCCTGGGTATGCCTTCTGTCGATGCGTTGAGCCGTTGCTTGCACAACAGCAACAAGCAGGTGGCTCAGCGCAGGCACTTATGCACAAGCATGCATGCCCATGCGCCACCACCCGTGTTTTCCTGCCCTTGCTGTGTGCGCTCCCAGGGCATCGTGGACGTGCGAGATGGGGACAGCTTGGTGGTGCTGAACAGGCGCGCCGTCATGCGCGGCCAGGAGCTGCCCTACGACGACCAGCGGCTGGTAATGAAGGCCATGGTCATGGGGGAGCGCGCCAGCGCGGAGGCGAGTAGCACGCCCCGCCAGGTCCTGTCGGAGGGGGCCGCGCGCACCATCATCTACCACAGGTGCAGCAGGGAGAGTGCCTTGTGTGCCTGTGATGGTAGGGCTTCCTGTCCCAGTGCTGCGCAAATGCTTTGAGGTGATGGAAGGCCCTTCCGGAGAGAGCTGCGTGCAGCACCATCCATCACCCACAGGTGCGGCGCGGTGCGCTGTGTTTGTGCTTGTGTGTGAATGTGGGTGTTCCTGTGCATGTGTGTGCCTGCCTGTGCCTTTGCCTGTGTGTGCGTGTTTTGTGCGTCTCGGATGTTGTTTCCTTCTCCACCCTCACACAAGATTTGAGGAATGGAACATCCTGTCAAACTGGGCTGGCTGGATGCGTCGTTAAGTAACATACAGGTGTGGCCCTGTAGCAAGGCGCCCTGCTATGAGCACTCTGGTTTGTGCAGTCGCTTCCGAGTGCTCAGTGTCCATCAACTGTGGAGAAAGTGCACGGGGACGGGCAAGTGCCATTCAGGCGGGGCTGTGTGAGTGACTCCGCTGCCTTGTGCCTGGCCTGTGACGCAGGTCCACCAAGCTGTCTATGGACACTGTCATCGATGACAACAAGTACAAGTACTTCACACGCAAGACCAAGATTGTGTGCACAGCAGGCCCCGCCTGCTGGGATGAGGTGAGCAAGCCGCGCCCCATTACAATGTACAAAAGCGGGTGCCAAATGCCGCTGCCCATCCTGAGTCCCAGCCAAACATGGTTTTCTCTAATTGTTACTTCCAATTGGCTCGCCAAGACATCACCAAGCAGCTTGAACAATGCAAGCTGGGTAAGCTCTCAAAACACATCAGCTATGCCGATGACTGTAGTGGCAGACTGAGCAACATGAATTGAAGAACTAGTGTTACGAGCATGTCTCTCACACAAACGCACATGCTCATGCGAGCGCCCGCAAACACACATACACGCAGGCTACCCTGGGCAGCCTGCTGGATGCAGGCATGTCGGTGCTTCGCTTCAACTTCTCACACGGAGACCATGCGGGCCACTTTGCTGTGCTGCAGCGCTTTCGCAAGGTGTGAATGATGAGTGAGCCTCAGAAGCATCAGCTGTCGGCGCTCGGTGATAGAGGAAAATTCTTTAGACATGCATGGCTTCACCACCATGAATTAGGGTACGTCTTGGCAGTTACTTGGCAGAGGCTTTGCTTGGCATAGAATAGGATACAAAAGGGAAGGGTGTACAATGGCTGGCGTGCCGTTCCATGCCCTCTGGGCAGTTTACCCGCCCTGCAGCAACAGGGGCTATCACATTGCATGCCCTGCTGCTGCACAGATCTGTGCTGCGCGGAAGAGCAACGCCGCCACGCTGCTCGACACAAAGGGCCCTGAGATCCGCACGGCCATGCTTCGGGACCACAAGCCCATCAGCCTCGAGGCTGGGCAGCCCATCATCGTCCAGGCCGTGGGCGCCAAGTACGCAGAGTTTGAGGGCTACAAGGAGGAGGGTGGGGAGACGCGCATTGGGCTGAGCTACGACAAGCTCTGCCAGAGCGTGAAGCCAGGCAACATGATCCTGCTGGCTGATGGGTCCATCAGCATCAGGGTGGATGACATCATGGGGGAGAAGGAGCTGCGCGGCACTGTGCTTAACAGCAAGTCCCTGGGTGAGAGGAAGAACTGCAACCTGCCGGGCGTGAAGGTGGAGATCCCTGTGCTGACGGAGAAAGACATCAACGACCTACAGAATTTTGCTGCCAAGCACAAGATGGACTTTGTGGCGGCCAGCTTTGTGCAGGTGAGGGACTGGCCGCTATTCCCTCAAAGGGCAATCCTCAACATGGCAGTCCGGATTCATGTTGGCTTGTATGCAAAAGCCTTGGGGCAGGCCACGTGTAAGTGTGCGCTAGATAATCTGTGCACAGATTGTTTTTGCTTTGTCTTAGTGCAGCAGCCATACTGGCGGATGCGGAAATTGCCTACTGTACAAGTCCTGCATAATTGTGCATAATTGTTCATGAGAGATCCTCTGGGGTCTCTCGTTTTTGGAAAATAGTGTGTGCTACTATGATTGCCATGGGACACCTCGTGATTTTGCTGCAACATGCAAGATACCATTTGATCGAGTTGCCATACTTGTACTTCATCATCTATGCATGCAGACAAAAGAGGATGTGCTATTCATTCGACGCGTCCTGGACAGTGCAGGCGGCAAGTCGGTGAGTGGAAAAGCAGGGCACATACATGTGCGCCAGTGTGTGTGCCATGTATCGATTTAAGTGCATGCTTGTTGAAATACGAGCATGGGGTGCATCAGTGTGTACTTAAAGATGCTCTGTACATACTTGTGCTGTTGGGTTGCTGCAAGTTTGTCAGGAGTGGATTGAGCTAACTTTACTGTCGTGGCCAACAGGTCAAGATCATCTCTAAGATTGAAAACTGCGAGGGTGTTGAAAACTTTGACGAGATCCTGGAGGCCTCGGACGGCATCATGGTGGCCAGGGGCGATCTGGGCATGGAGATCAGTGTGGAAAAGGTGGGCCAAAGGATGGAGTGGCGAGTGGCAAGGAAGGGTCCTGTGCAAGCAAAATGTACTATCGTGGAATCATCTTGCGCTACAGCATTTGGGCACAGGGACAAGCCTGAAAATGGTGGGCTGAAAGGTGTGAGCAGCTGCTGCAGTTGGTGGGGAGGCGTGTTAAGCATAAGCTGTCAATGTTTGTGTTTACCTTTCTGTACATTGGCAAAAGCATGAGTTTGCTGCTCACGGGCAATGGTATGCTCATTAGTGGCTGCACACACTGCAGGCGCCTCTTGCGCAAATGCCTGATATTTACGCAAGGGTGCATTTGTGCTTTGAAATGGCCACCCACACCGCAGGTGCCACTTGCGCAGAAGGTGATGATCACAAAGGCAAATCTGGCTGGCAAGTTTGCCATAACTGCCACCCAGATGCTGGAGTCCATGATTGGCAGGTGCGTTGCAGCCCTAGCTTCACAAGGGCGTTCTGCCTGCAGAATGACGATGGTTTTTTTGGTGGGCCATGGCAATGACACGTGCCTACACCCAAGCTCCCCGCAGCATAAGCCACCAGGCTGCGCTTGCCCCTCTCCGACACCACATGCTAGGAAAGCTTGACGCCATCTCACGCTCACTTTGCTCGACCAATCCCTGCAGCCCAATTCCCACGCGTGCCGAGATGACGGACGTTGCTAACGCGGTTGTGGACGGCACGGATGCCGTCATGTTGTCAGGAGAGAGCGCAAACGGAAAGTACCCAGACCTTGCTGTGGCCACGATGGCTCGCATTTGCAGGAGTGCTGAAATAGGTGCGTGGGGCGTAGGGGGGTGAACTGATCTTGGGGCTGAGAGGGGAAGCCAA
>LFIK01000875.1_pt1 | contig 23119 bp, 24 predicted proteins | sample 643401 | NCBI WGS metagenome assembly LFIK01 (sample SAMN03777447, study PRJNA286221) | soda lake metagenome | biome: soda lake; feature: Kulunda steppe; material: water; isolation source: sample T5-Br brine of Lake Tanatar-5 | place: Russia: Kulunda steppe | collected 2010-07
ACTGCGGTATCCTTCGCACCGAATTCGGGGTGTAGCGCAGCCTGGTAGCGCACCTGCATGGGGTGCAGGTGGTCGGGGGTTCAAATCCCTCCACCCCGACCAGATAAATCAAGGGCTAATCGGGTTTCCGATAAGCCCTTTTTCGTTTACGGCTTCGATTTTGGATAGCCTGCTCAGCTAGCGAGGTCATTTTGATAGTTTTTGATTGCACGATGCTCAGATCATAGCCACCCGGAGTGAGTACGAGCTGGGCCTGATGACGGGCGGCATCGGCACATAACTGAACACCCAACTACCCGCCAGCGAGGCTCCACTGCGCCGCGTCGCCTTCGAACTCCTGGAGCGCAGCATTTGTCTTGCAGGGCTCGGGATTCGGCCGGGTGATGCTAGTCATGCCGGAGACCGACAACCCGCTGGTAAGCAGGCGTTTGATGTATACGGCGGTAACGCGGGCACGGGAAAGGATCAAACTGTTCTAGTCCAGTGATAACAAATATCTACATCCGCGAGACAGCGAGCGGACCAAGCTCATACTGGCTGTCCGTAATAACAGGATAGAACCTACGTTAATTCGCGATATCATGAATTTTTTCTTGGCATCAGTAGATCGGCGTTAAGTGCTTCTGATTGCGATCAACGATTCCAACTGCTCATCGCCGAGGGGCCACTCCCCAAGTGTCAACTCACCCTCAATAGCATCGATCACTTCATCGAAGTAATGACCCTGGTGTCGGGTTCCGCACTCCCAAACGACAAGCACCGTCCATCCGAGCGCTTGAAGGTCTGCCCTTTTCCTCCCGTCACGTCGCACCGTGCCGGCCAACTTCTTCTGCCAGAAATCGCGGTGCCGTTCTGGGATAGACGCATATCGGCATCCTTCGTGCTGATGCCAAAAGCAACCGTTGACAAAGATGGCTACTTTGTAAAGGGGAAGAACAAGATCTGGCGTGCCCGGCAGGTCCTTGCGGTGTAGATCAAAACTTATACTGTGTTCGATCAGCTTCTGCTGCACGAACCGCTCGGGCGCGGTGTTCTTCGACCCGATAGCGGACATCATTCTAGATCTGGTTTTTTGATCAACAACGTCGGTCACGACAGGACACCCATTGCGGGAAGGCAGATTTACATTAACCAACCCATTAGCTGAACAACTATACGCCTCCCAACTGTCGGGCGATTTACCGTAATGTCTCCCACCATAAGTTCAGGTTCCACTATGCAGCTCAACCGCTCTCTTAAACGCCCTATCAATTTGTTCCACCAGCGCATCTGCGGGTAAAGCGGAGAGATTAACGATCTCATTGCGCAATCTGATCAGTTTCGTAGCTGTTCTCATAACGGGTTCCATACGGCCTCGTCCAATCGACTGTGCCGTGCGCACCCAGCCGTGCGCTATTGCCTGAGCCAGATGCGGCTCAGAAGACAGTGAGGCCCGCTCGAAAATCTGGACCATCGCATCTTCGGTCAACTCTCTTAGATACAGCCACCGATCGTCCGATTTCCTCCCTCTATCAAAGCAACGACCGCGAACCCAGAGGCGCTGGAAAGCGTTTCTGACTCCTCCGTGAAACCGTTCTGCGGATATGCCCTTGAACCGCCAAGCGACGACATCCGGGAGAATTACAGTTGCTATAAAAGCCCAGACATCATTCCGTAAAGCCTCACCCGATTGGAAATCCCTCATAATGCCAAGCATGAGGGATATATCATAATCAAACTTCGATCGCGCTTCGTCATTGGCCACCCCGGGGAAACCATATTCCTTCGCCCGCGTGCGAATGCCTTTATCCACATGATCGATAACATGTTCATTACGATTTCCACCGCTGGCCGCGTACGATATCTCCTCGATTCTCCGGAGTGCCTGACGACAGCTCACTGGCACTGGTGAATCACCCATTTCATCCAATAAACGGGCCACCGTGGTCGGTTGAAGCCTCGGGAATAATGCGACTGATGCCATCTAATCCCCCAACGAAGCCGCAGCAAGGATGGATGCTTTGAACTCACCCGGCTGGTGATCCCGAAGAGAACGGATCATTTCAGCGTCCTTACCTGGGAACACTGTTTCTGCCCAAGTACAAAGCTGATCACCCACCGTTCCCTCTTCCCAATGCTCATCGAGGGCTTGCGATTCCTTTTCATTGAGCGCATGAGAAATCACTTGCGACATGACATCAGCCATCATGGCCTGGAGAGTCAACGGATCGCCCTCGGAGATGCGTTCCGCGCAGGCCGACTGATCCGAGTTGATGTACAGCCTGCACGCCGCACTGAAATCACTGCTCCACGCTCCCGTTCTCCAATAAAAGAACCAAGGCGCGTTCTCATGCTGCTTTCCCCGGAAGTCCGTCGAATTCGAAAAAGACAGTGTTTCCATCGGGAAGCGGGAATCCCCGCCGCCTTCCAGCAGAATGTCTTTGCTCATGCTCCAGAGTCGCGCCCCGGAAAGCGTTGGAGACAAGGGAGCACCTGTGCCCGGAGGGCTTGCCAGTAAAATTTCGGCTTCCAGTAAAAGCCGACCCGAGAGAACCGATGAGGGCAGATCACGCCGGACGGACAAATGGGGGTGATCGAGGTCCACTGCCCTATACTCCATTTGCTCTCTCGAACGGGGCATTTTCCCTGTTCCAGTCCCAGCGGTGAACCTCACAGCCAGATTCAGCTCCTGTTCATTAATATCCAGGGCATTTATGATGGACCCCACATCCAGATTTAAATCGAATCCGACGCGAAGCTCTCGGGCGTAATCCCAGTCATCCAAGATATCTCGGGCAGGCTCAAGTGGTTGACCGGGATCTCCGATAAGAAAGCCATCGCTTGAAATGGCATCATCCGGAATCGTGAAAAATGGAAAAGCGGTCTTTCTCGCCATCAGCCACCTCGCGGTTCAAGACTTAATTTCAAGCCGACAGCCGCCTCACTAGGCATGGAAACGGTTATTTCCACGTCACCTTGCTTATTACCCAAAAACAGGCTGTTTTTTTCTGAATGCTCGCCCGAGGGGACGTGCCGTATGGAAAGAACCTCGGGTTCGAAATCAGCGGATAAATCATCCGTACTGACGGCCCCGCTGTCCGCCATCAATCTTCCTTGTGCAACCAAGTTAAGGTCGGAATGAGATTTGTCATTTCGAACAGCGGCCCTAAAAACCGCACAGGCTCCCGAATTTCGCATAGTCGCCAAACGCACAAACTCAGGTGGTGTGACAGAGTACGGTCTGGGCGAAGAAACACTTCCAGTCTTTCCTCTCTTGCCGGACCCTTCCCCTTGCATTTTGCCTAAAAAATTGCCGAGTTGACTCGCAGTACGGGCCAAAGAGGGGCCAGCCTCTTGGTTATCTCCCGGCCCCCCTTCCGGGGCCGCATAATCATAAGCATGCTGCCGTAGCTCCCTCAGCCCTACATTAACGTAGGTCCGCGCATGACCTTTAGGAAGATTGTTGGGTATCCAGTCATCGTGGGCTGGCGGCTCTGAGGAAGCGAAAGCATTCTCCACAACCGGGTCTTCGGAACAGATAAAGACACCTGCCCATTCAAATCTCTTATCGGGATATGGCTCACCAGGGAGGTATTTCACTACCAATTCGACCGGTCGCATCAACGCTATATGGGAACTCTGTGTGGGGATCAGGGATTCATCGCGAGTCGCACATACATGCCGCCTCCCCCTCATACCCTTGCGAATTCCCAATTTCCCTAGATCCTTGCGTGGTCTCTGGCTTTTTATTTGAGTGACATTGTCCTCTCCTCTCTTGATCGCTGCGAATGCTTGAGCGAAGAGATCCAAAGGTGGAAATTCTTCCGGGGCTGGTAACGCCACCCTTTCTCCAAGAACATCAAGGTGGACTTCGAGTGTTCTGTCATCGGGAGTCGCATCCGTCATTCGGGGCCAAAAATTCCACAGAATCGACTCGGTGATCTCATACTTGAGTGATTCCAAGTCATCTGAGTCGAAAGCTGGGTCCAAGATCATCACAGAAGTTCCCTGATCGACTGATTCACGCTCAGGAAAACCCAAGCTAGAGGAAACCGCTGACGCCTCTTCTTTTTCAAGTGGATCCACACCCCCACGATCATCCGTACTTCCCCACCAATGACGCCCCGTGTATCGAATTCGTTTCAGGCCATCTGAGGAAGGGCCATCATAGGTCGATCCCAAATGGCATCCCATAAATCGGCGCGTTCTCTCACCGTAAGCTGTAGTCACCGTATCTACTAAAATCGTTGCACATCGACTGATGGCATACAGAGAGGTTTTGCCGTAGCCATACGTACCACCACCTTGGATGGTTGTTTGGGCCGCTCCGATATTTCTGAGGAAATTGACAAAATCAGGGTCTTCATCACCGATTGATTCGTCAGCCCGCAAAGGCCCACCGAGGCCGGTCGTGTTAAAGTCGCAAATTTCCAGAACTCTTACAGGCGAAGAATCGAGACTTTGGCTGATGGCGTTGCGGGAGCTGTCGTTTTCCGGGAGCTCGGCCAACACACTCTCACAAAGAAAACGCTGTTGTTTCTCGTCAAGCTCACGCAGTCGCACCACAACCTGCGGCCCCTTTTCCAGCTTGGCAGCATCAAGGCTGTTTTGAAGCGATTCCCTGAGTACGGTCTGCAAAAGGCCAAGAGCAGGCTTGCCCAACAGTTTCCGAAAACCTTCGGCGGCCATATTGCCCGTCCGAGAGAATGGCTCACTGAATAATTCCATTTTCACTTTGCCACCTCTGCGAAAAACGAATCCAAATCATTATCTGAAAGCAGGTAGGGTTGAACGCTTCCCAAGTCAATGCCGTAACTTAAGCGCGTAATTCCAGGCGGCAAAGCCCCACCAGGAAGTTCCTCAGTCGTGATCCTTGGGAAGCCCGGCTGTACGTCGTAGCCTTGCAACCCGCCAAATTCAAAGCGATGGGAGTTCCAGTCCTCATCCCTATGCGAAGGGCATCCAAGCTGGAACAAAGCGTCCATCACGGATTTGCGGACGCCACCTTGTGCAAGGATTCTGTCCACAACTGATTCGACGGTCACGCCACCATCAGCGGCGCGATCCAACCAGACGATAACGAGAACCAACCTTCCACCTGCCAACGGTGCCAATTGGTCCACGCTGCTTATCGAAACCTCGGATGCGGCCGGCCGCGAAAGAGTTTTTACCTCAAGCGCGTTGACGGACGATCGAAAGTCATGACGTTCCCCTTCCGGCCCAAGCCAGCTCTTAAGCGCGTCAGGGCTGTGCTGAACAAGCCGTTCAGCGACGAGCAACTCTCCGAGTAACCCCAGAACAACTTCACGCGAGGCGTTACCGGCAGACCCCGAGACCAACAACGCTCGAAAATCAGTAATGGCTCCGATAACAGCGTTTTCCGAAGCCTGGCCTTTCTCTAATCGGCTCATCACTTCGTTGACCAGTTCGGCGAAAACCCCGGTCAACGCTTCATCGGTGCACATAAGATCAATAAAACAAGACTGCGAGCCACGCAGCCTAAGGCGCTTTTTCGTAACCGATAGGGCGCTCGTTGAGTGTTCGTGGATGCTTCCTTTCATCGTGCTACAAGGAACGAGAAAGCGGGGCTCCTGATCTTCCCCCAACGAGAAGCGAACGGGCCCATAGCCAGTCTCAGGCTCACTCACTTGGCTCGCGATTTCGTCCCGTCCATCGCCCTTTCCGGCAGCACGAAGCTTGGTCCAGTAAGTGCGGGGCCCCGTATCAGTCATTGTCTAGCTCGCCGGTTTCTTCCAATTGGACATTTTCGATTTCATCCAGCTCCTCGGGAGTCGGCACATCCAGATCAACGGCGTAATACCCACCGCCACGTTGAATCGAACCGGGAAACACCAGCCCCAAACCGACAAGATCGTCAACTGCATCGAGATCTTCACGACTTGTAGAGTCCGCCCGCGCCGCTGAGTGTCGATCGATGGGGTAAAGAAGAAGCATGGGAACTGCATCCCGTTTGGCCTTCAGCTCCTCCCAACCGAGGTCCTGCGGTATTTCCTCACTGTTATCGACATCGAAAATGGAGTCACGTTTGGACATCAGCGCTTTGATATCAGCAAAGCCTCTTTCATTCGCTTTCATTTTTGAGCGGTTGATAGTTTGAACATACCCCAAACGACCGAGTGGTTTTCGTGACTCATTACCCTTAGCACTGTGAATAACACCGACATTCCATGCTTTTAACATTTCAGGATTTTTGTCCACAAACGCCATTAAATGTTCCCGGCTCAGATCCATGTGGTGATCACTAATCCGGTACGTGCGTAAGAATTGACGAACCACGTCGACCGGAACATCTTTGGCGAGAAAGCCATTTCGTTTCTCGACGAAGAATTCAGGGTCGATGGAGTCAACGAGCCGCGCGGCGGCCTTCCAGTTCCCCGATACGGCATCCTGGGACCGATGATCAAAACGAATAGTCTGGACATGTCGGCCTTCATAGCTGATCGCCGTCCTGAAGGCGTTTTTCATTTTCCCCGCCGACGTGATGGCCATACCGGGAATCGTTCGGACTTTCACTGCGAACTCCATGGGTATTAGCCCGTGTTTCCGGTAAGCCTCAATGTCTTCTCTAATCTCTTCCTCAATGCCGGATAGTGCACGAAAACTCGACACCAGCTGGTTGGTTGTCCAAAGCCTCGGAAGGTCTTCATATCCATGCCGAAATCCAAACCAGCGCCCCATCTGCAACAACGTGTCGTATTGCTTGGACGTGCGTAAAAAGAACGAGACCATCAACCCTTCCAAAGTCAAGCCTCGCGATAAAACTGCCCCACCAATTACGATGTACACTTTAGGCTCGCCAGAATAATCAAGGCGATAGTCGCTTCGGCCATTTTCAATGGCGATTTCACGTTTGATCAATATCTCTTTCAGATGAGGCAACAATTCCCCGAATTCGGGGCGAATCTTATGGTCTTCCTTTTCCGGCGGAAATGCGTCCAGCTCACGCTGAGCAACCTTTATAAATCGCCCATAGACCGCTCCGCGCCCTTCTTTCAGAGGTTCTTCGTTAACACTAAGCCACTCCTCCAGCGCCTTTGCCATGCGCTCATGCTGTATTACAAATGGTGAGGTATGTACCAGCATCGTCATGTGTTTCTTGGATTGCCCACGCGCTGTCCTAATAGCGCAGGCTGCAAGGAACCAAAGAATGGCCTCTTCCAAGCTTTGTGTCACCTGAGGTTGAAAGTCGTCCTTGTCTGCTTGACGAGAAGGTCGAAGGTCATCCAACTCATCATGGTGAACGTCCCTTATGACGTCTTTACCATCCTCGTCTTCGTCAGGATCTTTTGTATGATCACCAAACACCTCTTTGGCCCCGAAGTACCCCTCTGGCCGCGGCAAACTGGTAATGAAGTCCTCGGGATACAGATCATCAAGTTCGTCTTTGTTGAAGGGGAAGGGGTCGATAAACACATTCGCAAAAGGGGTTGCCGTATAACCTACATACGAGACCGCAGGTAAAGCACCGACAATTTTCCGTATGCAGGCATTGATGCGGGTCATATCGTACTCACCGCTCGCGGAGTTCACGGAACCTTCGTCGCATTCATCATCAATCAACAACACCTTGAGCTCTTTGCGTATTTTGGCAGGTGTCTTTTCGATGGTTCGTTGAAATGCCTCCAAGCGGGAAGTCACTTTCTTCATTACTGCAAGCTGTGCTCTTGATTCGCCCGGCATCGTGAAGGACCCATTGCGCGGGGTAACGAAGTCCCCATTTGCCTCTCGTTGAGTGTAGAGCTGCCAAAGATGCCGACGGCGATTAACAAGATCAGACTCCATTCGCCCCTGAGTCTGCGCTCTCAGCTTGTTTGTCATGCCAGCCAACAGAACAATCAGGTTGTATCCAGCATCAACGGCCTTGGCTATGACCGCCGTCATATTCGCCGTTTTCCCTGACTGAACGTACCCCACGACCAAGCCCCGGCACCGGTATTGCCTTTTTTTCGGATCAGCAAGCAGCGAAACAACTTCGGACGAAGTACGATTAATTGAACCGATGGCATTCTCATCCCACCCGCTGTTGAGCAGGTATGTTTTCAGGGCCGGCCAATGGTAATCACCGGCTTGAGGGCCAAGGTACCACTTCTCCTGGGCCTTGATGATTGAGGATGGCCGTAGGATTTCGACCTCTTCATGTTGCTTGCGAACAATCGCAGCAGCTTTCTCAATCTTCTGTTTGGTAGCACTTGGTAGCTCGTCTCCGCCGTGCGCAATCCAAGATAGATCTTTAGCAACGAGATCTGCCGCCTTCTCAATTGAATCAACACCAGGAAGCTTATCTTGAATCTGACGTGCGAAGGCCTGAATTTGTGGATCTGGCATATCGGATTTATCCTTTTCACAAAAAATTTCTATGAAAGAGAATTTAATTTTCGTTTCTTACCGCACGTTACTGACAGTCCTGCAGTTGTCAGTCGTACGATGAATTAGGCGTATACTCTGGGCTTAATTAGTGAACCGGCATCGACAGACGGTTCGGCAGTCGTAGGCCGCTCACTTTCAAAAAGTCACAGCATCGATGTACTCATCGTATCCAGGAAACGCCTCCAAAACGTTTCTTTTTCCGTTGCCATTGAGTAAATCATATACCTTCTCTGCTATCTGCCTCGCCAAAAGCGGGGGTACCGCATTACCAACTTGGTGAAGCTGGGCCGTTCGACCACCTTCGAAAAAATAATCGTCAGGGAATGTCTGAATTCGCGCCGCCTCCCGAACTGTGAAGGAACGGCACTGCCATGGATCAGGGTGTATAAAAGCGTGACCGTCTTTGCTTATGTGACTGGTTATAGTTTTGGAAACCGAATCCCAGCATTGAACACGGAAACGGTCTGCGAAAGCCCCGTTCTCCCAACTTTTATGGTTTGGTGCCAATGAAGGTAGATTGAAGTCACGCATCCCGACCGGGCTGCGACCATGAACATCCGCAAAAGTGGAGGCAAAAAAATAACGCCCAAGATCACTGGGCATGTGCCCGCGCGTCTCATGGTTCAGCCAAAATTCCATCGGCTCTTTTTCGAGCCAAGTCTTTAGTGGGTCGGGAACATTTTCCCTCTCGGGCTCAGACTTTGGAACGCGAATACCCCCGATACTCAGTGCTTCATTGGCGAGCCTCTCCATTTGCGTGAGCATGGCCTCCACAATATCTCTTTTACCTGCCCTTTTCGCTTCGGACAGTATTATTTTCGCCTGTTGACGGACGGCCAGCTTCCAATAGTCTGCGCTATCTCCTTTGGACAAGCGGCTTCGAAGCGGAGGCAGATCAGACAAAACGTCAGCTACATTACGACGGATTGGACTTTTTTGAAGAGGCACCAAAGCACCAGAATAAAGATCCTCTCTAACGCCAATCAAGAACACTCGATGTCGCGCTTGTGGGATGCCGAAGTCCTCTGATCGAAGTAGGAACGCATCACCTCCATATGTTTTCAGAAACTCATCAGCGTCATCCCCCTTCTCAAAGATCGCGTCTGGTGTCGACAATGAATGGATTCGATATCCATAGCGCTGCGCTGGATGGTCTAGTGCATCATCGGGCGCCGCAAGATCATTGAGAATGCCGTTGAAAATCCGCCGACCATTCACTGTGGATGATACCAATCCTTTAACATTTTCCATTACGAAAACGGCGGGACGATATTTCTGGATGACTTTAAGGTACTCCTTATAGAGGAAGTGACGCGCGTCTTTCTCAGGAGCGTAATCCTTGACCCCCTTATTTCTCGATCGTCCAACCAAGGAATAGGCTTGACATGGTGGACCACCAACAAGCACCCAGCTTCCACCAATTTCGATCTCTTTCTGGAGTTTGTCTTCCAATGCCTGATCGGATTTCGGTTCTGACAGCTCAGCGAGCATCGCCTCATCTTCAGCAGCTTTCCATGCCTCTGCACTACGATCGTCATATGGTTCTGAGCAGTGCCCCGCCAGGTAATCGCAATAGGACGTCATCGGAAGATTTCGGCGTTCGAGTTCTCGCTTGAATGCTCGCAGCCGCAGCGTTCTGTGTGCATCCTCCGATTTTTCAACAGATACCTTGATCTTGAACGCGCCGCCAAGAGAACTAAAACCTTCTCCCAGCCCTCCGGGTCCTGCGAAAAGATCAACAACTGGGATCGCTTGGCTCAAGACAACAACTCCGGGCTCTACCCCGTTTGCACGGACGGTTTGGAGGAGCCTGAAAACTTCAGGCCTTGTTTGGCGACTGTTCGTTGCATGCGCGGATTATGGAACCGCTCGACGTAATCGAACAGGTCCGCCTTTGCAACATCGAGGGTCGGGAATTTCCCTCAGGTTCGTGCGCTCCCGTTTCAGCATGCGGAAGTAGCCCTCGGAGGCGGCGTTGTCGCCGCAGTGGCCGACAGTACCCATGGAGCAAAGCAGCGTGTTGCGCTTAAGCAAACGCTGGTAATCGCCGCTGCGGAATTGACTCCCGCGATCTGATTGCAAAATCACTGAGCAGTCGCCCCGAGGCTGCCAGATCCCCATTTCAACCGCCCGCAATACCATTTGACGATCCTGCCGCTGGTGCATCGACCAGCCGACGATCAGCTTGCTGAACAGATCCAGAACCACACACAGGTAGAGCTTCCCTTCTCCGGTTTTTAACTCGGTGATGTCCGCACCCACTTGGTGGTTTCCGGCTCTAGGGCCGTGAAGTGTCCCGTTCCAAGAGATTCCGGATGCCAGTTGGCGGCAGGCTCGCCAGCCAAACACAACTCATCAGCCGCCATCAAGCGTGCAATACGATTTTTGCTGGCGGTCTCTCCAGCGTCCGTGAGGTTCTCGTGCATACGCAAAACGCCGAGCGTGCCCTGGCTGTCTTCGTGCATCTCACGGATGCGGCCAAGCAGCCTGTGATTGTCGCGTTGCCGTTGGCTTGGCTGGCGCAGTCGCCACTCATAAAAGCCGCTGGGCGAGACCTTTGGGCATCGACACATGATGCGAACGGGAAACTCATCGCGACAACGCTGGATCGCCTGATATTTCAAGACGACTCCCTAGCAAAGAACGTTGCCGCTTGGCGAAAAAAACCCGCTCCTCGTCACCCGGGCCAGTTGCCGCCGGACGCGGGCCAACTCCTCATCCCGCGGACTGCCCGTCCCGCCACAACGTCTGTTTGCCGGCAGCGCCTGCTTCACGCTTCCAGCGTGTTCTGAAGGTTGGCCGCAATCCCCAGTTCCCGAGCGACCCGAGCGCAGCTAACTCCTGGCTGCCGGGCCTGTTCGACCGCCTTCTCTTCTACATAAACACTCCTTTTACCCAGTATCGGGCTTCTTAGAAGCGTCCGCAAAATCGGGGTAGAACCCGATTGTCCCCAACCCAGTGGAAAACGAATCCCTCGGGTACGTCGAGATCCCGTTCGCACTCCTGGATAACCGCCACATCCGGCGCAAGTTCCAGAAGCTTCCCCAACTTCCGACCGAGTTGATGATTACAATTCCAGGTGACCAGACGTGTGTGACCCTGCATCGCTACTGCGCTCTCCTGGCATCCCGATAAAAGTCGTCGAGCAACTTGACGAACTCATCTTTCAGCCTGTCTCGCGCTTCCCGCTCGAACGCCTTCGGAACGCCGCCGTAGAAGGCCTCGCTGATTCCGCCGGTGATGGCCGCCAGGGTGTCGGCGTCTCCGTTGATGGCAACGGCATTGCGGATCGAGTCCTCGAAGTCCTCGGACTCGAGGAAGCAGATCAGCGCCTCGGGCACCGTGCCCTGGCATGTCTCGTTGAAGTGGTAATTGGCCATCAGGTCGTCGACCGAGCGGCTTAGGTCGTAGCCGAAGTCTGCGGTGATGCGGGATCGGATGACGTCTTTCGATGCACCGCGGCGGGCCAGGAAAACCGCCAGCGCGGTTGCCTGCGCACCCCTGATGCCTTCCGGATGGTCATGGGTGACGGCGGCGCTTCGCTCGGCCTCGGCCAGGACGTCCCCTTGGGTGTCAAAGAACCAGGCCACAGGACTGACGCGCATCGCTGAGCCGTTGCCAAAGCTATTGCAGGGACGCGGATCCGTCTGCTGGCACCAGTCACCGAAGCGCAGCCCCCAGCTCTGGTGCGGCTCGGCGAAATAGGCCTCGCGATACAGCGCGGTGTAGGACTCACCGGTCATGAGCCCCCGCGCCGTCATCAAGGTCAGCAGGCTGTCGTCGGTGTAATGGCTCTTGGCCGTGAACAGCGGAAAGTCCTTTCCCGCAACGCGGCTGAATTCGTATTGCGAACCGATGATGTCGCCGATGATGGCTCCGAGCATGTAATGGGATCTCCTTGATTGTGAGCTCCGGAGTCTGCAGCAAGCCTGCGACAGAGCCTGTCGCCCGGTCTTTTGATAATGGCGCCTAAACACACAAGAGGGCGTCAATGAGCATCCACCAGCAACCTGTCAATAACAGCACCAATAACCCCATTCGCATCCACGCGGTGGAAACGGCCGACGGGGGCAAGATTGGCATGACCCTATGCCCCGGAAAAATCGGCCTGGGGCGGCATTGTTGCTGGGGACGGGATCTGGAGGCAGACCTCGCCGTGATTGCCGACTGGGGTGCGGACCGGGTGGTGACCTTGATGGAAGACCATGAGCTGCTGACCTACCAGGTCAGTGACCTGGGTTATCGCGTCAGGCAGCACCTTGGACGGAATGCCTGGCTGCATCTGCCCATCGTGGACATGGATATACCCGACCGGCGCTTCGAGGAGAGTTGGAAGCGCCAGGGTCCGGCCCTTCACGAAATCCTGCAATCGGGCGGGCGGATCCTCGTGCATTGCCTGGGCGGCCTGGGACGGACCGGCACCATTGCGGCACGCCTGCTGGTGGAGACAGGTGTCATGCCTGAGGCCGCCATCAACCGCGTACGCAAGGCGCGCCCCGGCGCCATCGAGCGCAAGGCCCAGGAGGCCTATGTACAGCACTTACTGAATGCGGACGCGGTGATCGCGCAGATCAACCGGCATCCGCTGGCTGCGCGGCGTCTTGGGGAAACCGCCCGGTAAAGCGCGCAGCCGAGGACGAGGGAACACCGATGTCGATACATCTTGAGATGATCAATTTAATCATCCCGATTCAGCGGATTGAGGCCTGCTATCCAGGCGGTTGGGCTGGTTTTCACGCGGAGCATCTGGAGGTCATCGGGTGGCAGCTCTGGCACGACGACCATTTGTGTCGCGAGGGTGCAATGAATCCGCTGGATCTGGAACTTCGTCTCGATCGCTGGCGCGCATTAGGGCTCCGTGATGCTTCACCGAGAGCCAAGAAAGCGCGGAACGCGGATTGCTGCGTGATCAGCACGTTGTCGCGTGAGCCATCCAAGGCATGTGATTGGTTGGTCATCACTGACGACGGCGCGGCCTGCCATCTCCGTGGAACGGTGCCAGGTCCGCTTGTCGGTCCCTGGTAACGGAAACGGTGCATTTTTCCTGGAGAACGAACGATGGCGATTATCACCGACGCTAGAAACGCCCCGATGTCTCAACTGGTCGACGAAATTCTCCACTATCAATGGGACCCGCTCCGTATCGCCGGACTCTCAGGGATGCGAGACGAATACCCTGAGTACGCGGATGATGTGTTCCGTCTGCTACGAGATAACGCCAGTGCCACTCAGATCTACGACTATTTGGTAGCGGCTGAAGAGATGATCCTGGACAAACCCATTACTCTCGTCGCGAAGATACGCCTCAGCCGCGTTATTGATTTACTCCTCGAGATGAAGGACTGGTCTGCCGAGCACGAAACGACCGATCAATAGCACCCCTGCGCGTACCCCTTGAGTTGCAGCGGATTCCAGAAACGCATCGCGCGCGTCTCAAGCAGCGTGGCAGGTGAAGCGCTTCAGCCTTACTTTTCAAGTAGCGACCTCAGTCTGTCTGCACTTCAAAATCAGCGCATGCCCTGGCAATCCTGAACGCGGCGGCGCTTAGCCGTTGACGGCGTCCTTCAGTGCCTTGCCGGCCTTAAAGGCAGGCGCCTTCGAAGCGGCAATCTGAATCGTCGCGCCGGTCTGGGGATTGCGGCCGGTGCGTGCCGAACGCTCACTGATGGTGAACTTGCCGAAGCCTGGGATGGTGACGTCGTCACCTTCGGTCAGGGCAGCGGTAATGGCCTCAATGATCGCGTTCACCACTTTTCCACCTTCTGCGTTGGTCACGTCCGCTTTCTCGGCCACCGCGTTGACGAGTTCTTGTTTATTCATCTGCTTCTCCGTTTCGTTGTTGTGCTTGCCCCGCTCCTGCGGGCCGCGATTTGGGTGTGGGTAGTGTGCCACGCCTACTGCGAGGCCAGCAGTTCCCGGTGTTCGGACTTTAAAGACTCCAGCTTGCGTAGGACTGGCGACGTAAACCTCGTTTTGAGCCTTCATTTCATTTTGGGCCATGCGTCCCGCGTCGACGACGTCTTCCCTTTGCTGCATGCGAATCGACCGTTTTGCACCCCACTCGGGCGTTGCATGCGACGCCCGTGGAACGCCGCAGACCATGTCGACAGTTGGCCGTGGGGTTAATGTCAGCGGCGCCCGTCTGAGCCCGCAGCGACACCCCGCCGGTGCGGCTTACCCGCAGGCGCCGGCCGGCATGTTCGATGTGCGTCTGGCGAGCGTCCCTATCCGTATCCCCGATGCGAGACCAATCCACAATCCAGTCATCACGGCGCATGCAGCTAGGGCGGTAGGCGACCCGCGTCAATCCGCATAGCGAGCCGCCGCCTGCTTCAGGGTGTTGGCCATCCACTGCCGGAGCATCGGCGGCTGGATGACTTCCACCTGCTCGCCGAACCCCAGTAGCCACCAGCCCAACTGGTTGGTGCGCACAAGACGGGCCGACACGCGGACCCAGCCCTCCCCGTCCTGCTCGATGCGCTGGTCCTCGCTCAGCGGCGACTCGGCCAAGTGCTTGGCCGGCTCGGCCGCCATGCGGAAGCAGAGATCGATGGGGCCGTCGGGGAAATCGAGTGGCTGCTGCTCAAGGTAGCTGCCCGCCGAGAAGTCCGGCAGTGGCGTCAGCGGCGTGTCCAGTAGTTCAGGTCCACGCATGCGATGCAGCACCAGGTGCAGCACGTCGCCGTATTCCTCCAGCGTTGCCAGAAGATAGATGACGCCGTCGCGCAGGACCACGGCGCGGGGATTCACCAGCCGGCGGTGCCAGCCCTGGTCACTGCGCCGCCGGTAGTCGACCCGGAACTGCCGCTCCCGCAGCAGGGCCTCGTAGACCACGGCCAGCACGTCCTTTGGTACCTCGGGGGCGAGCAGGCGTTGACCGCGGTGCTGCACATGCACCTTGTCCGGCCAACTGGCCACAACGGACGGCGCCTCGCCCAGCACCCGCGCCGCCTGATCGAAATGCGGTCGCAGCGCGTCCAGCGTACTCGGCGCCATCAGCGGGGTCAGGAACCGCTGGGCCAACGAGAAGCTGAGCGCCGTCTGCGGATCCATGCCGGGGATATCCATCACCGCGGCATCCTCGGACCAGCACCAGCCGAACGGCCGGTTGCGCTCGTCGGCCCGCAACGGGAACAGCGAGCCGGAGAGCTTCTGCAGATCGCGCTGGATCGTACGTTCGGTGACCTCGTAGCCCTGTGTGCCCAGGCGGTTCGCGAGATCCTGAGCGCTGATCTTGCGCGGTGCCCGCGGGATCAACTGCAGCATCGTCCACTGACGCAGCATGGTGTCAGCCATAGTCCGGTGTCCTGCCTATTTTTCTGATTTGCTCCAACGAAGCCTGCCGACTCAGGGCGGTTAATGCCAGTTGGCTGGAGACGCCACCACGGCGCGTCAACGTCAGCGTCTTATACCGCTGCGACAGATACGGTCGCGACGATGGCGATACTGAGTGGTCAACACTTCAGGAGGTGCTGCCGTGTCTAACCGTCCAACACGATCCGGGCCCCATGCATGCAGCCCATGGGGAAAACTCCGCGACGTGTTCTGCGCCATCGTGCTGCTGGGTACGCTGGTTTGGGATGCGTCAGCCTTCGCCGGGTCTCCGGACGCCTTTTCCGACTGGCTTGGCGGCGGCCCATCCGAGGCGCACGGGCAGATCGACACGCTATTCGCCACCGGTGGGCGTTGCTACTCAAGCCAGGAATGTGGCGGTGGCGTGTGCCGATCGGGGAAATGCACGACTGCCGGCGGCCGGTGTTATTCAAGTAGCGAATGCGCCGGCGGCATCTGTCGTAGTGGTGTGTGCACCAACGCCGGCGGGCGTTGCTACAGCAGTCGGGAATGCGCCGGCGGCGTTTGCCGCTCCGGCACCTGCACGACAGCCGGTGCTCAGTGCTACTCGGATCGAGAATGCGCTGGCGGGACGTGCCGGTCGGGGCAATGCACGACCGCCGGCGCGCGTTGCTACTCGAGTAGCGAATGTGCCGGCGGCGTCTGCCGCAGCGGGCAGTGCACCACTGCGGGAGGCCAGTGCCACGCGGACTCGGAATGTCCTAACGGGCGCTGCCGCTCTGGTAGGTGTACGACACGATGACCGTCTCTCGCCCGACGAGAATATTGCGATCCTGAAGACTCTTCAGGACTGGCGGCACCACTAAACGCGTCGCGCACCAGTCCATCTGATGCTGACCTGCTACCCCGTTCGCAAAGCTGGAAATCCCTCGTAAAAGGTAGCGAGAGTGGCGTCAGGTGCGGCCCCTTTCATCAAGAAGCCAGTCGGCTTGATGTAGCTGTGGATGCTGCGCTTAGGCCGCCCATGCCAGCTTATGTTGAAGGCAGAGAGCTTAGGGAAAAACTGCAGCTCACTGTAAGGCAGGTGGTTGTGAATCCAGTACGCCAGGGCCCGCCAATCCTCGCCCGCTTTGTAATGATCGGCGAACCACGGAACAACGATGCACGCAGTGGCGCCTTTGCAACCCTCAGAATCGAGACGATCCCATATATGCCGAGCGAAATTCTTTTCGTTGGCCGCGCAGGAGTGACCTTTCTCGTTACCGAGCGCATTGACAGTAAGCGAGCGGTAAGCGGAGCGGATGGCGATTCGACCAAAAGTCGCGTTGAGCGGCTCTAGCAGCTGCTCGCACAGGTTCGTCCCGACCTCAATCGCGAGGTCGGGATTGTCCGGAATGTTCTGGATGCCATAGAAATTGGCAATTTCGCTATAAAGAAAATCCCGCATGAAGAATGAGGGGGAAAGCCTTATCCGGCCTAAATCTTCAAGCGCGTTAACCGACTTTGGTGTGCGCACCTATTTCCTCCTCGCCGAATGCTCGAGAAACCGGCGCCGGCGTACCGGCAAGCGAAACATGCATCTCATCTCTCCTCGATCCGGTGGCCCAGGGGATCCCAATTCACTTTCCCTCACGCCGGCCTTGCGGCAAATTGAATTGATCGTCAGCACCCAGTGAATCGAATAGATTCCCGTGACAAGTGAAGAGGATGATCTGCAGTTCCCGTGAAGCGCGGTATAGCAGGCGCTGGATCTGGCGGATACGCTCCGCGTCGCTGTTGACCAGCGCATCGTCCAGCACCAGAGGCAGCGTGCCTTCGCCGCGCAACACCTCACCCAGGCCGACCCGCACGAGTATCCCCAGTTGCTCTTGAGCACCGCCAGACAGTGCCTCAAAGTGCTCGCGGGTATCGCCGCTCTGCAGACCGGTAACACGTAGCTCCTCGTCCAGTGACAGCGTTGAGCCGGGGAAAATATCTTCGAGGTAGGGGCCGATCCGCTCCATCACGGGTCGCGTCAGTCGCTCCTGCGCTGCCCGGCGCTTCGATTGCAGCAACTCCCACAGGCGACGGGCTGCATTGGCCTGGCGTTCCAACCTTTGCCAGTGGCGCTCTGCACTCTCCAGCGCCGCTTCCTGTTCCTGCAGGGATTCGTAGGGGGCACTTTCGGCGGCGTTTCGCAACTCCCAGCGCTTCTGCTGCATTTCGGCTTCCAGCTTGCGCTGGCGCTCTTCCAGCCCGATCAGGGCCTTCTCCGCCTGTTCCAGGTCAGTGCCTACGCGCTCGCCGCCAAGTTCTTCAAAGCTGCGGGAGGCCTGGTCACGAACGGCAACGCGTTCCTCCCACGCCTGACGGGCCTGCTTTTCTCGGGTTGCCAGTTCATCGATGCTGCCGAACCGTTTTAGCTCAGCCTGCAGCCGCGTTTCGTCATTGCGGCTGGCGGTGAGCCGGCCGTTCTCCTCAATCACCTCCCCCCTACTCGCATTCAGTTGCTGCTGCAGGTAGTCACGGGTATCGCGGGCCTTCTCGAGCGCCAGTTCCGCATCCCTTTCCGAGGCTTCGGCTTCCGACATGTCTGGCAGCCCATCGCTCGGGGGCTGCTGTTTCTCCAACTGCGCGTCAATTTCAGCAATTCGCTGACGCAGCGGGTCCAATCCATCCGGCGACGCCTCCTGCAAACGCTCGCGCAGCGCTTTCAGATGCTGTTCCAGTTCCATGCGCTGCGACAGCGCCAGCTCTGCCTCAGCCAGATCGGCGATGCCGAGGTCCTGATGTCGTTCGGCCAGTTCCCGCTCGCCGTCCCTGACCTGATCTCGCAACCGTGACAGTTCGCCGCCGCCTGGGCTGATGACCACCTCAGCCACGTCGCCCAGACGCAGGGTGCATTCCTCGGTCACGGAAAAATCCGTTTCCTCGCCCTGTGCCAAGCTGGTGCCGTTCACTGTCAGGGGCTTCATCGCCCGCACACGCACCGCGGCCGCCGCACCTTCCAGCCGTGCCCTCGCCTGTTCCAGTGCCTGCCCGGTCTGTCTAAGGGCCTGTACCTGGGCTGTTGTTACCCGCTTGCAGGAAGAAAGCTGTTTTTGAATGCCGTCCCGTTGACTCGCCAGCGTGCTCAGCTGCTCAAGCCGGCCGGCGAGTTGTTCTCGTTCCTCACGCAGACGGGCACCTTCCACCGCCGCGCGCACCTGCCGCAGCTGATCGCGGCTCGCGATGTACTGCTGCTCGGCCTGAGCTACCGTCTCCTGACTTTGCTTGAGTTCCGTCTCAACCTTCTGCAGGGCAGATTGGTGTTGGGCCAACCGTGTCTCTGTCTCCTGCAATCGAGTCTGCGTCTGCTGAAGCTCCTCCTGCCGCTGTTCACGGGCGGATTTTTGCTCGCGAGCGGCTTCCAGCTCGCCTGCCAGTCGCTTGACGTCAACGTCCGCGAGTTCCAATTGCCGTTCTGCCTGGGCCGCTTGCTCCGCCCGCTGCCGCGCGCTATCCCGTTCGTGCCGCTGACGCGCGATGCGAGGAACCAAACCCTGCTGCTCCTCCCCCAGGCGCTGCAGATCACTGGCGGTCTGGCGGGTCTGTTCCTGATGCGCCACGGCAGCATCCCGCGCGGCACTCGCATGCTCGAGGTCAACCCGCGCTTCCTGCAGCACCTTTTTTTCCTGGCCGGTCGCGGTGAAATACCGGTCGTATTCCTCACGCACCCGCTGCAGCAGAGCTTGTCCTGCAGGGCCGGCGGTGGCTTCGCCGATCTCGCTCGAGAGCGCATCCTCGAGCCAGTCGCGGCTGTCCTCATTCAGATGGTCATGGGGCACGACACGGGACTCCCCCTGACGCAGCCAAAGCAACGGCCAGAGGCCGAGATCCTCGTTGCTGACTCCCGTACGCTTGCCGGGCCGCGTGCGCAGCAATTCCCGTAGACGCTCCTCCGCCTCGTCACCGTCCAGGGTATTGCCACCGCCGGCCAGGCGCGTGTAGGCGCCCTTCAAAAATTTCTTCTCCAGCGTGTATTCCACATCGCCGGCGGCAAAGCGGATGGTCACCGTGGGTGAACTGCCCGGCGACTGCCAGGACTGCAGTTCCTGCTTGTACAGCGCTGTGCCCTTACTGCTCTCGAACAATCCGAACCACAACGCCTGTACCAGGCGGCTCTTGCCCGATTCGTTCGGGCCAGTGACCAGGTTCAGGTGCGGCGACAGCGGGCCGATTCGGCTTTTCTGCAGCCCGCGCCAGTCCCAAACCTCAAGTTCCATTAACCGCATCAGCCGGTCTCCCGGGTCAGGCGGTGCAACAATCGCAAAGCATCATCGTCCACCGGGTCATCGCCGGCGCGGAGTTCAGAGACAGCCTCGCCCACGAAGCCCTCACCGGCCAGCTCACGCAGATCCGCCTCGGTGGGCGCTACGCTCACCGCGTCCTCGGCTAGTCGGAGGCAGGCCAGGCGTTCAGCGTAGTAGTCCAGCAGCACGTCCAGTTCGGACCGGGCAGATAGGGAGAGCTGGCCGCGAATCTCCAGTTCCAGCAGCGTCCAGGACCGTTCCGGCAGGGCTTCCAGCCAGCGTCGAAAGTCCTCCAACTGGGCGTCATCGTGGAATTCCTGCACGTGCCGCAACCAGCGCGTTCGGGCCACCTGAATCTTTTCCACCCGCGGCTCGGCACCCGGCTGATCGATCTCCACCAAAAGCGCGTAACCGGGCTTTTGCTCCTTGAAGCGCGTGGGCTCGTGGGCACCGGCGTACCAGGCACGGGCATCGGCACGGTAAACACCGTGCCAGTCGCCCAGAGCCAGGTAATCAAACCCCTTTTTGATCACTTCGGAGACATCGATCAGATTGGGGGTTTCGGTGCTCTCGCTAAAGGCAATGACGCCACCGTGCGCGATGGCAAGACGGATTCCCTCGCCCTCCTCTCGTAAGGGCAACCAGGCGGTGGGGTCATCGCGTTCATGGCGGCGGGATAGCGGGCAGGGATAAACCGTGCCGCCCGGCACTGGCACCGGCGTGCGATCGGTGCAGACGTGGACGTTCTCGGGAGCCTCCAGTCGCAACAACGCCGAATCCGGGGTCGCCGGATCGTGGTTGCCGGGAATCAGGATGACTGGAATGTCGCGAAACGTTCGTAGCGCATCGCAGGCCTGCTGCAGCGTGTCGCCGCCGACGCCGTTATCGTCGAATATGTCGCCGGCCACTACGACCGCGTCGACCGCATGTTCGTGGGCTAGATCGGCCATGCGGCGAATTGTGTCGAAGCGTTGAGTACGCAACCGGGCGGCGGTCTCCCCGGAGAGGAACCGCAGTTTCAGGCCGAGCTGCCAGTCTGCTGTGTGGAGAATTTTCAATGTGGGACGCTTCTACTCTGCTTTTTTCATGAAGCCTAACTGTGCAACGGACGTAAAAGAAATCTGAGAACGCACAAGCAGCACATATATTTGGGAGGCATCTGCCGGCCGATAACACAAGCGATCAGGCCGACGCAGCACACAATCTGACGTCCGCTTCCTATAATCTTTCAATCTGGTTGAGACGGCTTGGTCCATCCTACCGATAGCCGGCATTGAGCAGTTGCCTGCTGCTTGGTGGAAGCTTTACTCCATCAGAAAAGGGCTCCCCCGAGGAACCTATAGGTGGGGCGTCTTCGTCGACCGGCATTGGTGGAAAGCGTCTACTTTTCCCAACGCCCCAAGAGTTCACTGAAAATTCGTTTTAGTGCCGGCGCCAGGGCATTCTCGCTATCCATCTCCGGTATCCTTCGATTTCCCTGAATCCCGTGGACGACCTGGTTTCGGATACCTCGAAGTTTCTTGAAATGTGAAACTTTGCGATCCCCGTTGTCGCCGAGGAAGAGGTCTATCGCGCTATCACGGTTTTCCTTATTGTTCTCTTGGGGGCTGTATCGAGCTAGCACTTGCCGAGTAATGAAGGCCTCAAACCCCATGACAATCGCTCGAAAATAATCCTTACGTTCCAACGCCAGGTAAGCAATCGCCCGCTGCCGATCGAACAGATTGGGATAGCCAGTCCACTCAGTGCTTTGGTCAAGCATGGGCTGGAACAACGATCCGGGCGGTGGCAGCGGATTCTCAGCCAGTTTCGCCTTCGCGCTAGCTAGACTCGTCCGACACTCATCAAGCTGATTGAGGTCCTGATGCAGCCCGGCCGTTCGAAGCCCTTCGGCGACGCTGTCATTGGACGTTTGCAAGCGCTCTGCAACGACGGCCGGATCACCAGTGGCGTTGAATCGCTGCCAGGTCCCCGACCAGTCCAGTATTTCCTGCATACCGGATAATTCCACGGCACGCCCCTCGCCCGCATCTGGCTCAAAACTCCCGTACCACAAGCCGTTCAGGCTGTTTTCAGGCCGTGCGGCGGCGAGAAAATTCACCGCCGCAAGCGCGAGCATTGGCAGGTGTCGATAGCCATGCGTAACGTCCAGCGAATAACTGCCTCGCTCCGGCAAAAGCCGGTGAAGGACGTCAAGCACCTCGACCTGTTCCTTTATATCCAGCGCCGGTGGGATCAACACAAGTTGCACGTCGATGCCCAGTGTTCTACTCAAGAACTCCTGGAGGGGCCCCAAATCTTGTTCACGAACCGACTCGCTTTCAAACCCCTCAAGCAGATCTTCTGCCAGATGATCGGCATTCTCGTATCCCATCTGACCGGGAAGGACGTCCCACATGCTTCCTGGCGTACCCAGGATGACGAAATTTGAGACGTCTCCCAAATAATCCCTGAGGGCTTCGCCGAAGAAGGCGGTCTCTTTCTCCGCACCGCCCGGGAACCGATAGCGGGTTTTTCGATAACCGGTCTGCTCACGGGCAACCCGACCAAGAAAGCTGATCAATGTCTGGCCCATCCATTCCTCCGTCTTCACTGGGTCGCAGTTGGGGTCACCAACGCTCATGGTCGATGAAAAGCGACATACCCCTTGAGGTGTGCGCCAAGCCTATCAAGTTCCGCCGCAGTGAACTCCCTGCCGCGGAGATGCTCCGGAACGTTGACGCAAAGATGCAAGTAACGCGCTCCGCGTTGACCTACCGCCTCAATCTGCTGGATTGGCAACGTACCGACAACGACGTCACCAGGTTCGATGCGGGAAAGGTCCAGATGGCGCACCAGAATTCCCCGGACTGCTCTTTGCCGCAACCAGTCCACCGCCCCTGGGTGACGGCTAACGATCAAAGTCCGGGGCTGCCGGGCATTGGCTGGCTTGCCATAAAGTGCGTTCGTCATGGCCCTGCATGCTACGGCGTCGTCTCCCTAAGGTGGTGTTCGCAAATTTGTCCACCATCAATTCCACTCGGTTCATCGGCACTATCAGCGGCCTCCAAGCCGAGGCACCCGCATGATGGATCCGCACAGCAAGGCGAGAAATATCTCATCAATGCTACTGGTTCGGAAAACCGGGAATCGGGCCTCGTTGCTGGTCCGACATGAAGGGAACGAGAACGGGCAGTGGGTTGATGACG
>LFIK01000877.1_pt1 | contig 23106 bp, 44 predicted proteins | sample 643401 | NCBI WGS metagenome assembly LFIK01 (sample SAMN03777447, study PRJNA286221) | soda lake metagenome | biome: soda lake; feature: Kulunda steppe; material: water; isolation source: sample T5-Br brine of Lake Tanatar-5 | place: Russia: Kulunda steppe | collected 2010-07
CCCCTCAGACCATCATTCCCACACCCCATCGTTCCCGCACTCACACCTCATTGCTCCAATGCCTGCACCCCACACCACACCCGCTCACAGGCGGAGTTGGTAGAGAGAATATGGACTCGATCCTGTGGGACCCTTTGTTCCCACGCCTGCACCCCACACCACACCCGCTCACAGGCGGAGTTGGCAGAGAGTGTGGTGGACTCAATCCTGTATGACCCGTTGTTCCCACGCCTGCACCCCACACCACACCCGCTCACAGGCGGAGTTGGTAGAGAGTATGTGGACTCGATCTTGTGGGACCCGTTGTTCCCACGCCTGCTCCCCACACCACACCCGCTCACAGGCGGAGTCTGTAGAGAGTGTGGTGGACTCGATCCTGTGCGACCCGTTGTTCCCACGCCTGCTCCCCACACCACACCCGCTCTCAGGCGGAGTTGGCAGAGAGTGTGGTGGACTCGATCCTGTGTGACCCGTTGTTCCCACGCCTGCACCCCACACCACACCCGCTCACAGGCGGAGTTGGCAGAGAGTGTGGTGGACTCGATCCTGTGGGACCCTTTGTTCCCACGCCTGCACCCCACACCACGCCCGCTCACAGGCGGAGTTGGCAGAGAGTGTGGTGGACTCGATCCTGTATGACCCGTTGTTCCCACGCCTGCACCCCACACCACACCCGCTCACAGGCGGAGTTGGCAGAGAGTGTGGTGGACTCGATCCTGTGCGACCCTCTGGTGCTCAAGCTGTGCAACCTGAACGACGGGCAGCAGGCCACGCCTCGGGACCGCGCTCCCAGCAGCAGCAGCAGCGGCCAAGTCGCCAGGTGGGGTTGCTTGTTTGTGGGGCCGCTGCGCCGCTGCTGCACCTGTCACGTGTGCAGAGGCTGGGGTTGCATGCACGCTCGCCCCTGCGCATGCCCTCCCACCGCTGCACCCTCCCTGCGCCTGCCTGTGCCCTGCTGTGCCCTGCCGTGATTGCCAGCCCACCCACAGGCATGCAGGAGACCAGTTTTGTGCGCCCAGCAGTGCATGCGCAGGGCGCTATGCGCGTGCCAGCCCGAATGCCGCTGTGCGCTCCTGCGCACAGGGGACAGAGCCCGGGAGGGGCGTGTGCATGCCTGCCCCTGCAGCCGGGCCCTGCCCACAGCCACAACCTGCAAGGGCTGCATGCCGGCTCTTTATCCACGCGCTGCGTCTGTGTGCACATGCCCACTCGCAGTGCCTCCGCCCCCAAGGCCTCCAGCAAGGCCTCCCGCTTGTCTTTCCTGCTGGATGTCCCGGTGCTGAGCGTGCTCACGTATGCCAACATGCCGGGCCTGGAGACGATGGATGAGCTGTCCAACCCCAACAGGTGGGGCGCATGCGTGTGGTCGTGCGTGTGTGTTCGTGCGCGGGATAGACTTGACAAGCGGGTGGACAAGTGGGCTTCGTACGCATGGGCAATTGATTTGGGGAGCATGCTCAGGTGGGCGCTCGGATGCGCGAATGTACTTGGGTGCCTACGGCATGAGCCTATGCCAGTGAACTACGGTGCATTCCTCCGTGGGTGGAGGAAATGTTGCCAGGCGGGCCTCAAAGCGTGCCCTGCCGGTTGCAATCAAATGCGATTAAGAGCAGCGACCTTGTGCATTGCTTCTTCTTGACATGGTGCTCGTTTATTTGCTCCACTGCGTGCTTGCTCCAACCTTGGTACTGGACAAGTGCACACACACATACACACAGCTGGATACGCACAGCCACGTGACGTTTCATACCCACGCACGGCGAGAAGAGGCATACAGACACACGCACGTGTGGGCACATGCACCTCCACAGACACAAGTGAGAAAGCATGTGCGCACACACACTTGCGCTTGCGCATGCGCGCACTTGCGCATGCATTCACCATCCAAGCAACATCCCTGTCGCGCAGGTACGGCCCCAGCCCCTCTCCCTGGGTGGTCTCCTCGCTGCGCGCCTCCACCAGCGTGCAGCAGGACGTCATCGAGTGGGACCCTGTGCTGCGCTGGGGCCTGCGGATCACGCCTCTGCTGGGGCTTAACGTCACCAGCCTGCGCGCAGGCGCCAAGGTGGTGAGTGCGCTGCTCGGCTTGCACCTGTGCTCGCCTGCTCATCCAGGATGCAGTGATTCCTGGTGGATCTGCAGCACTTATGAGTGCGCTGCTGCACGCTGGTGTGGCGGAGCGTGGCTGCCATCTGCACCCACGCCCGCCTGTGATTTGGCCACATGCGTGCATGTGTGCGTGCGCAGGCCGGAAGTGACACGCTGGCGCGGCTGAGCGCGGTGGCCATCCACATCACTAACCAGCAGCTCTTCAGCCGTGACGTGACCATTTGGGGCGCCAACAGCGCGCGCACACGTCTCAAGGCGGCGAGCGCCGCCGACGACCACATGTTCGCGTACCTGCTGGCGCCGCTGCACACGCGCGCCGTGGCCTGCACCTGGTGCGTGCGCACATGAGGCTCCATGCTTGCATGCCTCGAACTTGGTTGTTTGCCCCAATGGTTGTTTGCACCAGTGTTTGTTTGCACCAGTGGTTGACAATCTGCAAACAGGTGGCCCTGACTGCCACAGACCAGGATCAGGCACCTAGACTTTGAAAGGCATGCATGCGCGCGCACACACACACACAAACACACACAACACATACACAACACACCCCGCACAGCCCTGCTGAGTGCCTGCGCCCTCCTTCCTTTACCCTAGGTTTGCCCGCGACCGGCGGCGTGCCCTGATGGGCATCCACTGGCGCGTGGCACCCAACGCGCACGAGGCCCGCTGCATCATCCGTCAGCGCCTCATCCGCCCCTTGGAGCTGTACCTCATCATCAAGTGCGCCGACTACGCCATGTTCCTGCTCACCAGGTGCGTCGCCGCAGCGCGCATGCGCCCCTGGCTGCCGCAAGCAGCGGCGCACTGCCGCAACACCTGTCGCAAGCCGCGTGTCCCAGGCTAGAATAGACTGTGCTTACAGTGCACGCATGTGCATGCACGCGCCCACATGTGCATACATGCGCATGCATCCCTGGCACACACACACACAATGCACACAGCGCCCCAAGCATACACCTGCACTTGCACACACTCATGTCTGTGCGCGCACACGCGCAGGGGCCGTGAGCTGCTCTCGGACATCGAGCCCTCCCCGTATGCCAGCTACACCCGAAAGTGCCGCGCATTCCACTCGCTGCCGCACACGCGCGGTCCGGTGAGTGGGGGTACGGGGGAGGTTTGGGGGGGCTGTTTCCGGATCTTGCTACTTTTAGATGTACCTCGCAAGAGGGGGCGAGGGTCCTGGCACGCGGCCAGGACTTAATCTGTCTGGCAGGCTGCTGCTTTTGTGCACTTGCGGGCTTGCACAAGGCAGTACCTGCAAAGCTCATCACCTGCCACTCCTTCCCCGCCCTCGCTCTCCATGCCTGTGCCCGGCCCAGCTTGCGCTGCAATGTGGTAAAAAGCTCTTATGCTGCGCCGCGCAGTCAAGAGTGGTGTCTAAGGATGGGTAAGCAGGGTGTCTTAAAATTCCAAAGAGGCTCGTTGAGCCTCTGCAGAGCGTCGGCCTACATGGAGAGGGCCCTGGTGGTACATTGTCGTTGGAAAACTGCTTTTCACAGGCGCACCCAAACGCCCAGACTATTCTTATAAGTTTGATTAAATTAAAATCAGATATTTTTGGTTGGACTGGTACTCTTGAAGGCCGGACTGAGTCAGGAGAAACCTGAGCAACTGGTCGGCACCCCTGCCCGCTCAACCCACAAGCCACTTCACTGCACATCGCTGATTATTCTGCAATTCCACGTATTGTTACGCTGCTTCCTGGCTGTCCCCCTCAAAGAGCAGCAGGCTGCTTGCCAGGGCTGGCTCTGCGCCCTTGCTGCACTGCCTGCTGATGCAACGCATGTAGATTATGTAGATTATTACGCTTCCATGAAAGCTTCAGAGTGATCCTGGATCGAAGCTTGCTGTACATCAGCCCCCATGCTGACCAGTTGCGCTTGCTGGCACAGGCTGTTGAGTTCATGCACAGCAAGCGCACTGCCACTCCTGCCGAAGTTGGGAAGCTCCTCCGCCCACAAGCGCCAGGAATTGACACGCTCAATAATGGGTTGCAAGCTGCCATTTTCTTTGGGGAGGATCCCAGCGGCCAGCTCACCCAAGACCTTCTCAAAAGGCGTCAGCTTGGCACGCCTGCATGCACTGCACACCACCCTCCTTATGCGCATGGAGCCCACACAGGCAACAGCTACTTGCTTGGGGTGCACATACACACGCCCTTCCAATTGTTTAAAAGCACATGCAAACAAGCAAGACCACACTCATGCACATGTACGTTCACAATTTCCATTCATGCACAAGCCTCCTCCCTCACCTGAGCTTCTCTCTGAGGCAGGGCCTGCGTCTCCTACCAACTCCACAGTACACAGCCGACCTGGCGGCAGCGCCTCCTCGCGTTTGAAGCCCTTTCTTGGTGCTGCTGCTGCCTGCTGCTGCCCGATGCTGCTGCCTTTGAAATCAGACTCTCCCACACTCCCAATTGACGACCCTTGCACACTGCGCTTTTCAGATGCGTCTTGCAAGCATCAGGGGGATTGGATGGGCTGAGCAGCTGCTTGCACTGTTGCTTGCACTGTTGCTTGCACTGTAGCTTGCACTGTAGCTTGCACTGCTTGTCCTGCTTGCACAGAAGCTTGCACAGGATGGGTCTGCATCTGACCCAGTGACAAGCACCACACTCATGCATTGCCACCACCAAGACTTCTCTTTGGCCTTGTGATTTTTTTGCTTAAAAGACTGCATCTGCCATCACTTTATCCTGCCCAGCACACCTTTGTGAGCCAAGAGGTATCTGTCCCCCACGCCTGCCACAGTTGCTTGCCTTTCAGCGTAATCACACCAAATATGTATGCGCATTATCACACAGTAATATTTATCTGTGAAAAGTGTAATCACATCAAATATGTATGCGCATTATCACTGGCATTATCACACAGTAATATTTATCCGTGAATTTTTTTTTGAGCGTGTCGAAGTGCTGTTCCAGTAAAAGTGGGTCACCGAGGCTTTGGCACTTTTGGCAAAGAGACTCGCCGAGACTCACTGCGGCTTTAACTGAGTTGGCTACCCATCCTTAGTGGTGTGATGTGCACCCTAGAGGGGCGTGTGCTGTGCTGCGCGCACGCCAGATGGTGCGGTGCACTCGGTGCATGCATGTGCAGCGCTGTGAAGGGGTGCGCGCGCGCAAGGGGCGAGAGGTGCTGCGCTGTGGTGGGGTGCACACATGCGGGGTGCATGCTGCGTTGTGCACGCAGAGTGATGTGCCAAAGGGGCGGCTGGGCGTGGCGGCTGCGCTCCTGGAGACGGCCGGGGAGCCCACGGTGGCGAAGATGAACAGACCCAGCCGCTTCCAGGTGTGTGGGCCTGGGCACACGCATGGAATCGTGCGCGTGGACAGGGGACCGCAGGGACCGTGCGGTGCGCATCTGTACCTGTGTGCCACTGATGGCTGCAAAAGCGCCTGCGGGCATGGGCTCTGGGAGTGCCCTGGCTTTCTCTTCTGCTGGCTGGCATGCTGTTTCATTTGCGAGCCCTCTGTTGCTTAGACTTTGGGTTTACAGACTTAACCCTCGCTTTGATGCTACCCTTCCTCACTTCAACGGCCCTTGTTGACGTGTGAATGGCCCCTTTTGCTGCTGCGAAGGCGCCTTCTGCCTTTTTAGTGGCCCCCTTTGTTGGCTCACAAGCCCCTTCTGTCCCTTTGGTGGCCCCCTCCGTGCGTGCGCAATCTGGGCTGCAGGGCATGGCCGGCCCCTCCAGCAGTGCGCCAGTGCTGCCGGTGGAAGAACCCAAGAAAAGCCTCGTAGGCAGAATGCGCTCGTCGCTGCAAGGCTACATGCCGCAGGTGAGGCTTATGTTGCGCTGCCTGCCTGCTGCTGCAGGCCTGCGTAGTGCTTCTCACACTGCAAGAGCCTCAGGCATTGTGCCCCATCTTGGCACGCTGCGGCCCCTAGTCACACCAACTTGCAGGATAGCCACAAAGCAATTGTTAGTGCGCGCATGTGGAGGGCATCCGCCCTTGAGACACATGGAGCGTTCCTGTGTGTGTGTGTGTGTGTGTGTGTGTGTGTGAGGGCCAACTTTGTTCCCACCCCACATGCGTGCATGCCTGTGTCTATGTGTACGGGGGCGTGTATGTATGAATTTGGGCGCCTTGTGGAAGGTGCCCACATCTCTGCCTGGGCGCACACACCACAGCCTGCCTACCTGTGTTGCATGTGTACCTGTGTTGCATGTGTACCTGTGTTGCATGTGTACCTGTGTTGCATGTGTACCCTGCGCAGATGCCCTCTCCTCTGAGGCAGGCGGGCAATTTCCTGCGCACGCAATGGTCAGAGGGCAGTGGTCGCGATGTGCCGCGCGCCCCAGGACGCCGCCGCAACCGCAGGTCCAGCGCTATAGTGGACATGCTGACGCAGGTGTGTGTGTGTGTGTGTGTGCACGCATCTGTGTGCACAGATGGTTCCTTTGCATGTGTGTGTGTGTGTGTGTGTGTGTGTGTGTGCAAGCAGTTGTGTATCTATCTCGCATTGGTTGCCGCGTATTTTGAGGTGCTGTATGGGAAGGTGGGTCTGGTACACATGTTATGGTTGTGGCCATAGCGTCAATGTGGGCCTGCTGTTGTAGGACAGTACCTGTGAACTGATATGCCTTCGCCTCCCCCCTGTGACAATTATGTGTGCCTTGCTATAGGTGGCTGCGCTCTTCTGCGTGCCGCTAGCCATAACATGCTAGCCATAACATGCTAGCCATGCATGCCACTAGCCATAACATGCTAGCCATGCATGCCACATGCTGAGTGCCACACAATGCATGCTGCAGCCACCCAAGGAAAAAATGACCCCCCGCATGGCACTGTCATTGGTATCGCTTTGCCCAAGTGGTGCGACGCAAGCTTCCAGCTCAGCGTGCGCAAGCGCATGTGCGTGCACTTCATGCAGATACGGGAGTCCACTGACAGCAGCCGCAAGCATGTTCACGCCCCCCACAGTGTGGAGATGCCAGTACCCGCCTTTGACCGGCCGCTGCCAGCGTCGCTGCGCCCTGCCGTGTCCACTATCCCTGTGAGTGCCTGCCTGCCTGCCTACCTGCCTGCACAATGTTTTGCCAGCGTCGCTGCAACCTGCGGTGTCCACTATCCCTGTGAGCGCCTGCCTGCCTGCCTACCTGGCTGCACAATCATGTGCCAGCTCGCAGCGCCTTTGTTGTTTGCACGTCTTTACATGCCCACCCACCAGCCACGCAGCCATTTGCCTGGCGTGCCACCTGCGCCTGCATGTGGGTGGGCGTGTGTGCACGCATGTGTGTGCACACTTCATGGGGAATGCTCGCTCCACGCGTGTGCCTTGCAAGCCTTTTATCACCCAAGCTGGGATTCATCCACAATCAAACTGCCATATTCCACAATTTTCTACCTTTACGCGTTCTTTTCTTGCCCCCACTGCAGGAACAACCCGTACCAGGCGACCCGCTCCCTGGCTCGCTGCCGCGCACGCTCTCCCAGCGGCGGCGGCCGGGCCCTGAGCGCACTGCGCGGCGCACAGCGGCGCACTCCATGCGCCGCCGCATGGCCGCGGTCGATGTGGTGGCTGACGAGGAGCTGCAGCTGAGCTTTGTGGAGGTGCGGCCCTGCGCCCGCTGCTTGCTACAGGCGCAGTGCCTGTTGCTTTCTGCGGGCCCGGTGCCTGCTGCTTGCTGTGAGCTTGTGCGTGATGCACTGATGTGCTCGCTGGTCGCGCCTGTTGGTGCTGGGGTGCTATGGGCCATTTGCACCTTGAGGTTGTGGTTCATGTGTGCGTTTCCTCCCGGCCCTGCCTGCTTGCCTGCCTGCCTGCTTGCCTGCCTGCCTAAACCTGCTCCACTTATCTGTGCCGTGCAGCTGTGTTGTGAGTCTGCTGCAGGCCTTCAGCAACTGCATATGGATAGTTAAGGAGCAGGCCATCTGTCTGTGCTGCGCATGCACCTTGTTGCTGTTATACAAAGCAGCCAGCTTTAACAGTTTTCGCTTCAAAAGCAAAGGTCGCATCAGGGCATGACCGGGTACGAGGCATCTTTGGCGCCTGCTGGCAACTGCTTTGCTGCTGCTGCATTTTGTGCACAGTACCCGTGCGTGTACCCAGCCACGCTGCTGCTTGGCTTGCCGGTCTGGGCCACCTCAACACTGCACTCATAGGCACGCTATGCTCTGTGTGCGCAGAAATGTGCGCACTTGGGCTTCGTGGCGGCGGACGGGCAGTTCAAGCGCGTGTCGCGCATGCCCTTCACGGATTCCTCCATCAAGATTGAATTCTCCATGAAAGCTGGCCTAAAGTGAGATGCTCCGGTTCTCTTTGCACAAGAGGCTGCGTTGGCATAGCGCTAGGCTTGTGCACTGTGGAGGCCATCTGCCACCAAGGTTTGCAAGGCTGTGGGTGTGATACCGTGCTTAGAGGAGTGCGCATGCCTGCCGATACAAGCGTGGGGCGCACACCTGCCCACAGGGACAGCGATCTGGACAAATAACGAGCCTGAGTTGTAAGCTTAAAAATCTTCTGCATGTGTCCCTGACAACCTCGCGCCTCTGTGTCACGTCTCACCCCACGCGTGTCACATCTCACCCCACGCGTCTGCGACTCTGTGTCACATCTCACCCCACGCGTCTGCGTCTCTGTGTCACATCTCACCCCACGCGTCTGCGCTGCCCTGCAACCCTCCCCTCCCTGTCCCGCCCCTCCCTGCCTGCACCGCCACTCGGCGCCCGCGCCATCCCTGACTCCGCAACTCACCACGCACGCACGCTCGCGTGCATACACCTCTCTCCACACACGCACCTCGCCCTACATGCAGGGCGGTGCGCGCCGCGACCATGGGCCCTTCCTTCCTGGGCTCCACCTCCTTGCCTGCCGGCGCCGCGGCTGCCGCCGTTGCCGCCGCAAGCGCAGGCACCTCAGGCCCCGCGGCCGGGGCTGGCGCAGGCGTCGGCGCGGGCGGTTACAGTGGGCAGCATGCGGGCAACATCGTAATGGTGCCCACCACATTCAGCAAGCTGCACGTGTGCGTGTGCCACCTGACATCCCACGTGCCCACGCACTCCATGGCCTCCATCCTGGATCTTGTCAAGTGCATCGCCGCGGTGCGCGCGTGTGCTTGTGCATGCGTTTGTGCTTGTGCGTGCGTGTGTTTGCATGTGTATGTGTTTCTATGTGTATGTGTGTGCGAGCATGTTTTAGTACGCGTGTGCATGCATGTGTGTGTGTCTGTGTGGATGAAAATGTGTGCGCACGCGTGTGTGCGTGTGTTTGCGCGTGTGTGCTTGCCTGTGTATGCGGTCGCAGACGTGCTTGCCCAGGCTTGTGCAAGTGTGCCGGTGCGCGCGCTTGCCTGACCACCCTAATACATATAAGATTTGCTCTTGAAACCCTTTCCCTGACTGTCCCTGCGGACATGCGGCTGCGCCATGCAGGCCTCGTCAAAGAGGCGCCAACTGCCGGCGCCACGCGCAGCTGCAAGTGTGGCGCCCACGCGAATCTCCAAGCGCGTGGACAGGAACATTCCAAACCTGGACCTGCAACTGAACATCATGGGCGCGCATCTGAAGGTGCAGCCATGCTTGTGTGGATGGCATCCAAGCAGGGTGCTACGTGCAGAGCCGTACCTGCTTGCTTGGTGTCCTGTCCTTTGCTAGCCCCTCCATATGCCTCCTATAATTTCCGTTGTTATTGCCATCTTTCCCGCACCATCCTTGTGGTGTCCTTGTTATTCCATCACACCCTTTGCTGCTGCGCCCTTCTCGACCAACTGCGGCTCTCACGTCCTTGAGGGCGTGCTGTTTTTCTGTCTCCTGCGAGTCTGCCCATGCAGCTTCTAGCACATGGAGGCTTGGTGGTGCTGTCGCCTCTCTCCCAGTCAAGTGTGCTGCCCCACCCTCTGCCAACCCTGGACATCATGCATGCTCAAGATTGCTGCGCCCACCCAGACATGCACCCTCCACGGACAATGACATACACCAAAGTTAGCATGACATACATGTGCACGCATGCTCATGTGCACGCACACATTTACATACACGCACACGCACGTGCACGCGGGCACGCACATGCACACATGCACACATGTACGCACGCGTGGCCGCTCCCGCATACTGCGCGGTGAACTTACACAATGAACGCAATGGTGTGTCATTGGCTGGCTGCCTGCCTGCTCTTGGATGGAACAATGCAGGTGATCGTGGAGGAGGCGCCCGGGATCAAGCGCGACTTCACCTGCGCCACTGAGCTGCTCAGCGCCACGCTGCTATGCACGCACCTGAAGCTGAAGCCGCTGGCCACAGAGTCCACGTACACGGTGCCGGGCTTGGCGCTGACCGGCCACGTCATGCACGCCAGCGTGCAGGACCTGCAGAGTGCGATCGAGCACCGGCGCGTGCTGTCGTTCGGCTGGAAACAGGTGCGCTGCATGCGCGGGGCGATGCTACTTGTGGCGCCCGCGCGCCTGCATGTGTGTGAGCTCATGCGTGTGCGTGTGATGAGCTTGAAGCCAGCTATTGCCTTGTAGGCACGACACAGGCTGCATCCGGTCCCAGTCTTCCTAACCCCCATCGCCGCCTACCCCCATCGCTCCCACCTTTGCCCGTCCCTGCGCAGCTGCCCAAGTCCGCAGTCCCCAACACACCCTTTGCGCGCCACCAGCCCGCCTTTGCTCACATCGTCGACCCGCTGACCGACAGCGCTGGCGCGGCCATCAAGCTGCTGTGCTCCATCCCAAGGCCATCGGAGGTGCCTGTGTCCATCGCGCTCAGCCTGCTTAACCCGCAGGTCCTGTTTCTGCGACGCTTCCTGCAGGTGCGCAGCCTGTGTGTGTATGTGTGTGTATGTGTGTGTGTGTGTGAGGTTTAACTGGTGTTTGTTTGTGTGTGTGTTCGTGAGTATTTGTGTGCAACATGCATGTGGGTGACAAAGCATGGGTTTGTGCACGTGCGCCCTGTTGTAGCGTTCAAGGCTTTCACCCCAGGGCTTGCAATTCAGCGGCTGGCACAGCTGCATCAGCTGCTGAATATGTGCACAACGTAACTCAGGCCCCTGCATGCAGTGCATGGCTCAAGCGATTGAGCTCCAGCAATCGAGCTCCAGCTGTGGAGTGCTGGGCCCTGCTTGCCCACTCGCCTGCCATCCTACTGCGCTGCCTGCAGAACATCATGTATACTGTGGGCGTCATGGCCAAGGCCAAAGCGACAGAAGCAGAGGATGCAGATGACGAGAGCGCCGCCTCCTCAGCTGCCAGCACCGTCCCCGTCGCGCCAACTGATGCTGCCACTGTCGCGCCGGCCCCTGCACCCATCGTCACCATCGAAGTAGGGCAGGGAGCTAGAGGGGAGGAGAGGGGAGGGGGGGAGGATAGGGCTGCTAGGAAGGGGCAGGATCAGGCCTTGGCTGCTGTAGCCTTGGCTGCCACTGGCTGCTGGCGCTGGCACAATGCATGCATCGCATGATACAAGGATCACACAGCCCTGGGATGCGTGGCAGCACGGTGGACTGGCTGCCCAGCCCTGTGCAGTTGCCGCGCCGTGTGCGCAGTTTCTGGCCCTAGTACTGCCATGAGCCCCTGTGCTGCTGCACACTGCAGGTAGAGGATCTGGAGGGGCTGCTGCCTGCCCCCTGGTCTGATCTCTCAGGAAATGAGGGCCTGAGGGTGCGATTGCCTGCCTTTCGGTTTGGCATGTGCAGATGGAGAACCTGAAGGTGTTGCTGCCCGCCACGTCGGAGGCGCGCGCGACCCTTGTGAAGCGCGCCAAGACCAGCCAGGCAGTGCTGGTGAAGGTCAAGGAGCTGCAGTTGTGCCTGCCTGGCAGCTGCCGCCACCTGGCGGATGAGGTGCGCGCTGGCTGTGGCTCATCGGTCCCTGTTTTGATGGGCCTGCCAAGACCGCCTCTCTGTGACCTCCCGATTTCCCTGACCACCTCTGGCTGCGTCGCCTTACATTTTCTGTAGAACTCACTCCTCCCCCTGCACAAGCCACGTGGAGGCCTGCCAATGAGCACTTATCTGCTGGACCTACAGTTAAACAACCCTTGTGCACACACATACACACATACATACACACAAACGTGAACATGCTGCACACACATACATACACACAAACGTGAACATGCTGCTGCTGCATCAATGCAACGGCAAACACGCACACATAGGATCACACAGGTTAGACACACACACACACTAGCACACTCATGTGCTCGCTTGCGCGCGCGCAGCTGCTTGACCTGCACCAGAATGACCTGCTGGAATTTTTCCAGAGCAATGGCTTTGAGATGCATGACTGGATGATGAAGCCGTCCTCCGTGGAAGACATCATGGACAGCAGCCACAAGGTGTGCGTGGTACAGCGATGCAGCCTGTCATACACGCTCCACAGTTGTGCGCAATCGATTGATTTGTTGCCTGCGTGCGCTGCTCGTGCCCTTCATCCGTAGGTTTGATTGCAGTCCTTGCTGATTGGGCTGCCCATCTTTGTCCTCAGATGGCCAATTTATCCACAAGAAAGGTGTCACTCATACATTTCACAGGAATTGGACCAAGGGAACTAAGGCATCAGGGTAAAAGGCCTGTCCTGTCTGCTCCTGTGCCGCTGACCGTCTGACCACTTCACACGCTCCCCATTCATCCCCGGTCTTGCTGCCCATCCGTCTCCCGTCATGCGGTCCACACGCCCATAGAGCGCGAGGTCCTCCTGTCCCGTTGTTTGTGCAGGTGTACATGCAGCACGTGCCCAAGGGAGCTGCCCAGGCCCCGGCCGCCAGTGCCCCAGGTGCAGGACACACCGCCACCGCTGTGACGCCTGAGGACAGCCCCGCTGCTGCCAAGCCCAAGAAGGTGGGGCGGGACACACATCGAGCGCGCGCTTGTGTGCCTTGTGTTGTGTGCCTGTGCGTGTATGTGTGTGTGTACCTGTGTGTGTGTGTGCCTGTGTGTGTTTGTGTGTGAATGTGTGTGTATTTGAGTATGCCTGTGTGTGTGTGTGTGTGTGCATTCCATGGCCTGCATCCTTGTGCCTGCCGTGATGTGGACGGTGCCAAGGGGAACATGCTTGCTCAGTGTGCCATTCTGAGCAGGCTCTGAGTGCACGCACAGTGTGCCGCTCTGAGTGCTTGCACAGGCTCTGCAGGCAATGATTGCAAGCAAAGTGAGCATGCGCAGGCTTGATACATTCTCGCCAAACCTCCGTCCTTGCTCTTGCTCATCACTGTTTCTGGTTGCGCTGAATGACAGCTGGTCCTGGCTGCTTGATAGCAAGACATACCGTGGCTTTGTGAATTGAGGCGTATGCAGAGAGGAACAGTGGGGGGGGGGAAAGAGAGGGGGGGAGAGGGGTTGATAATGTGGGGGAGATGATGGCGCATTGGGAGGTCTGCAGGCTGGGTTGACAGGAGGGGTGTGTGGCGTCCAGCCTTCATGGGCTGTGCCGTACACGGCAAAAGCCGTCAATTTGTGTATGCATGTTTGTTGTTTGTGCACCTAGTCTGTGCACCTCTTGCACTTGTTGGTTATTGGGCACTCAGCTTGCTGCTTTTGGAATGCGCAGGGCACTGCTGGGGGAGCGGCAACATGGGCGGGCCTTAGGCATGCAACGGAAAAGAACGTGTTCAAGCCTTTTAAGCAGGTCCGTGCCATCGTGTGTCCTCTTGTGCACGTGTGTATGTGTGTGTGTGTGCATGTGTGTGTATGTGTGTGCGCACATGTGTGTGTATGTGTGTGTGTGCATGTGTGCATGTGTGTTTGTGTATGTATGTGTGTGCATGTGTTCTTGGTATTCACTTTCCTGCCAGTCTTCTGTATCAGCATCCCGGGCATATGCCATGGACCTCTATGCCTTAACATTAGGGATGGGTATTCCTCGCCCACAATTGTGCTCCATAACCCTGTGGCACCTGGATCAAGACGCCACTGAACTATGATGATGAGTCGACCTGAGAATACATCCATCAGAGAGCGGGCAGGTGCTGAGGCTGGCTTGCCCTGTCTGTGCACGCCTGCAGTTCCTGCACGACGCGAAGCAGATGGGTATGCGCACAGCTGCCCAGGAGCCAGGCATGATGTACATGGATGTGGACCTAGACAGCCACATGCGCAGGGACTGGGTCATGTCAGAGCGGGTGGAGCAGGTAGGGGCTGCTTCGGTGCTGCTTGCTCCTGCAGGAGTGTGTATGTACATGTCAGGGCAGGTGGGGGCTGCAGACATGCTGCTTGCTCCAGGTATGCTGTGCTGGTCGTAAAAACGGCATGGCAAAGATGCGCATATTTTGAGCCGACTGGCCGTGCATGCTCAAGACTGGGTCGCCCTGTACCGCAAAGGACCTGCGTGCTATAGATGCCATCAACGCACAGCGCGGCCGGGCCAAGGGCCAAGGGCCAAGGGCCAAGGGTTAAGGGCCGCGGACCCCTGGAGACACTGCACTTTTATTGCCGCCTGGAGACACTGCCCTTTTTCGCCGCCTGCAGATCCAGCCCCGCCAGCCCTCGGCACCCACGGCCCTTACCCACAGCAATCCCTTATTCCGGAAGAGCGGCAACGCGGTCGACAACCCCCTTTACGCGCCGTCCACGCCACCCCGAGTGCGTCAGCACCCGGTGACACTCCATGCCTCTGTGTGGGGGTGCCGCGCACACTTTGTTTGGAGGCTGCGCACGCATGGCAGCGTGCCTTACCTCCAAATGCTGCTGCATGCGCATGGCTGCTCACCTTACCTCAAACTCCTGCTGAAGGTCTCACGGGAGGTCGAATGTGTTGCTTGGGCGGTGGGAGGCTGCGGTCCAAAGCAATGTGTCATAAAGTTGCTCCGCCAGGGTGGGTGGGTAGCTTGGGCACACGCACAGGCACATACATGCATCCACACATGCGTTCACCATGCACATGTACGCACGCGCACACACACACACATGCATGCACAACACACTCGCACTGCTGCTCTTGCTCAGCACACCAACTTGCGCACTGCACCCCCCTTCAATACGCACAGGGCGTGACGCCCGGGGGAGGCCCCCTCCCGCTGGCAGCCCAGGCCGCCACCGTGGCAGCCGTCGCCTCGGCGGCTGGCCTTGGCCGCCACTCGCTGACCAGCGAGGCGGACGGCGTGCTGGGTGGCGGCCTGGATAGCTTCCGGCTGCAACCTGCGGTGGTCCGGCAGCGGCACCTGCAGCCGGTGGTGCTGCTGTCGGCGCGCGGCCTGGCCGGGCATGCTGTGCGGGTGGTGCCTGGGAAGGGCGACGCCGAGGCACTGACAGAGGTGTGTGCGTGTGTGTGTGCATGTGAGCGTGTGTGAGGATGTACGCACGTACCCGAAATGCACACCCTCCCCCTCCCTCTTCACACCTCCACACCTTCAGTCCCCCAAACCCTCCCCCCACACTCACCGACCCACCCAACCACACCACACCAACACCGACACCCTCACCTTCCCCCCTGCACACGCACATTCACACGGTCTTGCTTGCGCACACACATGCACACATTCACACCCACCCACTGCAAACACATGCACACACACGCACACATGCACACACCCACACCCACACCCACCCACCGTACACGCATCCACACTCACACCCACACCCACACCCACGCCCACCCACCCATTGCACACGCACAGGCTAGCCTGGGCAGCCTGGAGGCAGAAACTGTGTTGCGCGGCCTGTGCGAGTGGAGCGTGAGCGACCCAGTGGACCTGCTCCTGCCCACCAACCTGGAGGGCGCATTCATCCGCCACACCACGTCTGCAACCAAGCAGCTGCACCTGTCCACGTGCATGGGCGATGAGCTGCAGGCCTCGCTGAGCCCCGCCAGCTACGCGCACCTCATCAGGATGTGCACAGGTGCGCGCTTGTGTGTGCTGTGCTAGCTCACGGGTTTACGGACGCTTGTGCCCCATGTGTGTGTGTTTGCGAAATCATGTGTGCGTTTGAGTTTGTGTGTGTGTTTGCATGTGCGTGCCTACATCTTCTGCATGCATGTATTCGCACGTGAGCGCGTGAGTGAGCAAGCGAGCACCCTTGAAGCCTTCCCCTCTGCCTGACACCTCCTGCCACAGGCAACGTGACAGAGGGCCGTAGCGTGTTTGAGCCGATCCTCCCGCCCTACCCCCCCAAGCGCAAGGTCAACACGCAGCGCGCGGAGCAGCTGGCGTTCGGGCCGCGCTTGGGTGTGAGCCCCTTCTTCTTGCTCACCCTTGACCTGGAGACGCTACAGGTGCGTGCTCACCCTTGAGCTGTGTGCATGCACATTCTTGTGGTGCATGTTCTTTCGGCTTGGCTTGTGATGTGTGCGTGCACATTCTTGTGGTGTGTGCTCACCCTTGACCTGGAGACGCTGCAGGTGCGTGCGCGTGCTGCACAGTGTACCAGGCCAGGTTGCCCTTGGGCTGTACGCCATGCTCTTGTGTTTCGCAGGCCACATGCACTGAGCAATGCCTTGTGTGCTGCATGCCACATGCACCAAGCGATGTCAGCCTGCTTTCCGCTTGGCGATCTGCCCGTGTCGGCTGTGCGAGAGTGCATGTATCTGCGTGCGTGCATGTTAGGGGTGTGTTGACGTGGCGGCAGGCTGTGTGAAGGCAAGCATATTCGTGCGCTGCTGCTCTTGCAAGTGTGCCTGCAGCGCCGCTTAGGCAGCATCTTTCCCCCCCCCCTCCTCGTGCTCATGCGCGACGAATATGGTGACGCCCTGGCCGTGCTGCCCGCTGTGCTCCCGGCAGCAGGGCTCCTTTGAAAAGAACCCCGCATGGTGCTCGCAACAACCCCGCGTGATGCTCACAACAACCCCGCGTGGTGCTCACAACAACCCTGCATGGTGCTTGCAACAACCCCGCGTGGTGCTCCCGGCCGCGGGGCTTCTTTGAAAACAACCCCGCATGGTGCTCGCAACAACCCTGTGTCGTGCTCGCAACAACCCTGCGTGGTGCTCGCAACAACCCCGTGTGGTGCTCCCAGCCGCAGGGCTCCTTTGAAAACAACCCTGTGTGGTGCTCGCAACAACCCTGCGTGGTGCTCACAACCCTGCGTGGTGCTCGCAACAACCCCGCGTGGTGCTCCTGGCCGCAGGGCTCCTTGGAGAACAACCCCGCGTGGTGGGACCCGGCCGTGTCTAATGGGCCTAAGCCGGCAGACGCAGGCCCGCAGCCCTTCCTACAGCTGGAGGCGTTTGGCTGCAGCTTTGTGCTGCAGATGATGCCGACGGCCGACCTGCACGTGGGCTTCAAGTGCAGCAAGCTCAAGGTGTACGACGTGCGCTCCGCGCGGAAGGTGCGTGCGCGCGCGCTCGCGGACGCGCTGGGGTGCATGCAGCGTGTTGTGCGTGAGGGTGCATGTGCCTGTGCTCGTGTGCACGTGCGTGCTGCGTGTGTGCGGTGTACGCACAGCTCCTGTGGTGCCGTGTGTGTATGTGTGTGTGTCCACGTCTCTTGCGACTGTCTGTGCAGATGAGTTTGGGTGCACGCAAGGATTGCCCAGGCTGCAGCTTCACGCACGTGCAGTTGACATTCTTGACCCTGGCGACTTACAAATCCACATCAGGTGATGCTTTTGTCCACAGCTCTTTTATTGCTTTCTCCCGCGGCAGTCGCATTTGGCAGCAGCATCCCTGCATGTGCTGCTTCCACACCCCATGCTCGCGCGGCGGCGGCGTACTTCTCGCCGGCATCGTCGCACACACACGTGGGCTGTGAAGTCACACTCACTCCTACAAGCGTGCTGCTTGTGGGCACTTCATTTGGGACTGCAACCCTTGCAGGGCGACAGCCAGCCATTTGCACAAGACTGCGCGCGTGCATGGCGCATGCCCTCCGCGCCACGCGCAGGTCGCCCGCCCCGACCCCATGGACTCCAGCGGCAGCCTGCCTGGGTACCGGCGGCTGGGCCCCTCGGCGTCAAACCGCCGCTCAGCCTCCGGCTGCCGCCTATCCTCGCTCAGCTGGAACTCCCAGGAAAGCTCCGACAACGACCGGGTGCGTCTGTCACCGGCTCCCTAAAAAGTCCCACGCCCCTGCGCGCCTGCGCTGCTGTTGTTGCAGAGCTGCTGCTGTTGTCGCTGAGCCGCTGCCGCGCCAGCTGAGCCGGGACTTGCTGCCCATGCCCAGCGCACCTGCACAAGCATCCCAAATTTCTGGCATGCGCCGTCTGCGCCACGACGCCCGCTTCCACTTCCCTGTGCCCTCCCTTGTGCCCTGTCTCTAGTGCCCTCAAACGTTGCCACCTGCACGCTCACCTCTGCACCCCCCCCTCCCCCCGGCCCTTGCTTGCTGCGCCCACACGCCTCCCTGCACCACAGCGCGCGCTGCTCCCCTTTGTCTTGCCACCCACACGCGTTATGCTTCTGCGCATGCACACCTGCAGGGGGCGGACTCCCGCGAGCACGCGTGGGGCAACCGCGCATCCGCCCACAGCCGGCGCTTCCTGCGCAGCCTCAGTGTGGGTACCCTCCCGGGCCAGTCCTCCAGGTGAGAGTGCAGGCGGGGTGTGCGGGGAAATGAACGTCGCTTGGGTACAAGCAATGTGGCAATTGCCATGCAACACGGTCTAGGTGGTATGTGGCAGGGTGTGTGGCAATGCACGCCCCAGAGCAAGTGCAGCTGCGGGAGCGCTGTGCCTGTGGGCATTTATGTTTATATCCCCAAACCAGTCCTCCAGGAGGGCCAAAGGCCCTGTGGTATCGCCCCCGCCTGTGCACGCATGGCTGGCGCAGCGTGGGGCCTGCCTCGCGCTGCTAGGCTTGGGTCAAACATGGCCTGCACAGCACAATGGATGGGGGTGCAGCCTGTGCACCTGCGCAGGGACAGCTGTGCAAGCTGCGCAGCAGCCTGTGCTAGGCACCACTAGCGCAGCGCCGTGGGTGGCACACACGCCTGTGCAGTTATGTGGTGCCGTGTTCAGAGCTCGTGCATGTGCCTGCGTGCGCATGTCTTCATGTTTGTGTGGGTATGTGTGCTTACCTGTGTGTCCAAGCAGCGCTGTGCTCGAGAGGGCATGCGCGCGCGCGCGTGTGCGTGTGTGTGTGTGTGTGTGCTTGTGCTCGACCTGTGCAGGAGGGTGTATATGTTTGTGCGTGTGTGCTCGCATGCAAGTTTTGGGCTGTGTGATGGTGCAGCTGCGCGCGCCCCAAATGACGTAGCCACCCTGTGCGACCTCCTGCCTGCCGCAGCACCTCATACGCTGACAGCGAGTCTGAAACGGTTGAGGACCCCGAGGAGCAAGACAGCAGCGCGAGTAGCAGCAGCTACATGGAGGTGGGCGGCTACCAGTCACTGGTGGAGCTCCGCAATGTGGAGGAGCGTGAGATCCCCGTGGTGAGTGCCCTTGGAGATAGGGTGTGTGCGTTGTTTGGTGTGCGTGCGTCCGTGGTGCGCATGCGGTGTGTGTGTGTGTTGGCTGGGTCCTTGCTGTTTCACGAGGGGGAGCGCAGAACCCCCTTTGTGTGTGCCTTTCTGCTGTTCTGCATGCCCAGCCAGCATTGGGTGGCCCTCGCGCACGCATGCTGCCTTACTGCTGCCTCCGTGCTTGCTTAAGCCCAACAAACACATGCCCACATGTTGTCTCCCTCCCCCCTGATAGGTGTGCCTGCTGCACACCAATGTGGAGCTGCCGGAGGATGAGGCTGCGCACCTGGAGAACCGCGGCAAGTGCTACAGCCTTGGCGACGGAGATGGCAGCGACGGCGGCACTGACGAGCACTCGTGCTTCAATGTAAGTGCGCACACACTCGCTGCAATGGGAGTGAGCAAATTTGTGCTTTGGTGTGCGCACGCACAGAGCATGTCCGTGGGTGCTGTGGCATGAGCGCGTGCATGCTGCTTTCATGCCTAAAGCATGCTCCTGCTCCCGCGCCAGTGCACGCGCATGTAGAGACGCCAGTGCACGCGTGTGTAGAGACGCCAGTGCATGCGTGTGTAGAGACACCAGTGCATGCGTGTGTAGAGACGCCAGTGCACGCGTGTGTTGAGACGCCAATGCACGCGTGTATTGAGATGCGAGTGCACGCGCAGGTGTTGGCAGAACCACGGTGCACACTTCCATGCATGGGTGCCTCCGCGAAGGCATAAGCGCGCCCTCCGCGCGACCCCCAGCATGTCTTGGGTGGCCCTAGCGGGAGTGACCTCTTGCCCTGGGCGCCCCTCCCCCCTTCCCTTGCCGTGCGTGCTTACCCTGCCATGTCAGCTGCACTGCAGTGGCGGGACATCATCTTATGGCATCATCTTATGACACCCCTGCAACACTAGCCCACATCCTAGTGCACAGCATGCGCACGCCCTTGCGCGCACACAACATGCGGCCTGTACAGGAGCCGTGCCCCCATGCCCTCCACGCTGGCAGCAGGGCAGACGCATCGCGCCCCCCCTCCCTCTCTTCCCCCCCTCCTATTGCGGCCCCTTGAGCTCGCCTGCCCCTGCCGCCCCTTGCAGGTGCTGTTTACGCAGCAGGCGGACGCAACGATGGCGGTGGAGCTGGACGTGTGCCACACGCTGCTGCAGTGGCCGTACCTGACCGACATGAGCCTCATCAGCGCCATGGTTGCCATTTTCCAACCCGGCTGGTGCACGGGGCCTAAGCCCTTCCTGGACACGCTGCAGATGCAGCTCAACCCCTGGCTGTACATCAACGTGGTGGTGCGCCAGTCCCAGGTGCGCAGGCAGAAGCATGCGCTGGGCCACACATCGGTGCTGCGGTGATGCGCTGGTCCCGGGTGAGCCCCCGGTAGGGGCGGGCGGGTAGTTGGGTAGGCAAAGGTCTCCACAAGGCCGCACGTCAGTGCTGTGGTGGGGCGCGCGTCCCGGGCGCGCCCTCGGTGGGGCAGGGTACAAGCGTGCTGGGCTCCTGGTCTGTGTCCTTGGTGCCAGGCTGGCGCCTCCTGATCATGCGTGCCGGCCCCGGGTATTGCCCGCGTGGACCTGTGCTGCATGTGCTTACGTGGTGAAGTTTGAGGGAGGGGGGTGCTGGGCCATGGGACGATGCAGTGGCGCAAGCACTGTCATAGAAGTAGTTACGAGGGGGGTGTGGGATGCACGTGCGCCGCCACAAGCAGCAGGAGCTGCCGGGCCTGTGCCTTTGCACAAAAACAAACACCGCTTCTCGGCCCTATGTCATCATGTGTGCGTGTAGCCTGACGAGCACGCCAATGGCTGTGCGTCTCATTTCGAGGGTCTGTGTGCGCTGCTTGGTGTGTGGCCGCACGCAGATGTTTGTGCCCATCATCTCCCCCCACCTGCAACGCACAATGGACGAGAGGCGGCGTGGCAGGCGGCGGAAGCCCAGCCGGCCCGAGGACGTCAACCTGGGCTGGGCTGAGCTGCAGGAGGTGCGTGCACCTGTGTGCGCGTGTGTGTGTATGTGTGCATGCGTGTGCGTGTGCGTGTGTAAACTTGCTTGCACTTGGTTGCATGTGTGTATCCTTTTTGCATGGGTATATGGGCCTGTTCATGTGACCGTGCCTATTTATGAGCGCATGTGTAGCTTACCTAGGTTGCTGATTAGGCCAAGCAACAGAGCATGCTCCATCTTGACCTGCAGGTTTTCAAGCGGGCTACCTGCATGGACAATGACACCGACACCTCAGGTGCGAGGGCCCCTCCCACCCAGTGTGTGTGTGTGTGCGCGTGCGCGCGCATGCGTGCGTCTGTGTGCCATGTCTTGCTTTGTGCCTGAGTGCGACTGATCATGGCGCAGACTGGACCAAATGCATGCGCTTGCACTGCCGCGAGTGCGTGCAGCCACATGTTTCAGTGCGTGCACGCAAGCGCACAATTTTGTGGCTGTTCGTGTTGTGTGGCGCTCAGGTGACAGTTTTACTGCCAGGAGCCACAAACAGGGCGCCAACCAGCTGTCTCCCAACCTGGAGGAATCGGGCCTGGCCATCACCACCTCCGCCATCAGGTGGGCATCTCCACCTCTGCCTGTAGATGGACACTCATTATGTGCTGTGCTGGCACATCAGGTGCGTTGGCCTCTGCTGCAGCGCAGTGCACCCAGCATGGAGGCCAGGTCACTGGTGGGGTGAACGGCGTATGAGGCCTGCAGGGTGCACAAGCACCCTGGTTCATCCTGGTTTGCCGCAGGGGCGCACGCACACACACATGGCACGCGCGTGTGTCTGACGCCGTGTCCGCGTGCGCGCCGTGGTGTGTGCGCTCGCAGGTTTGGTTACTTTTTTGGCGGTGATGCAGAGAGCCACCTCAAGGTTGACCTGCGCAACTCGGCGGGCTTTGTGCGGCACAACGGCGCGTGCGTCAACAACTTCCTGCTGCCCATCAGAGTGGGTCCTCGGGGCAGGCCGCAGTCGTCCCAGAGCCCGTGTGCGTGTGGCGGTCGTCTTGATACAGCAGTGCAAACAGCCTACACACTCACACAGCCGGTTCGCGGCCAGTATGCATGCCAGCAGTCCAGAGCCCCAGGGGCGGACTCACAGGGCTCAGGTAGAGAGCCGGGTGCTTATGGAGTGCCGGGCGTGCTTCCCCGGACTGCAGACTTGCCTTGGTTGCGCCACGCCGTGCATCACGCGGCCGCAGCCGCCCGCGATCCATGCTTCCTCTTGCCGCCTGCTGTGCTGCGCAGATGCTGTGCATCACGCGGCCGCAGCCGCCAGCGGTCATTGCTTCTGCTTGCCCCCTTCTGTGTCGTGCAGATGCTGTCCATCACATGGGCGCAGACGAGCCCTCGCGTAGAGGAGTGCCTGCAGCTGAATCGCTACATCCAGTGAGTGGCCCCTCGTGCGACCTTGTGCAGCCTGATGCTACAGGCCACAGCAAGGGGCTGACCGTGTCGCCTTGCACGCCTTCTCATGCTTCGCTGTTCCTGCTGCTGCTGGTGGTGGCAGAGGTAGCGCTGCTGCTGCTGCTGCTGCTGCTGCTGCTGCTGGGCCTACCCTGAACTACCCTGCAAGCACACCCTTTGCTTGTGTTTGCTAATAGATGCTAACCTGTGGGTGCGCATCACTACAGTGTGTGCTTAGAGGCATACGGTCCACGGTTGCTCATGCTACATGCCTGCGTGCTTGAGCATGAGCGCGAGCGCAAGCCCACATGCTGCAGGCGTATTCCCC
>LFIK01000879.1_pt1 | contig 23074 bp, 16 predicted proteins | sample 643401 | NCBI WGS metagenome assembly LFIK01 (sample SAMN03777447, study PRJNA286221) | soda lake metagenome | biome: soda lake; feature: Kulunda steppe; material: water; isolation source: sample T5-Br brine of Lake Tanatar-5 | place: Russia: Kulunda steppe | collected 2010-07
CTGCAACAGCGAACAGCGGCATGCTCGGCCCGACGACAGCCATCAGCGCATAGACAAGGTTGGCGAGCGCCATGGCAATACCACCAACCATCAAGCCTCTGAAAATCCCCATCTTCACGTTGATCAACGCGCTCAACGCGATGAACGCCACCATGGTCGCCCAACCGAGGAAACCACTGACCAGGCCGACCTGCTCGGCGGTGAAGCCGATTTCGCGATAAAACACCGCGGCCATCCTGCCCATGAACGCCTCACCGATCTTGAACAGCAGGATGAAACCGAGAATTGCCGCAGCCAGCTTGACGCCGTTACGTCGAAAGAACTCGACAAACGGCTCGATCACCGTGGCAAGAATCCGCGCCTGAAACAGCGAACGCCGATGACCGAACCCACGTTGCCGCAGCGCATCTGCAATGCGTTGCTCGGCCTCTGCCTGCAAGGCAACGCGATCAGTTTGCGGTTCAGGCAGGAGCAGCGTGATCATCACCAACATGCACGACACCAGCGCCAGAAACCCGTAAGCCAGTTGCCATTGATCGGCAGAGCCGGCGATCAGGAAAGCACAGGCAGCCGGCAGCCCGGCACCGGTCCACCAGCCGGCCGCCGCAGCAGCAGAGCCGGCGGCAATCTTGCGCTCTTCATCGCGGGGGATCATCTCGATGCGGTACGCATCGATGCCGACGTCCTGAATCGCACCTGACAGCACAACGAGTGCCGCTGCGATCACCACCAGCGCAAGCCCGGACTGCATGCCGACGGCGGCAATCAACGCCGTACCGGCCAGAATCCCGACCTGAGCGAGCAGAATCCATCCACGCCGCTGACCGAGCAACGCCGACAACCAGGGCAAACGCAGCCGATCCATGAACGGCGCGATCAGGAAATTCAGCGCGAAGATGACCGAGACGCTGCCAAGCACGCCGATACTGGCTCGACCCAGGCCTTCAGACGACAGCCAGTAGCTGAACGTGCTGCCGATCACCGCCCAGGGAAAGCCGCTGGCAAAGCCGAGCGCGACGATGAACAGCAGGCGCCTGTCGAGAAACAGCGAAATCAGGCTCGGTGCCTGACGCTGCGGCGGCGACGCAGCGTCAGGGTCAACGCGCATTCGAGGCATATCGGTACATGGCGCTGCTCACCGCCGTCTGCTCCATGCCGAAACCAGCCATTTTTCTGCCTCCACGGCCCCAAAGACCAGCACGCCGGCCAGCAGCATCAACAGCCAGTGTTCGGCTCCCAGCGGCTGCGTTTCAAACAGGAACTGCATCGGCGGCAGGTAGGTGAAGCCGATCTGCAGCAGCAGAATGGCGGCAATGGCCGATGGTACCCAGATGTTACCTGAAACGACCCCCGGGTTGATCGCTGACGCCTGCATGAATCGGACACTCAGCAGGTAAAACGCCTGGCAGACAACCAGCGTGTTGACAGCGACCGTTCGAGCGAGGGCCTCGTCTCCCTCGACATGATGCCACCAGAACAGCGTCAGCGTCACGGCAACCAGCAGCGAGGACACAAACGCAATGCGCCATAACAGGAATCGCCCGAGAATCGGGGCATCCGGGTGGCGTGGGGATCGCGCCATCACGCCGCGCTCGGTCGGCTCGAACGCCAGCGCCAACGCCAGCGTGACCGCCGTGACCATGTTGACCCACAGAATCTGCACCGGGGTGACGGGCAGCACCATCCCGGCTGCGACCGCCAGCAGAATGATCCCTGCCTGGCCACCGTTGGTCGGCAACATGAAGAGCAATGCCTTGCGCAGATTGTCGTAGACGGTTCGGCCTTCTTCGACGGCACGGCCGATCGACGCGAAATTGTCATCGGCAAGCACCATGGCGCTCGCTTCCTTCGAGACCTCTGTGCCTCGCTTCCCCATTGCAACGCCGACGTCGGCGCGCTTCAATGCCGGCGCGTCGTTGACGCCGTCGCCGGTCATGGCGACCACCTGCCCGATGGCCTGCAGCGATCGCACCAGACGCAGTTTGTGCTCCGGGCTGGCCCGGGCAAAGACATTGACGTCACGAACCACCTCGGAGAGCGCATGGTCTTCGAGTACTTCGATATCGGCGCCGGTTCGAACCGGATCGTCCTGCTTGCAGATGCCGAGTTCGCGAGCGATTGCTGATGCGGTGCGGGCGTGATCCCCGGTGATCATCACCACGCGGATGCCGGCGCTCTGACATGTCGCAACCGAACTGATCGCCTCCTCGCTCGGTGGGTCGATCATCCCGACCACACCAAGCAGCAACAGCCCGCTGTCGATGTGATCGACGGCCAGCTCCGACTGCCCGTCTGCAGCCTCCTTCATCGCGAGCGCCAGCAGGCGCTGACCACGATCGGCGGCCTCATCCATGGCACGCTCCCAGGCAGCATGGTCGACCGACTCCGGGCCATCAGGTCCGAGCTGCCGATCGCACATTGCCAGCACGCGCTCGGGTGCGCCCTTGAGAAACACGACGCGCCCCGCGTCAGGCGTCTCATGCAGCGTCGCCATGTACTGATGCTCGGATTCGAACGGCAAGGTATCGAGACGGGAATAACGCTTTGTGAGGTCGTCCGGTTCGAGGCCGCTTTTCCTGGCCAGCGTCAGCAGCGCTGCCTCGGTCGGATCGCCTTCAATATCCCAGCCAGCATCGTCGGTACGGAACACTCGCGAATCGTTGCACAACGCACCGACATGCAGCAGGTGGTCGAGCGCGTCATCAGAATCCGGACGGTCGTCCGCATCGATCTCGCCATCCGGCGCGTACCCGACACCACTGACCGACACCACGGCGTCAGCGAGGAGAATCGATTTCACCGTCATGGCATTACGGGTCAACGTACCGGTCTTGTCGGAGCAGATCACCGTCACCGACCCCAGCGTCTCGACAGCCGGCAAGTGGCGAATAATCGCGTTACGAGAAGCCATCCTCTGCACGCCGATGGCGAGCGTGATGGTCATGATTGCCGGCAAGCCCTCGGGAATGGCGGCAACAGCCAGGCCCACCGCAGCCATGAAGCTCTCCGCCAGTGGATAACCGCGCAACAGCACCGCAACCACGAAGGTTGCCAACGCGACACCCACCACGGCGACAGCCAGCGTTCGGGCAAACCCTTCCATCTGCTTCAGCAACGGCGTGGTGATCTGCTCGACATCGGCGATCATCTCGCTGATGCGGCCGATTTCCGTTGCAGCGCCAGTCGCCACCACCAACCCTTGCGCCGTTCCTGCACGTACCAGTGTGCCCGAATACGCCATGCCGGCACGGTCGCCGAGCGACGTGTCTTCAGCGACGGCATCGCAGTCCTTGGCAACCGGCACCGATTCGCCAGTCAACGCAGCCTCTTCCACGCGCAGGTCACGGACCTTCAACAAACGCAGGTCAGCCGGCACACGATCACCGGAGCGCAACAACACCACGTCACCGGGCACCAGTTCCTCTGCCGGACACTCGCTGCGGGCGCCATCGCGCAGCACCGTCGCACGCGGCGAAAGCATGCCACGGATCGCATCAAGCGCCTTTTCGGCACGTCCCTCCTGAATCACGCCGATCACGGCGTTGATCACCACCACGCCGAGGATGACCACCGTATCCAGCCAGTGACCAAGTGCTGCAGTCACCGCAGCAGCAGCGAGCAGCACATAGATCAGCATGTTGCGAAACTGATGAAGAAATCGCTGGAGCAGGGTTCTGCGTTGACCGGCAGGAAGCTGATTCGGGCCGAACGTCTCGAGGCGTTGCGCTGCCGACTCCGCGTCGAGCCCGTCCGGACTCGCGTCAAGCTCCTGCAGACTGTCTTCGACCGAGACCGCATGCCAGTCACGACGTTTCGTGCGCATCAACCACTCCTGATTGTTGCTATGGATAATCTGGACGATCAGCAACTGCCAGCGTTCACACTACCGGTCGAGTTGCAGCGCAACAAGCGAAACACGTCGACGCCACTGGCTTGCAATCAGCAGCTGTCGCCCCCACGATTCAAGGTGTCGACAAGCATGAGCGATCTCCCATGACTGATGTACGCCACCAACGACTCCTGATCCTTGGCTCCGGCCCCGCAGGCTATACAGCGGCCGTCTACGCAGCACGCGCCAATCTCCAGCCGGTGCTGGTGACCGGCCTGCAGATGGGTGGTCAGCTGACCACCACCACCGACGTTGACAACTGGCCAGGTGACGTCGAAGGCCTGCAAGGGCCCGATCTGATGGATCGCATGCGCCGACATGCCGAACGCTTCGGCACCGAAGTCATCTTCGACCATGTGCATACAGCGAAGCTTGATGCCAGGCCATTCACCCTGATCGGCGACCAGGCGACCTACACCTGTGATGCACTGATCATCGCAACAGGCGCCAGCGCCCAGTATCTCGGTCTGCCATCCGAGGAGGCGTTCATGGGCAAGGGGGTTTCCGCTTGCGCCACCTGCGACGGCTTTTTCTATCGTGGCAAGCCGGTCGCCGTGGTCGGCGGCGGCAATACCGCTGTCGAAGAGGCCCTCTATCTTGCCAATATCGCCAGTCACGTCACGCTCATCCACCGCAGGGACAGCCTCCGGGCGGAAAAGATCCTGCAGGATCATTTGATGGAGCGCGTTGCTGCCGGGTGCGTCTCGATCGCCTGGGACCACCGGCTTGTCGAAGTGCTGGGAGACAATGCCGGCGTGACCGGCGTTCGACTCGAGTCGACACGCACACCCGGTGAATTCAGGCAAATCACTGTTGACGGCGTCTTTATCGCCATTGGCCATGTTCCCAATACCGACTTGTTTTCCGGGCAATTGGAGATGACCGACGGCTATCTGCATGTCCAGAGCGGATTGCAGGGGAATGCAACAGCCACCAGCATTCCCGGCGTCTTTGCCGCAGGCGATGTCATGGATCATGTCTATCGACAGGCCATTACGTCGGCCGGCAGTGGTTGCATGGCGGCGCTCGATGCAGAAAAATATCTTGAAGGTGTCGGCGGCGCCACATAACCACAACAAGCCGTCACCCCGAAATCAGACTCTAGCCTTTCCGCGCCGAGGAAACCAATCAGATGAGCTATAACCCGCACAATCCAGGCGTTGTCACCCGCCCTCGAGATCGGCAGGAAGCCGTTGACGAAGAAACACGCTCACTGGCTCTGTATTACTACGAAAGCTGCGTGTTCTGTACTCGCGTGCGCCGCACAATGACCAGGTTGGGTTTGAAGATCGAGCAGCGCAACATTCATACGGTTCCCGCTTATCGTGAACATCTGATTCAGGGCGGCGGTAAAAGCACCGTCCCCTGCCTCCTGATCCATAACGATGACGGCAGTGCCGAGTGGCTTTACGAATCTCAGGCGATCATCGATTATCTCGAGAAGCGATTCGCGCACTGATACCGTGACTTCTCGTCAGGTGCAGTCGTTGCCTCTCAGCTCCAGCAACAAGACCTGGGTTGGCGAACTGTCGCCAGCCCAGGTCTTGCAGGCTTCAGGAGCGATCCGAATTGACGGAGGTGCTCCCTAACCGAATTGCTCACCCATCAGGATCGAGGCTGCACCGGCGCCAAGCACCTGTGCCAGATCTGCCTCGGTGATTCCAGCCACCCGCTCGACAGTGCCACGGGGGTCAGGGTCGCCCATATCAAAAGGCGCGTCCGAGCCCAGCACGACTCTGTCGGCACCTGCCACATCCACCAGGTAGCGTAATGGCTCCGGATCAAACAGGATGCTGTCGAAGTACAGTCGATGGAGCAGCTCCTTTGGCGCTGTTGTTGTGTTGACTTTCGCCTCTTCCCGCACCATGTGACCATGGGTCAGCCGTCCGATCAGATAGGGCAGCAATCCGCCGCCATGGGCAAGCACCACCCGCAGTTCCGGAAGCGCTTCCAGCACGCCGCCAAAGATCAGGTGCGTACCACACATGAGCGTGTCGACAGGGTTACCGACCAGATTCGTGAGATAGTACTGCTGCAGCCCTTCCTTGTTGCCCACGTAGTATGGATGGGCCAGGATCCAGACACCAAGCTCCGCGCAACGTTTCAGCACCGGACGGAACCTGGGGTCAGCCAGATTGGTTCCTTCGATGCTGGTGCCGAGGATGACCCCCTTCACACCATGCTCATGGACGACTCGCTCGAGTTCAGCGACAGCAGCGTCTGGGTAGGGCATGGGCAGGCTGGCCATGGGCCGGTAACGAGTCGGATTGCTTGCCGCATACTCGGCGACCGCGTCGTTGACCATCCGCGCAACCCGCACAGCCAACTCCTGCTCTGCCCAGTAGTAGAACAACGGCGGCGCCGGTGACAGAACGGCCACATCGACACGGTATCGGTCCAACACCGCAGCCTTGGCCACCGGGTCGTGAAACTCCTGCTCAAGCGGGTAGACATAACCCTGGTCATGCTGAACCCACGGGCGGCCATCCTTGTCGATAACCCTCGCCATCATGCCCCGGTTATCCCGGTTGATGGCGTCCACTGCCGCCTGGGGAAACACATGGTTGTGCAGGTCAACCGCCTTCATCAGCTATACCTCTTGTTCGTTGTCTCGTGATTGTCAGTACGAGCTGGCCGCGTATCTGGCTGTCAACACCGTTCTGGTGGCGCACAGGCAGAAAGGGGCAGGCGCCCCAGCAACGGCGCGCACCAGCAGGCCGACCTTGCTCTGATGGCATGCACAACCGTTGCAAACCCGGTCGCCCCTGCGCTCAAGAACCCGGGATCGCCGGCAACTCGCCGATCACCGCCGCCAGAGCCGTATCGTCGTAATCGACGATCAACGGTGCGTGATCGGAGAAGCGCTGTTCGGTGTAAACCGATGCTTTGCTGAGCGATGGAGCCAATCCGGGAGAGACAACCTGATAATCGATGCGCCAACCAGTGTTGTTCGCCCAGGCCTGACCGCGGTTCGACCACCAGGTATACGACACGGTCTCGGGGTATAGATGGCGATACGCATCGACCCAGCCGGCAGCACCGAACAGTGTATCCATCCAGGCGCGTTCTTCGGGCAGAAAGCCTGAATTCTTCTGGTTGCTGCGCCAGTTCTTGAGGTCGATCTGGCGGTGCGCGATGTTCCAGTCTCCGCAGATGACGTACTCGCGATCACCATCTCGCCACTCCGCGAGCCGCTGCTCGAACCGATCGAGCATGGAAAACTTCACCTGCTGCCTGGCATCGCCCGACGAGCCCGATGGCAGGTACAGCGAGACCACCGACAGCTTGCCAAAGCGCATCTCGAGAAAGCGGCCCTCACTGTCGAAATCGTCCCAGCCGATAGAATCGACGACCGCATCAGCGGGACGTCGGCTGTACAGCGCAACGCCGCTGTAGCCCTTTTTCTCGGCAGGCCGATAGACGACATGATAGCCGTCGGGGAAAAACACCGCCGGGTCAAGCTGCTCGGTCCACGCCTTGATTTCCTGCAGGCAGATCACGTCGACATCAGCGCTGTCAAGCCATTCGAAGAAGCCTTTCCGAGCTGCTGCGCGGATACCGTTACAGTTGAGACTGACAATACGCATGACTGGTTGCGATCTCTTGCTGACAGAGCGCGGGGCGCCGAAAGGCAAGGACTCTCGACCGGCGCTGCCATCGATGCGAGAGACAGCAACGCCAGCCAAGCGGGTGAGGTCAGACGCGCTCGATCAGCGCAGCAATTCCCTGGCCACCACCAATGCACATGCTGATGACCGCATAGCGACCACCGGTGCGATGCAGCTCAGCGACCGCCTTGACGGTCAGGTTCGCGCCGGTTGCGCCAATCGGATGGCCGAGCGAAACGCCACTGCCGTTCGGGTTGACACCGGCCGGATCGAGTCCGAGATCCTTCACGACCGCCAACGCCTGCGCAGCAAATGCCTCGTTGATTTCCCAGACAGCGATGTCGTCGGCGTTGACACCGGTCTGCTTGAACAGCTGGCGAATGGCCGGCACCGGACCAATGCCCATGTACTTCGGATCGACCGCAGCCAGCGCCCCACCAACCAGGCGCGCCAACGGCTTGATGCCTGCACGTTCGGCAGCTGCGGCCGACATCATGGTGACAGCAGCTGCGCCGTCGTTGATCGACGACGCATTGCCGGCGGTGACTGTTCCACCATCGCGCTTGAACACAGGGCGCATCGCAGCCAGCCGCTCGGCGGTGACATCGGCACGCGGCCCCTCGTCGGTGTCGAACACGACCTCGCCCTTGCGCGTCTTGATCGAGACCGGGACGATCTGCTCGGCGAAACGACCGGCCTCGATTGCCGCCACGGCACGTTTGTGCGACTCCAGCGCCACCGCATCCTGTTCTTCGCGTGAAATGCCCCACTTCTCGGCGACATTCTCGGCGGTGATCCCCATGTGGCAACGATCGAACGGATCGGTCAGCGCGCCGACCATCGCGTCGACCATGCCGCCATCGCCCATCCGTTGCCCCCAGCGCGCCGTCGGCAACCAGTAGGGCGCGCGCGACATGCACTCGGCACCACCACCGACCACCGCCTCGGCTTCACCGAGGCGAATGTAGGACGCCGCCGTGACGATCGCCTGCAGGCCACTGCCGCAAAGCCGGTTCAATGTCAGCGCGCAGGCGCTGTCGGGCAACCCACCCTCAAGCGCAGCAACGCGGCTGAGGTACATGTCGCGCGGTTCGGTGTGGATGACGTTACCGAACACCACCTGGCTGACCTGCTCGGGAGCGACACCGGCACGCTTGACCGATTCACGCAACACCGTCGCCGCCAGCTGTGTCGGCGGAACATCCTTCAGCCCGCCACCGAACCCGCCGATGGCGGTCCTTGCCGCACCGACAATCATTACATCCTGCTGTCCTGACATCGCCTCTCTCCTTCCTTCCGTTTTTTCCGGCCAGCGGAAACCGACCGGATGACCCGGCCTGTCGCAATGCACAAGCCATCGTGGGATTGTAGTGATGCCTGATGCTTGCTGTCGAGGCAGACTCAGCGACTCCAGACCGTCCGGCATGCCCGGCCCGATCAAGACTGCGCCTGACCCGGTGCGCGACAAGCCCCGCCGTTCAGGGCGGGGAGGATGCCAATTCGTCCCTTGATCGACGCTCAGCGCTCGGTCAGAATCGAAATGGTCGCCAGCATGGAAAACAGTGCATGAAGCAGACCGATCAACCCCTGCGCGAGAACATCCGTCAGCTTGGCGAGCTGCTCGGTCAGGTCATTCGCAACGATGCCGGAGAGGACGTCCTTGCCAGCATCGAGTGCGTGCGCGGGCTGGCCAAGACGGCACGATCCGGTGACGGCGACGCGCTGGAAACGCTGGCCAGCACGCTGAATGGACTCGACGACAGCACGGTCCTGCCGCTCGCCCGGGCGTTCGCCCAGTTTCTGAACCTGGCCAACATTTGCGAGCAGCATCATCGCATCCGTCGCAGCCGCGCCTGGGCCAGCGCTCCCGACGCGACACCGCTCCGCGGCTCACTGGCCGAAGCATTTCCAAGGCTGCGCCAGACGGTTGGCAAGCAACAACTTGCTGAAGCGGTCAACTCGCTGCGCATCGGCCTTGTGTTGACTGCGCACCCGACCGAAATCAGCCGTCGCAGCCTGTTGCAGAAATACAACCGGATTGCCGCCCTGCTCGACCGTCAGGACCGCTCCGACCTGACCCCCACCGAGCGGTCCGATGTGCAGGAGGCGTTGAAACGCGAAATCACCGCCGCCTGGTTCAGTGACGAGATCCGCCGTGAACGCCCGACACCACTGGACGAGTGCCGTTGGGGGCTGGCCGTTCTGGAAGGCACGCTGTGGGACGCCGTCGCCGAGCACTCCCGCCAGCTTGACCGCTGGATGCGTGCGAGCTGTGGACAACCGTTGCCACTCGACGCCGCGCCGATCCGCTTCGGATCCTGGATCGGCGGAGACCGTGACGGAAACCCACGCGTCACCGCACAGGTCACGCGCGAGGCCTGCCTGCTGTCTCGGTGGATGGCCGCCTCTCTGTATGCCCGCGAAATCGATGCACTGATCAGCGAATTGTCGTTACAACCCGCCAGCACCGCGCTGCGGGCCAGGGTCGGTTCAGCGTGGGAACCTTACCGCGCCCTGCTCAAACCGCTACGCGATCGCCTGCAACGGACACGACAGTGGATTGATGCACGTCTGACGGGGCATGATTCCGGGCCGAACGACCCCATTCTTGACGTCGATACCCTGCGTGAGCCGCTGATGGTCTGCCATGACAGCCTGCAGCAATGCGGTGCCGGAGTCGTCGCGGAAGGGCGGTTGCTCGACCTGATCCGGCGGCTCGCCTGCTTCGGTCTGACCTGCATGCACATCGACATTCGCCAGGAGGCCGGCAGGCATACCGAAGCGATCAACAGCATTACCGAGGCGTTGGGAGCAGGCAGTTACGCGGAGTGGGATGAATCGCGTCGGCAACGCTTTCTGATCGGCGAGCTCAACAGCCGGCGACCGCTGATCCCTCGCGACTTCAGCTGTAGCGACAACGTGCGCGAAGTGCTTGACACCTTTGCCGTCATTGCCGAACAAGGCCCTGAAAGCCTTGGTGCCTATGTGATTTCGATGGCATCACAGCCGTCGGACATTCTGGCCGTCGAGCTGTTGCAGAAAGAGGCGGGGGTCCGCCACTACCTGCATGTCGTGCCGTTGTTCGAGACGCTTGACGATCTGCAGAATGCCGAGCAGACACTGCGTCAGCTGCTGCAGGTGGAGTGGTATCGGCAGCGCATTCAGGGCCACCAGGAAGTCATGATCGGTTATTCCGACTCCGGCAAGGACGCCGGGCACCTGACTGCTGCCTGGGCCCTCTATCAGACGCAGGAGCGTTTACTCACCTGTTGTCAGGAAGCGGGAGTGAAGCTGACGCTGTTCCATGGCCGTGGTGGCGCAATCGGCCGCGGTGGCGGCCCGACGCACGGTGCAATCCTCGCGCAACCCCCGGGGTCGGTCAATTTTGCGGTACGCGTCACCGAACAGGGCGAGATGATCCAGGCCAAGTTCGGCTTGCCCGGGATGGCCATACGCAACCTCGAGCTCTACACGACGGCCGTGCTGGAAGCAAGCCTTTGCCCGCCCCCCGAGCCCGAAGCCGACTGGCGAAAGATCATGGATCAACTCTCGGCGTCGGCGATGGCGAGCTATCGCGGCCGCATTCGTGAATCCGCCGACTTCGTGGATTATTTCCGTTGCGCTACGCCCGAGCCCGAGCTGGGCGATCTGACCATCGGCTCACGTCCAGCGCGGCGCCGCAGCGGCGGCGGTGTCGACAGTCTGCGCGCCATTCCATGGATCTTCAGCTGGACACAAACGCGATTGCTGCTACCTGCCTGGCTTGGCGTCGGAGAGGCGCTGGCCGACGCCAACGACAGTGGGCGGATCGATATGGTCAGACGCATGACGCTGGAATGGCCGTTCCTTCGGGCATTCATGGACATGATCGAAATGGTGCTCGCCAAGGCTGATCCGGCGGTGGCCGAACTCTACGACGAGCGGCTGGTTCCGGCGCATCTACGACATGTTGGTGACGACCTCCGCCAGCGCCTGGCAACGACCCGCGAGCAGGTGCTGATGGTTCGTGGCGTCGAGCAACCGTTGCAGGAGTTTCCGGTCATCCGCCGTTCGGTCGAACTTCGCAACCCGTATGTCGACCCGCTGAACCGATTGCAGATCGAACTGCTCTACCGCATCCGGCATGGTGGCGAGGATCGACTGCGGCGTGCGTTGCAGGTCTGCATCAACGGTATCGCCGCCGGCATGCGCAACACGGGATAACACTTGATCAGAGAGCTATGCATGTCTGACACACGATCGCAGTTCATCAGGTTTGTTCTGGAAAGACGCGTTCTGCGGTTTGGCGAATTCACGCTCAAATCTGGGCGCGTCAGCCCGTATTTCTTCAACACCGGGCTGATCGACAGCGGCGCTGCCATCGCTGCCCTCGGATCCTGGTATGCCGATGCACTGATCGCGCACGGAATACCGTTCGACATGCTGTACGGCCCTGCCTACAAGGGCATTCCGCTGGCAACGGCGACGGCCATCGCTCTGCACAACGTCCACGGCCGTGACGTTCCCTTCGCGTTCAACCGCAAGGTCGTCAAGGACCATGGTGAAGGCGGGTCGCTCGTCGGCGCTCCGCTGCAGGGACGTGTCATCATCATTGACGATGTGATCTCGGCAGGAACCTCGGTGGCCGAATCGGTCGAACGGATCAATGCTGCCGGCGCGACGCCTGCGGGCGTCGCCATCGCCATGGATAGGCAGGAAAAAGGCTGGAGCGAGCTGACCGCCGTCGAGGATGTCGAGCAGCGCTGGGGAATCCCGGTCATCCCGATCATCACGCTGGACGATCTGGTTGCTTGGCTTGAGCGCGATGCCGGGCTTGCTGACGAGCTGATCAGGATGCGTGCGTATCGGGAGACCTACGGTCGAACCTGCTGAGCAGCGCCGGCCGGGCACGCGACCGGCCTGACCGGAAACGCGCGAGCCGATAATCCGGGTCGACCGGACCACCCTGCAGATGCTCGGTCAGCATGCGCGCCATGCCGCAGGCAAACGTCCAGCCCAGGTGGCCGGGGCCGACAACCAGCGAGAGATTGTCGACCGGGCTCGGTCCGATGATCGGCGTGCCGTCCACGCTCATCGGCCGCAGCCCGCACCATGGTTGACAGTCCGCTGCCTGCACGTGCAATTGTGGAAAACTCGCACCCGCGTGCTGCAACAGAGCGTCAATACGCTTCAGCGGAAGACGCCTGTCGTACCCGGCAAATTCGGCAGTCCCCGCAATCCGCAGCCGATCACCCAAATTGGCAATGACGATCTTGCGCGCATCATCAATGACGCCCATACACGGTGGCTCGGGCCAGTGTTCAATCGGCACCGTGCAGGAATAGCCCTTGACCGGCGCAAGCGGCAAATGAACGCCAACCTGGCGGGCCAGCGCGACACTGAAACTGCCAGCGGCCAGCACGTATGCATCACCCTGTAACAATCCAGCGCTGGTTTCAACGCCGACAATCCGACGCTCTCGCAACAACAGCTTGCGCACCTCGGTTCCAAAGCGGAACGCAACCCCGGCCCCGGCAGCCCGGGCCGCCAACGCGTGGGTGAACAATCGGGCGTCCGCGGTCTCATCATCCGGGTACGCAATGGCACCGACCAGGCGATCAGCGACACCCGCCAGCGCGGGCTCTCTGGCAATCGCCTGACCGACATCGAGCACAACGTAGTTGACGCCTAACTCCCGCGTCAGATCCAGTCGCGACACGGCGCGCGCCAGCGCCTGATTATCAAAGAAAACCTTGATCACGCCAGAGGCCGAACGGCTGGAACATTGCAGGCCGAGACAATCGACCAGCGCGCGATACTGCTCGAGACTGTAAAGCGCAAGCCGGGCATTGGCACGGGTCCGGTCAGCGAACATCGCCGCATGGCTGTGTCTGAGAAACCCGAGCCCCCAGGGCAGCAGAGCAGGAATCCGCGACCAGCGCAGGCGCATGGGCGCATCGGTACGACCCAACCACTGAAGCGTCTGACGCAAGGCGTCAGGGCTGTTCCAGGGCTCTGCATGGCTGACGTGAAGCAGGCTGCCATTGGCATGACTCGTCTCGGCAGCAGGCTCGTCGGCGCGCTCGACGACCTCGACATCAAACCCTGCTTCGCGCAGATACCAGGCCGTTGTCGTTCCCAGAACACCCGCGCCGATGACGATGACATGCATGTCGGGCATTCAGCCGCGCCGCCGGGCAAGCGGCGCTTCGGCGTCTGCCAGCATCGCCGCCACACGCAGACTGACAGCCGAGTACAGCCGTTGCAGATAGCGAACATCGGCGGCAGCTCGGTGTGCAGGTCCGGCCTCATGACGCGCCTGCCGAGCCAGCGCAGCCAATTCACCCTGCCAGTCAGGGCAACCCGAAAAATCACGCGGGATCAACCGCTGGACATCGGCAAGCTGAAACTCGCAGCGAATCCGGGCGGCGTCAAACAAGCGCTCAAGCCAGAACGCATCATGCGTGCCACCATCGCAGTACACCAGCCGGCCGCGCAGCATTGTGTTCATCGCAACAGCCACTTCCGTCGGCGATATGCCACGTTCCATCAGCAGGTCGCGACCAAGACCGGTCAGCCCCTCGGCGGTGCTGCTCCAATCGGTCCAGTGTGGTTCGGGGCGAATCAACCGCTCGTGGACCGCGCCGTCATCGGTCGACCAGGCAATTTCGGTCGGATAACTCACCGGCCGCTTCAGACTCGACGCCTCGATGTCAAGAAACAACGGCAGGCGCGCATCCGCCACAGACCATCCAGGCAAACCATCCGGCACCATGTTCCCCGATCCTCCTGTTCAGGCTTGCGAGTCAGCGGCCAGGCGACAGAGCATCAGCACGCTCCCTCGCTGTCGACAGACACCTCGAGCGTTGGCAGGGTAGACTGTCGTGTGTACCGACCAGACGGCCTTGTCATGATTATCAACGAAGGGTCCCATCGTGAACAAACCCCACTCTCCCGTGCAAACATCGACGACGTCCGGAATCAGCATGCCTGCATCGCCGCCGATCGCCCGGCAGATCGACCACAGCGAGACCCGACACGGGCATACACGCCACGACCCCTACGCCTGGTTGCGCGCCGACAACTGGGAGTCTGCCATGCAGGATCCGCACCAACTCCCGGTCGAGATCCGCAGTTATCTTGATGCTGAAAATGCCTGTGCAGCCGCTGCGATGCAAGCCACTGAATCACTGCAGGCGCGCCTGTTCGACGAATTGCGGGCACGCATCAAGGATGATGATGCCAGTGTACCCGTCCGCGACGGGCCCTGGGCGTATTATCGCCGCTACCGCAAAGGTGGTCAGTATCCGATCTTCTGCCGCATTCCGCGTGACAAGGTCACGGCCGCGATTGCCGACAGCGCTTCGGAGAACATGCTTGATGGCGAAGAGGTGCTGATCGACGGCGACAGTGAAGCAGATGGTCGGGACTACTTTCGCATACTGGCTGTGGAACACAGCTCGGACCACCAGCGCATTGCCTGGTCGGTGGACGATACGGGTGCCGAAATCTGTCATGTCATGGTGCGTGATCTCGATGCATGCACAACCACCGTGACGCGCATTGAGCGCGCACGCGGCGATCTGTGCTTTTCCGCGGACGGCCGTTACCTTTTCTACACGCAGATCGACACCCAGCATCGCCCGCGCTGGATTCGGCGCTACTGCCTTGACAGCGGCGCGGACGACATCGTGTTCGAGGAATCCGACGCGGGCTTCTTCCTCGGCATCGAAAGCACGCTCAGCGGTCGATACCTGCTGATCAACTGCCATGATCATGTGACCAGCGAAATCTGGACGATCCCGACCGACCAGCCGCATGCAGCGCCACGCTGTCTGCTCCGTCGTCGCGAGGGGCTGGAATATGGCGTCGAGGACTACTGCGGCGATACCGAAGCCACAGCACTCGGAGCGCCAGCTGCCGAAGAATACTGGGTTGTCCGTGACAACGCCGACGGTGCCAGTGATTTCCGCCTGCGTCTGATCCCGGCAAGCGCTGGGGAGAGCCTGCAGACCGACGGAGCGCTGACGCTGGTCGCGCATCGGCCCGGGAGGCTGATCGAAGATGTCTGTGCACTGCGCGGCCACCTGGTTCGCCTCGAACTGGAAGACGGCCTGCAGCGCATTGTGGTTCGCCGCTGGGCCGACGGTCAGGAGCGCACGCTCGATGTCAGTGAGCCGCTTTGTACGCTCGACCTGCTGCCCGGCCTCGAAATCGACACGCGGACTCTGCGGTTTGGCTACAGCGCGTTCACCACACCGTATCGCGTCTACGAAGAGGATCTCGACACCGGGCAGCGGCAGTTACTCAAGGAGCAACAGATCCCCAGCGGCCATGATCCAGACGACTACGTCTCCAGGCGGATCGACGCGATCAGCGCAGACGGCGCCAGCGTTCCGGTATCGCTCTTCCATCGCAAGGACCTGACACCCGACGCCACGACGCCATTACTGCTCTACGGTTACGGCGCCTACGGGATGATCGACCTGCCGACGTTTTCCGGTCACCGTCTGAGTCTGGTCGATCGTGGCTTTGTGTACGCCGTCGCGCATGTGCGCGGCGGCAGAGAAAAAGGCGATCAGTGGTATCGTCAGGGCAAGCTTGCACACAAGCACAACACCTTCGACGACACCATTGCTGCCGCGGAAGCCCTGATCAGCGCCGGATATACCGGGGCAGGACGCATCGCACTGCACGGTGGCAGCGCAGGGGGGTTGCTGGTTGGCGCGGTTCTCAACCGCAGGCCGGAACTGTTTCATGCCGCGATCGCCGATGTCCCGTTTGTCGACGTGCTGAACACCATGCTCGACTCGGACCTTCCGCTGACGCCTCCCGAATGGCCGGAATGGGGCAACCCGCTGACCAGCGCAGAGGATTACCAGACCATTCTCGCCTACTCGCCGTACGACAACGTGTCGCCACAACGCTACCCGCACATGCTGGTCACGGCAGGTGTCTCCGACCCGCGCGTGCTGTACTGGGAGCCGGCAAAGTGGGTGGCGCGTCTGCGGGTGACGCGGACCGACAACAATGTGCTGCTGCTGAAAACCAACATGCAGGCTGGTCATGGCGGTGCGAGCGGGCGCTTCGACTACCTGCACGAGGTTGCGTACCGCTACGCGTTCCTGCTGCTGGTGTTCGGCATGTGCGTCGATCAGTCCTCGGCTTCGTAGCCGAGGTTCGGCGCCAGCCAGCGCTCGACCTCTCGCAGCCGCAGCTGTTTGCGTTGCGCATACTCTTCGACCTGGTCGCGGTAGATCTTGCCGAGACCGAAGTAGCGGGACTCGGGGTGCGCAAAATACAGGCCGCTGACGGCGGCTGTCGGGACCATGGCTTTCGACTCGGTCAACACCAGGCCGATCCGCTCCTCGACGCCGAGCAGTTGCCAGATCACGTCCTTTTCGGTGTGATCAGGGCAGGCCGGGTAGCCGGCTGCTGGCCGGATCCCCTGATAACGCTCTGCGATCAAATCGTCACATGACCAGCTTTCATCAGGCTGATACCCCCAGAACTCCTTGCGAACCCGCTCATGCAGGTGTTCGGCAAAGGCTTCGGCCAGACGGTCAGCAAGCGCTTTCAACAGGATGCTATTGTAGTCATCGTGGTCGGCTTCGAACCGTTCGATGTGCGCATCGATGCCGATCCCGGCTGTCACCGCGAAAGCGCCGAGGTAATCCGGCTTGCCTGATGCGACCGGCGCAACAAAATCAGCCAGCGACTGATTGGGCCGCCCCGGTGGCTTTTCGGACTGCTGCCGCAAATGATGGAAGCGGAGCAGCTCGCGATCACGTGCGTCGGGATCATAGACCGGCGTATCGTCACCGTCGGCATTGGCCGGGAACAGGCCAAAGACGGCCCGTGCCTCCAGCCAGCGCTCGGCGATGATCTGATCAAGCATCGTGCGCGCATCGTCGAACAACTGCCGAGCTTCTGCGCCGACCACCTCGTCATCAAGAATCCGCGGATAACTCCCGGCCAGTTCCCATGACTTGAAGAACGGCGTCCAGTCGATATAGGGGACAAGCCGCTCGAGCGGATAGGCATCGAGCACCTGGATACCGAGCTGCCGTGGCCGGATTGCTTCGAAACCGCTCCAGTCGATCGGCGTACGGTTAGCCCGTGCGGCATCAATCTTCAACCACTTCTGCTTCTTCTGGCGAGCCAGATACTGCACGCGAACCTGTTCGTACTCCTCACGAATACCGCTGACATACTCGTCTCGACGCGTCTCGCTGACCAGATTCGACGCCACACCGACGGCCCGCGACGCATCCTTGACGTAAATCACCTCACTGGAGTAAGCCGGCGCGATCTTCACCGCGGTATGGACACGCGACGTGGTGGCACCACCGATCAGCAAGGGCTGTTTCATTCCCCGACGCTGCATTTCCCGGGCAACGTTGACCATCTCTTCAAGCGAGGGGGTAATCAGCCCCGACAGACCGACGATATCTGCGCCAAGCTGCTCGGCCGCATCGAGGATCGCTTCGGCCGGTTGCATGACGCCAAGATCGGTCACCTTGAAGTTGTTGCACTGAAGCACCACCCCGACAATGTTCTTGCCAATGTCGTGAACGTCGCCCTTGACCGTCGCCAGCACCATGTGGCCGGCAGGCTCGTTCGCGCCCCCGACCTTCTCGGCCTCGATGTAAGGTAACAGGACAGCCACCGCCTTTTTCATGACGCGCGCCGACTTCACGACCTGCGGGAGGAACATCCGACCGTCACCGAACAGGTCGCCAACCACATTCATGCCGTCCATGAGCGGGCCTTCGATCACCTCGATGGGGCGATTGAACTGCAGTCTTGCCTCTTCAACGTCGGCGTCGATGTAGTCGATAACGCCACGGACCAGCGCATGTTCGAGCCGTTTCGCAACCGGCGCCTCACGCCAGGAAAGATCCTCGGTGCTGACACGCGCCGCACCGGACTGGCCCTTGAGGCTTTCTGCGAAATCCAGCAGACGTTCGGTTGCATCGGATCGCCGATTGAGCAGCACATCCTCGACACGCTCGAGAAGGTTGCGCGGGATATCGTCATAGACTTCGATCTGCCCGGCATTGACGATTGCCATGTCGAGGCCGGCGCGGATCGCGTGATAGAGAAACGCCGAGTGCATCGCTTCACGGACCATGTTGTTGCCGCGAAACGAGAACGACAGATTCGACAGGCCTCCAGACACCTTGGCGTGTGGAAGATTGTCCTTGATCCAACGGGTCGCCTCGATGAAGTCGACACCGTAGTTGTCGTGATCGGCAATCCCGGTTGCCACCGGGAAGATATTGGGGTCGAAGATGATGTCTTCCGGCGGGAAGCCAGCGTCGTTGGTCAGCAGGTCATAGGCTCGCTGCACGATGGCGATGCGCCGCGGCAAGGTATCGGCCTGGCCGTCCTCGTCGAACGCCATGACGACCACTGCAGCACCGTAACGGCGCAACAAGCGGGCCTGCTCGAGGAAGACTTCCGGGCCTTCCTTGAGTGAAATGGAGTTGACCACCGACTTGCCCTGCACACACTGCAGGCCTGCCTCGAGCACCGACCACTTCGACGAATCGATCATGATCGGAACGCGCGCGATGTCAGGCTCGGCGGCGACCAGGCTCAGAAACCGGGTCATCGCCTCCTCGGCGTCGAGCATCCCTTCATCCATGTTGATGTCGATGATCTGCGCACCGCCCTGCACCTGATCACGGGCGATTTCCAGCGCCGTGTCATAATCGCCTTCGAGAATCAGCCGTTTGAAACGGGCAGAGCCAGTCACATTGGTGCGTTCACCGACATTGACGAACAGACTGTCGGCACCGATGTTGAACGGCTCCAGACCGGAGAGCCGCATCCGCGGCTCAAGCGTCGGCACGACACGCGGCGGACAATCAGCCACAGCGGCACGCAGCGCAGCGATATGCTCGGGTGTGCTGCCGCAGCAGCCGCCGACGATGTTGACAAACCCGCTGGTTGCAAACTCTCTGACCAGTTCCGCCATCTGCTCCGGCGTCTGATCATACTCACCGAAGGCGTTGGGCAATCCGGCATTCGGATAGATGGCCACCCAGGTGTCGGCGACCCGGCTGATCTCCTTGACGAACGGCCGCATCTGCTCGGCACCGAGCGCACAGTTCAACCCCACACTGAACGGCTGCGCGTGACGGATCGAATTCCAGAAGGCTTCGGTTGTCTGCCCGGACAGCGTTCGCCCCGACGCATCGGTAATGGTTCCGGAAATCATCACCGGCAAGCGGCGTCCGATCTCATCGAACAGCGTCTCGACAGCATGGATCGCCGCCTTGGCATTGAGCGTGTCGAAAATAGTCTCGATCAGCAGCAGGTCAGCACCGCCGTCGACCAGACCTCGCGCCGCTTCGACATACGCAGCAGACAATTCGGCGAAACTGACATTCCGAAAACCTGGGTTATTGACATCGGGCGAGATCGATGCAGTCCGGTTGGTCGGGCCCAGCGCGCCGGCAACAAACCGAGGCTGCGCCGGATTGACGGCCATCGCATCATCGCAGGCGGCGCGAGCGATGCGCGCCGCAGCCACGTTCAGTTCATAAGCCAGCGATTCAAGTCGGTAATCAGCCTGCGCAATGGACGTCGAACTGAACGTGTTGGTTTCGATCAGATCGACACCGACGGCAAGATTGGCGTCATGAATGGCACGAACAATGTCAGGCCGGGTCAGCGCAAGTAAATCATTGTTGCCCTTCAGCGACACCGGGTGATCAGCAAATCGGCTTCCGCGGAAATCCGATTCATCGAGCGGATACTGCTGGATCATCGTTCCCATGCCCGAATCGATCAACAGGATTCGTCGAGCCAGTTCGCGATCTAGCGTTGCTGCTGTGTCAGCCATGGTATCCCGGTGGAAGTTGGCAGAAAGGCATGGCAGTATAACGAACCTGTCCCATATTGAGTATGCTTGATCAACCAGGGAAGGTCAGACTCCCCAGATTTCCATCGCGATTCATCCCATGACCGGAGGTCCAGCTCGGTATGCCCAAAGCCTGGTATGCAGTGCAGTGCAAGCCGCGGGAAGACGACAGGGCGGAAATCAATCTTGAACGTCAAGGCTTTGATGTCTACAGGCCGAGAGCGCTTGTCCGCAAACGGCGTCGCTCCAGCGTCGTCAATGTCGAGGAGTCGCTGTTCCCGCGCTACCTGTTTCTCCAGTTGGAAGCTGGCGTCGACAACTGGTATCCGATTCGCTCGACGCGCGGTGTTGTCGGGCTGGTGCGGTTTGGACTTGAACCGACGCCGGTCCCTGACGATGTCATCGCGTTCATCCGCGCGCATACCGACCCGACGACCGGATGTGTTGACCTGGTCGAGCGCTATGATTACAAACGTGGGCAGTCCGTCACCATCCTCACCGGTCCTTTTGCCGGCTATCCGGCCATGTTTCTGAAACGGACGGGAGAAGAACGGGTACTGGTGCTGCTCGAGGTCATGAAACAGAATCAGCGCCTGCAACTCCCTGAATCCGCGATTCAGTAACGCTTCAACACAACGATCTGCCTTCTCGGTCACACCTTGCCAGCAGCTCGGCAGACGGCGGCGTGACCGCAACCTGACCCGACACCTCCGACCCGACAACAACAGAGAGAACCAGGCATGTCTGCACATGAAGACCGCGAGCCGACTGATTTGTCACGCGACCCTGTCGCTGAAATGGCTGACAACTTCACCAGCATCATCCGCTGCGTCGGCGAAGATCCAGGCCGTGAGGGGCTACTGAAGACCCCTGACCGCGCCGCAAGAGCAATGGCATTTCTGACTCAGGGCTATCAACAGAACCTCGACGCCATCATGAACGGCGCCGTGTTCGGGTCGGACAGCGACGAGATGGTGATCGTCAAGAACATCGAACTGTATTCGATGTGCGAGCATCACCTGCTGCCGTTCATCGGCAAGGCCAATGTCGCCTACCTGCCGAGCGGCAAGGTCATTGGTCTGTCGAAGGTTGCTCGGATCGTCGACATGTATGCCCGCCGCTTCCAGATTCAGGAAAGCCTGACTCGCGAGATCGCCGAGGCGGTGCAGACCGTGACCGGCGCCAAAGGCGTTGCCGTACAGATCACCGCCAGGCACATGTGCATGATGATGCGTGGCGTTGAAAAGCAGAATTCGGAAATGAGTACATCGGTGATGCTCGGTGCATTTCGTGACTCCGAGAGTACGCGCAACGAGTTCCTGCAACTTCTGCGGATCTGACCCGAAAACTGCAACGGCCTGAGCCTCACCAATCACGGTAGCGGAGACAGACAACCATGTCCGGACAGACCGACCCTCGACACGCCGGAGCCGCAGCGACCTCGACAATCCGGGTCAAGAACCTGCGCCTGCGCACCTTCATCGGTTTCAACGAAGACGAGCGCACGAAACGTCAGGATGTCGTGATCAATCTCGGCCTGGACTACGACGCCCGGCGTGCTGCCCGCTCGGATCAGCCCGCCGATGCGCTTGACTACAAACACATCACCAAATCCATCATCGCGCTGGTCGAAGACAACCGCTTCTTGCTGCTGGAAAGGCTGGCACAGGATATCCTTGACCTGATTCTGGCAGATCCGGCGGTCATCGAAGCGTTCGTGGAAGTCGACAAACCCCACGCTCTCCGCTTCGCTGACTCGGTTTCCGTGACTGTGCAAGCACGGCGTGAACAGACAGGTTGAGCAAGCGATATGAGCGAGCATGAATCTCCGGTTTCCGAACCCGCCGGGCGCGGCGGGCTTGTTGGTGCTGCGTGGCTGTTGAGTGTTGCGGGAGCGATTCCGTTCGTCAGCGCTGCCTCAGCAACCTGGCTGGTGCCGGAACATGCCGTCACTGACTGGCTGGCGCATGCTGCCTTTCTGTACGGTGCGGTGATTCTCTCTTTCCTGGGGGGCATACACTGGGGCCGGGCATTATCGGACAACGCTGCGTATCCGCTCTGGTTCAGCATTGCGCCAGCACTGATTGGCTGGGGGGCTGTCCTGATCGAACCCCGTTTCGGCCTGCCAATTCTTGCTGCTGCCTTTCTGCTGCAGTTCCTGGTCGATCTGTACCTGGACCTCCCACCCTGGTTCCGCTTGTTGCGACTGGCAATCACCTTGATCGTGACCGCCAGCCTTGCCCAGCTGATCGTCTTTGCATGGCACTAGCCACTCAACCGCAATGACGTGAACCAATGCTGTTTTGCGCTGTCAAAAATCTTAATGTCAACTTGACATTACACCCTATGTTGCAGCGCACAAAGCAAGCTGGTAGATTGGTCATCATTCTCGATCAAGGCATTGGGTCAGGGATTCAATCAGCAACCTAGCGGAGAAACAGTGATGCAAGACGTATTCAACAAGGCGAGTGGTGAAATCGATCAAATGCTGAGCCCGGCTCGCAAGGTACAGGAAGTCATGGTTGATCACATGGCACGCATGGTCGATTTTCAGGTGTCGTGCATGCGTGGCTATTCAGACCTTTGCCTCGAGCAACTGAAGAGCATGCAATCGGTGCAGTCCCCCGAGGACATGCAGGCATTTCTCAACCAGCATACCGACATGATCAAGGCCGCATCGGAGAAGATGTCTTCCGACATGGGCAGGATGGTGAGCCTGCAGCGCGA
>LFIK01000880.1_pt1 | contig 23064 bp, 25 predicted proteins | sample 643401 | NCBI WGS metagenome assembly LFIK01 (sample SAMN03777447, study PRJNA286221) | soda lake metagenome | biome: soda lake; feature: Kulunda steppe; material: water; isolation source: sample T5-Br brine of Lake Tanatar-5 | place: Russia: Kulunda steppe | collected 2010-07
AATTTCTCAGGATCAAAATCTCTTCCAACCGCTTCAATTTTACCATTTTTAAAAGCGACAAATCCATTTTCATTATTGATCGATTCCATAGTATAAAGCAGTGCATTCTTAATGACCTTCATGCGTTTCACTCTCCTTGTTTATGAGTTCCTTTTCTTTTTTCCTTAACGCTATTTTTTCTTCATGTAACTCTAAGATATAATGATAAGTCGTACGGATCATACCCGTGATTGGAATCGCTAAAATAATTCCTACCACTCCAAATAAATACCCGAAAAATACAAATGCACTTAACACTAACAAAGGATGAATTTTTGTTTCTTTCCCCATAATGAGTGGTTGTGCAACATTGTTTTGAATCACTTGTCCAACAATAACACTTATGGTAATCAAAATAGGCGCAAATTCCCCAAAACGGAGTGTATCGTCTGTTAAACTGTATAAAACAGGTAAAATCATCGCAATAAAAGGCCCTACATAAGGAACAATATCAAAGAACCCTAACATAAACCCAAACAAGAAACTTCTTTCTCTAAACCCTAACACAAAAAACATCACAGTAAAAACAATCGCCATTATAAACATCGTGATAAATCGACCATTAAAATACTGTGTAATAACCGTATTGGCTCTGCTTAATAAATTAATCACATGGTGCCTAACTTTTTTAGGAAACATGATTATAACGCCTTCATAAATTTTATCGCGATCATTTAAAATGAAAAATAAAAATACAGGGACCAAAACAATCGTAATAATGATATTGGTGACACTTTGAAAGACCGCAAAAATATCAAGTTCCATCTCTGAGATACTCTCTATGGTAAACACTTCTGTGATTCTATCGTAAATATCCCTAAAAAAAGGCGATGAATCGACAAAAGAAAGGATGGCATTTTGAACGTTAGGCCAATCATTTTCAATGAAAATTCTACCTTGATCATAAATCATGGTCCCAGCAAACCTTAAAAAGAAAAACAGTAAGATTCCAACCCCGCCAAATATAATGATAGTATTAATAAAACGGTTTGGCTGTTTAAACTTCTTTTCAAGTAATTGGAAAATTGGAGCCAGTAAATAACTAATAAATAAAGCGATTGAAAATGGCAATATAATTGAAGTGGCGGCTTGCCAAAAACGAGAAATTAAATCCCCCATCAATTGATTAAGTAATAAAGCGACAACAAGCGACAATACAATGATTGATAAATAGATTAAAGTTTGTAATGGCTTTGGATATTTTTCCAATGTAATGCCCCCTTTCTACTCATAACTATTATAGACCACACACTTTATTTATGAAAGGTTTAAACGTAAAAAATAAAACAGGTGGAATCCACCTGTTTTAATTTATCGTCTTAATCCAAGTTCTTTAATTAGCTTGCGGTAACGTTCTACATCTTTGTTTCTTAAGTAATTCATTAAATGACGACGATGTCCAACTTTTTGTAATAATCCACGACGTGAATGGAAATCGTGCTTATGCGTTCTAAGATGAACGTTAAGCTTTTCAATTTCTTTTGTTAGAATAGCAATTTGAATCTCAGCAGATCCCGTATCGCCTTCTTTTAAACGAAATTTTTCAACAAGCGCTTGTTTTTCATTTTTGTTTAATGACATAAAATATCCTCCTTGAATTCAATTTTGACCCCTGAAACTTAGAAAAACGTTGAGGGACGTTTAACCATGTATCAGGCGCAGAAAATATTATAGCACAATTATGGCATAATGCAAGTAAATTATACGCATTTTAATAATCCATATCCGAATAGGTTTTTAAAAATGTTAAGGCCTTTGATTGATTTTTTATTAAGGGATCAAATAAGACAATAAAACTTGCTAAAATAGCACTAAATATAAAGGCATTTCTTAACTGTTCAATTGTAACATTAAATATTAGTATAAAACTAATTAGAATAGAGACCTTAAGGCCTAAGACTAACAGTGAGCCTCGCAGTCTAATAAATAGCCATGTAAATATTATATTAAGCGTTAGTAACCATGCAAAAATATTAAAGAGTGTGCTTATATTAATGTCTATAACATATTGATAAAGCGGCATTAGCCAAATAAAATATAACAAAGCATAAACCAAGCTAATAAATAAAGGCGATATATGAACAGCCAATTTTGGAAGTAAAAACCCTCTAAAAGCCATTTCACTGCTTGGCCCTAGTAAGAAAAATGATATTAGTAAAACAAACACGCTAATGCTTAGAATATGAATCTCACCAATCATGAAAATAAGTGAACTTTCAATTCCCATAAAATATATAAGTATTGTGAAAAGTATATATATAGAAACGCTCACTAGTATTTTTCCAGCATGCGCTTTTACATGATAAATGGTTCTTAAAAGATAACAACACTTTCGTTTATCAAATGTTTCACTGATATTAAAAGCGAGTAAATCCGCCACAAAAAAGGCTAAGAAAACCGTCATTAAATACATGGGTTCATTTAAAATAAAGTGTTGAAACAATATAATTAAGAGTAAGTAAAACAAAAGCGCAATAAAATGGGTTTTTAAAGGAGGTAAAGCGAGTTTTCCTTTCATGAATAGGGTTATAAGTTGTGCGGCTAAAAATGGGATATTGAGTCCTAAAATGATAAAAAGACTATTGGTCTCAACAGCACTCGCAATTCCAAATAAAATCCAAGAAACAAAAAAACTAAGCCCCAAAAACCATAGAACAGGATATCTAATGATAGATTCTCGCATCATCCTTAACCCCTTTTAATACCTTAAGTGTTTCTTCTCCGTCTTTATCTATTTGTTGAATTAATGCGTCTTTAGAGTCGAATTTTTCTTCGTTTCTTAACCGTTTAACAAATACCGTTTCAATGGTTTCACCATATATATCGGCGCTAAAATCGAATAAATAACTCTCAACACTTAAACCTTTTTGAGGATTTAGGGTAGGGTTAAACCCTATACTTGTCATTGATTGATACCATGTGTCCTTTACTTTGCTCATCGTCGCATACACACCACGTTTTGGATAAAGAAAGTCTCCACCATCAATATTTGCGGTAGGATAATTAATGGTTCTTCCTTTTTGCATCCCTGCAATAACTGTTCCTTTAATCCTATAAAAAGACCCTAATAATGGTGGGATTTCATCGACGAGTCCGCCTTGAATAAGATATTTAATATGACTAGACCCAATTTTATAGCCACTATACGTTTGTTTTTCAATCACATCCGTTTCAAAATCAGCATAAGTTTTTAAAAGCCCAATATCACCACTTGCTTTTTCACCGAACTTAAAATCAAATCCACATATAAGTAATTTTAAATTCGCTAAATATTGATCAATAAATGCTTTTGGATTCATTGAAGCGATCGCTTTGGTAAAACGAATAACATAAATATCATCGATATCAAATTGTTTAAGTTTTTCAATCTTTTGCTCAAAAGGCGTTATATAATAATAATCTAAATTAAATAATACTTGTTTAGGATGTTTATCAAAGGTAATAATTGCTTTCTTTAACTTAAGTTTATTGGCTCTTTCAATCATTCTACCGATCAATACTTCATGCGCTTTATGAACGCCATCAAAAAATCCAACCGCCGCTGCGGTATTAGGTTTTATAGTATAAGGCGTTAATTCAATAATATTCATATTAAACTCCTTCAATAAAAACTTTGTCTGGTTTATAGGTATATATATCTACTTTTTTATAAATTGCAAGCAAAGTCTCATCTTGATCAATAATTTTTAATAAATCATCTTTTGCATCAATCCTTAACTGTTTCCCGTGAAAAATCGTTTCTTTTGAAATATCGTTATACTGAATCGTATAAGTACTTAAAGAACGGATCGCATCATTTAATGAAAGCATGGTATACGTTTCATTTTTGATATCATTTAAGGTGTTGGCTTCTTCTATTTTAAACGTTCCAGATAAGACACGATGAATTTTTTTCGTATGAGCAACTGTCCCTAAAGCTTTGGCTAGATCTAAGGCCAATTTTCTTACATATAACCCTTTTGATCCCTTTACATATAAATCTATATGAACGGTCCCATCTGATTTATGGTGTATTTCACTGGTACGCTTAAATTCAAAAATAGTGAGTGCTCTTGGTTTGACATTTGGCATTGATTCATTGTTTCTAGCGTATTCATAAAGTTTCTTTCCTTTTACCTTCACTGCACTATAACTTGGTGGGATTTGATGATAATTTCCTTTAAATGATTCAATGACTTCATCAATTGTTGCAAAACTATCAAAAGAAGTTTCTTTTATAATGGTTCCACAATGATCAAGGGTATCAGTTTCTTGATTAAAAACGACACTGAACTCATATCCTTTATCATCTTGGTTCAAATATGGCATAATTTTAGTCCCTTTGTTGACACCTAAAACAAGCACCCCAGAAGCTTCTTTATCGAGGGTTCCAGCATGCCCTATTTTTTTGGTACCCAAAGTTCTTCTTAAGATGTTCACACAATCATGAGAACTTATATTTAACGGTTTATTTAAAACTATAATTCCATCCACATTATCACCAATATTCCACTATATTATTTAATTATAACGAAGGTTTTACATAAAAAAAAGCCTTTTAGAAGGCTTTTTTTAATACTTATGCTTCTCTTACCCAGTCAACTAAAGCGTCTTTAGGCATGAAACCTGCTTTTTGGCTAACAACTTCTCCATCTTTTAATACAAAAAGTGAAGGAATTCCTTGTACACCATATTGTTGTGCAAGTCCGATGTTTTCATCAACATTAACCTTAACAACTTTAATATCGTCGTTTTCACTTGCGACTTGATCTAATACTGGTCCAATCATTTTACATGGTCCGCACCAATCTGCATAAAAATCAAGTAAAACAAGTCCATCTTTTACTTTTTCATCTAAATTTGTACTATCTGCGTAAATTACTGACATATTTTTATCCTCCTTTAATAACTATCTACATTATACATACAGTTTAAGGTTTTGACAACTAAAAAGCCTGATGGAAAAATGTTATATTTGTATGCTAACTTTTCGTTTATTCAAAATACACTACTGTGGCTCCCTTGCCCCCTTCGTTGGAGCCTCCATCCCTTGCTTGAACGACAACATTGCTTTGTGATAAGACCTCTTTAACCATTTTTCTTAAAGCCAATGTCCCATACCCATGAATAATCGTCGCAAATGGTTGATTGGATAAAGCACAATCATCTAAATATTTTTCTAAAACATCTTGGGCCTCATGAACACGCATCCCTCTTAAATCAAGGGTACTCTTAGTGGTTTTTTTAAGAGATGGTTGATGCGATTTTTGTGAAGGTTCAGGTTTCTTTTTGGTTTTCACAAATTCAAACTCATCTTCTGAAAAAACGCTTTGTAAAGTTCCCATTTGGACTAACCATTGATTATCTTTTTGTTTTTTAACCAGTTCACCATAGCGGTTATATTTAATAAGATAAACCGTTTCGCCTGCTTGATATTCATGATCTTGTGTAGTACTTTCTTTTTTCTCTTCGGCAGTTTGAATGTTTTTGACTTCGTGTTTTTTCTCTGCAATCTCATGCGCTTTAATAGATTGAGTTTTCATTTTTTCTAAGTCTTGAATGAGTTTTTCAGCTTCTTTTCGCATGTCTTGAATTTCTTTATTAACTTTTAAGGTTAATGTTTCTTTAAGCGATTCTTTTTCATTTTGCAGCGATTGTTTAGTTTTTAGCACATTGTCTTTTTCACTGGCTAAATCTTTATTTAGGGTTTCATATTGATCAATAGACTTTTCCAATCGTTTAGATTCTGTTTTCAATGTATTGATCAAATCATTAATTTCATTATCATCGGTGTGTGTATGTTTTTTAGCGCCTTCTATAATACTTTGTTTTAACCCTAAGCGCTCACTAATCAAAAAGGCATGTGATTCTCCAGGTGTCCTTAAAAGAAGTTTATAAGTAGGTTTCAGCGTTTTTTCATTAAATTCTACACTTGCATTCATAATGTGTTTACTGCTGTATGCAAAGGCTTTTAATTCTGGATAGTGTGTTGTTGCAACGACTAAGGAATCATTATTGGATAAGTGCGTTAATATACTCATCGCTAAAGAAGAGCCTTCTTTAGGGTCAGTCCCACTCCCTAATTCATCGAGTAAAACCAACTGATTATCATCATAATTATTGATGATATCCACAATTCTAGACATGTGCGATGAAAAGGTTGATAATGATTGTTCAATGGATTGTTCATCGCCAATATCAGCTCTCACAGAATGAAACAGGCGTATCTCACTATTTTCTAAAGCAGGAATCATCAACCCACTTTGAGCCATTAGACTTAATAGGCCTAAGGTTTTAAGGGTAACAGTTTTCCCACCTGTATTAGACCCAGTAATAATCATCATCTTTACTTCATCATCAAACGCAATGGTATTGGCTACAACCTCTTTAGGATCAATTAAAGGGTGTCTTGCTTTGAGTAGATTCACACGATTTGAAATCCTTGGAATAGCTCCTTCAATATCAAATCCATAACGCGCTTTAGCAAACACCATATCTAAATGGGTGAATAATCGTGCGTTATGTGCTAAATATGGACGATTTTCTTCAACTGATTCACTTAACGCATATAATATTTTGTCTATTTCTTTTTTCTCATCGGTTTGAAGTTTAAGTTTTTGCGCGGTTAATTGTCGGATACTTTCTGGTTCTATATATACCGTTTCTCCACTAGAAGAATAATCTAAGATTGTGCCTTTTAGGTTATTTTTTTCACTCAACTTAACGGGGACTACATAGCGATCATAACGTATGGTAGTCAGTTTTTCGGTTAGTTTATCACTTTGTCGGTTTAAAATGGTTTCTAACCCATCTTTAATTCTTTTTTCAATGCCTTTTAATTTGCTTCTAATACTTTTTAATGTAGGGGATGCATCATCTTTGATATGCCCTCTTCGATCAAAAACTGCTTCAATATTTTCTTTTAATGGTTTTAAATAAATAAGTTCATCACTATATTTCAATAAATCAAAGGTTTGTTCTAATTCTTCTTGCGCACTACGCATATGTCTTTTAAATGTGTTAGCAGCATGAATATGGGATAAGATATTCATAAAATCATCACTGCCTAACATCGCACCAATGCGTGCACGGTTTAAAGCGTCTTTAATAGGATGAACGCCACCAAACGAAGGAGTGAGATTACTTTGTACAAAACGATACGCTTCTTCCACTTCTAAAAGCATACCATTTAAAATAGATTCATCCTTCAAAGGCTGAATCTTTTGAATCATTGTTTTACCATCAATCGTTTGCGCTTTTTTTTCTAAGCGAGATAAAATCTTATCATATTCTAGTATTGATAGGTCAAAAGCCATAAAATCACTCCCAGCGTCTACTATTTTATCAAATTTCGTGGTAAAATACAGTAAAGGAAGTGAAAAATATGAATTTTGTCATGACACCCTCTAAAGAGCAAATCCAAAGCTTATTAGACTTTTATAGACATAATGTAAATATGAGAGGCGAAAATCATATTGTAGCAACCATCAAAGATGAGTTTTTGACGGTTACTATATATGAATCCAATAAAGTGATGTTTCAAGGAAAAGACGCTGAGGATGCCTTTTTCTTTTGGCATGACAAATTTAATCTTCCTTCCATTGAAGGCGAAAAAAAATCCCATAAAAACCATAATTTCTATAAACCAAGTATCGGATCAGACGAATCTGGGGTCGGTGATTATTTTGGACCACTCACCGTATGCGCGGTTTATTTATCAAAAGAGTCTATGGATTATATTGCGACGTTGGGCGTTGATGATTCGAAAGTGTTGAGTGATAAATCTATTTTAAAGATTGCACCAAAGCTTATGAAAAAAGTGCCATATTCTTTATTGGTACTTAATAATAAGAAATATAATGATTTAATCGCCAAAAGTTATAATGCTAACACATTAAAAGCATACTTACACGCACAAGCCCATAAAAAACTCTTAGAAAAAATTGATGCAAAAGAACAACCGTTTATCATTGTTGACCAATTTTGTGAAGAAGCAACTTACATGAATTATTTAAAACAGTTTAAAACACCGATCAAACCAAACTTGTTTTTAACCAAAGCTGAAAGTCATTATGCTTCTGTTGCGGCAGCGAGTATTATTGCACGGTATGCCTTTTTAATTAACTTAGCAAAACTCAGTGAAAAATTAGGCGTTAAATTATTAAAAGGGGCTTCAAAATCGGTTGATGAGCAAGCTTCTGCACTCATTAAAAAAAGCGGAATGACTGCTTTAAAAAACTATGCAAAAGTACACTTTAAAACAACAGAAAAAGCCAAAGCTAAACTTGATAGCAATAATCCAACCTATTAAAAACGTATGATCCCTAATCAAAGGATCATACGTTTTTTTAATCTTTATAACGGTTTTTACGAACAAACGTTAAAGTCGTTGAATCCTCACCGTGCTTAATATGAAATTCATCGATTAAATGACCAACAATTTCTAATTCACTTTGTGAATCAATGTCTCCAATTAACTCCCAACCATATGTTTCTATTTCTAATTCACGTTCTCTTTCAACTTTATTTTTAATCTTTTCTAACAATGAAGGTTTAATGGTAGAAACCGTGATAATAAATAAAGTAGCTTTATCTTCATAACGGGTTTCTTGTTTAATGGTGTGATAACCATGCATCATGAAAAATAACGTTAACTCATTGACAATTTTTGTTATGATTTTAATCTCTTGTTTACTCATCTTTATCCTCCTTCATTTTATCTTTACTAAGCGCTTCTATAAATGGGATCATCATGGCTGCGACAAACCCAGCCGCAAAGCCGTTGTTATATAAATCAAAGCCGCCTTGGAACAAGTAAGTAAGTGGGGTAATGATAATATGTAAGAAGCCTGCGATGATTCCTATAAAAAAGCCATATCTCCCTGCGATTGGACTTACAGCTGTAACAAATAAGATCGCAATTGCCATCCCTACTTCATCTAAAGAGTATGCAGGGGTGACCAATGTCGCAATAAATGCACCAGTCATAACTGGAATAGAGTTTCTAGGATGTTTACCAAACGCACCAAATCCCATAACAGTTAATATTCCACCCATCACGGGTCCATTGATTTGGATGTTTAATAAAGCCAATGCAATTAAAGAAATAAGCCCCATTATCCCTACATTTAACATAGTAGGTGCTCTTCCATAATCTCTTATAAAATCACTCACTAAACGTCCTGTAGACTTAGTTAGCGCTTTATATTTATCTAAGACATTCCGGTCAATAATAAATGCTGCCACAATAAACGTAAGTGATAAAATAATGGTTAAAATTAATAATTCATTATGGTACGCTTCACTCGTTGGTCCACCGACCATAAAATCAATTCTAAACGCTGTTAGGATTGCAGAATAAAACATCGAAATAATTCCCATCGCAAATCCGATATTGTATAAGTTATACCCTTTATGAAAACGTGTTGTATGGGCGGATAATGCAGGCAAGATAAACCCTGTAATAATCCCAACAATAATGCCTAAAGGTATTCCAATTATTAACCCCCAAGGTCCACCAAAAATTAAAAATGAAACAATCGGTGAAATACCTGTTGAAAATAAAACGACAATCATAAACGATTTAAAATCTAGTTTTTGTAATCGAGCGTATAAATAGATTCCTAAATAAATAGGAATGGTATTAAAAATATTTTTACCAAAAAAAGAAAACCCTGCAATCGTTAATAGCCCTGCAAACACTGGACCAGTCATCTTCATTTTTAAGCGGTTAAGCATAATAATATTAATCAGTAAAATGGTAGAAACATTAAACATAGTTGCACTAAATCCACCAATGCGAAGGTAATCACTGATTAATACAGATGGAGATTTTAAAATATTGATGTATCCATCAATTAAATCGCTCATTGATCCACTTAAAAAACTTGTCGCAAACAATATAATAAATACAATAGGCATTAACATGCGTTTTTTTAAAAAATTAGGTAAAGTCATCGTCTATACTCCTCAAATTAAGCTACATTAAAATCATACCAAAAAAAAAACGTGAGTCAATAAATTTTGACTCACGCTAATTCAGCATTGATTTCTACATTTCCCTTAATGGCTTTAGAATATGGGCAAAATGCCAATCCTTTATCTAAAATAGCTTGTGCTTCTTGCCGGTCAAATCCTTCAATAATAGCTTTCACATCTAATTTAAATTTAAATCCGCCATTTTCATCGCCAACGAGTAAAACTTTTGCGCTAACTTCTAAATGACTTGCTTGTTTTTGTTCTTGTTGTAATAAAAACTCAATTGATGATGATAAACATGATGCATAACCAGCCGCAAACAAGTTTTCTGGGTCTACCCCATTTGTTTCTCCACCCATCTCTGTTGGGCGAGTTAATGTTAAATCTATACTATTATCTTCTGTTTTTACTTGACCACTTCTGCCACCTTTTATGGTCGCAACTCTTGTTAAAAATGTTTTCATTTTATCACGCTCCTGAAGATATTCTAATGAAATTTATACACTATTTCAAATAATACACGTTTATTTTAAAAGGTTGAACGATTGCGTTAATTATAGATATTTCGTACAATAGAAACGTATCATTAAAGGATGTGATTAGATGCATATTTATTGGTTAGTCGCGTTAGCAATCATTGGATTGATTAATGGACTTAATTTTTTTATTGCTAAAACAAAAAATGATGTAAGATGGTTAGATATTTTATGGCCTTTGAATTTTTTAGGGGTAGGGATCTTATTATTAATCATTCATAGATTAACAATGTCTCAAAGTTTTCCTGCGCAACATTTTGTGGTTATCTTTTTATCAATTTGGGCGTTAAGACAAGTTAGGTATTTATTTAGACGACAAAAGCGTTTTACGCTTTCAACACGTCACGATCAAGATAATAAAATGCCTTCAAATCTTTTAAGTATATATATAAAAGAAACACTATTAGCGTACGCCTTATCTATAATGCTAATTATTGTTTTAGCGTATCCCATTGAGACAACTTTTTTAAGAAATATAGGGCTTTTTATAGGGTCAGTGATTGTTGTGTTAGGGTTTCTTATTGAAATGGTAGCCGATCAACAACTTAGAAACTTTAAATACCGACTTGAAATGGAAGGTAGAGTTTTAAAAACAGGACTTTTTCAATACACAAGACACCCTAATTACTTTGGTGAAACCTTAATGTGGATAGGACTCTTTGTCATTGTAGTCACAAATTCAGAGCCTATAATTCAATTTGTTTCAATCATTTCACCGATCGTTATGATTACTTATTCCTTAACTTCTCAACGCATTTATAATAACGAAAACCATTTATCGAATAATGAGGAATATCAAGCATATAAAAATAAAACCAATCGATTTTTTCCATGGATATAATATACTAGGCTAATGATAGCCTAGTATTTTTTTTCGTGATTTAATAGACGATTCAAAATTAACAATAGGTTTTAAGTATTTAGGCGCTATTGCATCTATGAAAGATGCTGGCATTGAAGAAATATCATAAACAATTGATCCATCTACATTATTTAATTCTTCTAAATAATATTTAGCATAAAGCCCATCAGGATCATAACGCTTCCCTTGTGTAACTACATTAAAGTATCTAAATTCTCTTTTGTCATTGCCAATTCCTGCGATATAATTCCAATTTCCATAATTACTCGATACATCATGGTCGATTAACCATGACTCATACCACTGAGCCCCTCTTCGCCAATCAAGCCCAAGATTCTTAGTAAAAAAACTTGCTACATTTTGTCTTGCTCGATTTGAAGTAAATCCAGTTTTCATTAATTCTCTCATTGATGCATCTATTAAAGGATATCCAGTTTGCCCCATCTGCCATGATTTTTCATAACTCGTATTATGATCCCAAGGATATTCTCTTTGCATCAACCCGCCTTTTTTGAATATTGCATTTCCATACTTCATATGAACAAACGTAAAAAAGTCTCTCCATAATAATTCAAAGATTACAAAATAAGTTGATTCGTTTTTACCATAGGTATGTTCATAATCTTTAATCGATTCATAAACCTTACGTACCGATAATGACCCATGAGATAAGTAAGGAGAAAATTTCGTAGAGCTGTTGAAGTTTAGCATATCATTACGCGTTTTTTTGTAATAATCTATATATCTTTCCTCTAAATAGTCATTTAAACGTTTAAGCCCTTCTTTTTCTCCACCTTTAAAAGGACTGTCTTGTTTATTATTCAAACGAAAATCTGGCCATTTATAATTAAATTCATTTTTAAGGATATTATTTTCTAATCGTTTTAAAGGAGGAAAGCTTTCCCTAATCACCAAATCTTTTTCTACTATTTTTCTAAATTGCGTGAATGTATTTGGCAACTTTTCTATTTTAAATGGTAAATCACTTGGGTGAATTAATGTCTTGCCGTTATAGCAATACTGTTTTAAAGGTCCGTATTTACTGAATACTTGATATTTTACAGATTCTTCATTTCCGACTTCTATGTAGTAATAAAGGGTAGAAAATTGATGGCTTTTCATAAGTGTCTGCATAAGGGTTTTAGTAGATTGTTTTGAAACAATCAAAGGAATATTCAAATTATCTAATGATTGTTCTAACTCTACCAACGTTTCAAAAAGAAATTTTCTTCTTGGCAGCGCTAATTTTTCAAACCCAAAACTGCTTTTAGTATCCAAAGTTGGTATATTGTAAACCGCGATAACACTTTTATGATTTTTGATTGCGTTATAAAGAGGCTCATGATCATGGGTTCTTAAATCATTACCAAGCCATACGATAGCACTCATGATAGTCACTTCCTTTTAAATAATTTATATTTTATCAAATTCTTTAATGCAACATAATATATATACAAAAAAAGTTTTATATTTTTGCAATATAAAACTTTTATCCAACAAATAACCCGCCAAATCTAGCTAATAATCCACCTAAGAAAATTGCACTAAAGGTTGTAAATAGAAATACCCCAACTGCAGTTTTAATATTAAATTCTTTAGCTAAAGTCGCAATCATAGCGATACAAGGAACGTAAAACAAAGCAACAATCGCACCCGTAAAGAATTGTAGAGTCGTTAAATTCATATCAATTAGCGGTAAAACAGTAAGTTCTCTTCGAACCACTCCAATGATTAAAGGAACCGCTGCTTCTTCTGGGAGTCTTAACCAACCCGATACAATCGGTGCCATTACTCTACCTAAAACATTTAATACGCCAAACTCATATAAAAAGGCTGTGAAAAAGATAGCAATGATCATTGGAACTGCACCATCTTTAATGTAGTGTTTAACGCGTATTAAAATTTTCTTAGATAGGATGCTTGGCTTTGGAACAAGTAGTTGCGGGAGTTCCATTAAAGTAAATGGGATCGCTTCTTTTTTGATTTTATCTAAAACAAATCCTACAATGACCATCGCAATTAACGATGTTATAAAAACCAAAATAAGCGCTAAAATACTCCTCTCTCCAAGGAGTGAAATAAAAGCACCTGTTTGTGAAACACAAGGAATCGCAAAAGATACCATGACTGCCACAGAAAGACGGGCTTTTTTAGAAGGCAAGGACCTTGTCGACATAATTGCTGGAATGCCGCAGCCATATCCAAGAAGTAATGGAATAATGCTTGAACCTGTAAGGCCAATCTTTTTAAAGATCCCATCAAGCAATACAGCAAGCCTTGGAAGATATCCGCTGTCTTCTAAAAAACTCATCATTATGTAAAAACTAATAACATAAGGCAACACTAGTGCAAAGGGCCATTCAATTCCTTTAATTAAAAATCCATAATCGCCAATGAGGATATTTTGAATCAAAGGCGAATCAAATAGATTTACAACGCCTGTTTCAATAAAGGGAAATAGAAGTCCGTTAAAGATTGGCAATAATACATATTGTCTAAACCCCATGCCGGCTCCTATAACAAACCCAAACATAGTCAATAATACAACAACCGCAATCAATAGCCCAGGCCAAGGCCTAATTAAATACGCATGTTTATCATCAGAAAAGTTACTTTCTTGTTTGGTTAAAGACCGCTTGACGATATGTTCAACAGCCTTCCACCTTGAATCCTTTTGAAATGATAATACACTGGGTGGTTTAGGATTTTTAAGCATATTTTCTACCTTATAGCGTAATATTTCTAAACTCTCTCCACCAAGTGCAACTGTCGGAACAACAGGGACTTTTAAGCGTTTTTGAATTTCTAAATGATCAATCTTTATCCCTCTTGATTTTGATAAATCATTGCGATTTAAAGCAACAACTGTAGGAATTTGATACTCTAAAACCTGCATTAATAAATGCAATGAAGATTCTAAATTTAAAGTGTCTAAAACAAAAATAATCCCATCTGGATTATCATTTAACATATTAATGGCGACTTGTTCAGCCTCATCAACACTTTTTTCTATATCGTATACACCCGGAACATCTTTTAAAATACAAGATTGTTCATTCACCTGCATACTGCCTTCTGTAAATTCTACCGTTGTCCCAGTATAATTGGAAACCATCACGTCTAAACCTGTAAAACGATTAAAAATGGCGCTTTTACCGACATTCGGAAGCCCCATTAATAAGAGTTTTGGCTGATTCGTTTGTTTGATTGGTTTATGAGTGTGACAAGACATATTACTACCTTCTTACTATAATCTTTTCAGCAACATTTTTATCAACCACTATACTTCTTCCATTCACCGCTAAAATCATAGGTCCACTAGCAAAACTTTTTGAAAGTACTTTGATTGACTTTCCAATACGTATTCCTAAAGAGGCAAGCAACTTTAAATCAGGAACATCATAAACCGTTCCCCATTCATTTTTATGCATATCTTTAAGCGTAATAATTGCCATATCAAAGGCATAATTATGCATGTTTTTTTGAATGTTTTGCATTGATCTCACCTCTTCAAACACGATTTAGTATAACGCGCTTTATACCAAAGTGTCAATGTTATCTATAGTTTTTATAATTTAAACTACAATCAAGCATTTATTTAGAATTTGTATTATAACTTTTCAACCCACATTGATTTCCCAAAATACTTCATGGGTTGGTTAACTTTTTTGATGACTTTAAAAGAATTATCCATCGAATCATATAGATGGGCATATTTTTCATAAGGCTGTCTCACGATAATTTTTGTATCCGGCTGCATTAAATTAGACGCAATAAGACTTAATGGCGTTACTTGTAATGCTAAAATAACAACACTGTATGCATGGTTTTTAAGGGTTTTTCCATCTTGATGTTTAATAGTGATTAAGTGGGATAACCCATACTTCTCAACAACGTTTTTTGCGGTTTTTATGGCTTTATAATCGCTATCGATTGCTGTTACTGAAGCTTTGGTTTTTAAAGCAATTAATATAGGTGTGAAAGGAATTGCTCCTGAGCCAATAAATAAAACATTATCGGCTTGCGTAATAGAGGCTAAGTGAATTTCGTTTTCTATGATTTTGTCATATTTTTTTATGTAATGATTGAGCAACACTTTGTTTTTAGACGCATGTTTTTCGAACCATTGAATGAGCGTTTTGATCATTTTTATCACCACTGTTTAGAACATTAATTATAAATATTATAAAATAATTTGTATTTAAAAAAAAGCTACGATATAATCATACACGCTTAAAGGTTTTTTTCAAAATAGTTTATAAGAAATCGAGGTGTTGTATGTTAAACACACTAACCACCCATAGCGAAAAGGTGTTCCCCTTAATGCCTTTTAACCGCTTTTTTACAGGATTATACTATAACCGAATCATAAAAAAAGAATGTACTTTAGCCAATGTTAAAGCCCATGAAAAAGTGCTTTTTATAGGTGGAGGTGCTTATCCTTATAGCGCATTATATATTCATAAACTCACAAAAGCTAAGGTAGATGTTCTAGATTATGACAATGGTGCACTGATACGTGCAAAGAAACATTTAAAACAAAAAGAAAAGGAAAACATATCGTTTTATCATGGTAATGGCTTGACGTTTAATGTTACTGAGTATGATGTTATCTTCCTTGCAAAACAGATTTTACAAAAATCTGAAGTTATCGAACACGTTTCAAACGCCATGAAAGATAAGGCTAGACTTCTTGTTCGATGTGATCAGCCAACCTGCCAAGGATGCCCTGTTAAAAAAGTCCCTGTCAAATACGCATTTATAAAAGAGTTACGTTTATATGCGTAAATATACCATTATTTTAACTGTATTCGGTATTGGACTTCTTATGGTTTTATTATTCACAACCGATTTTAATGATGTTGTGCAAACCCTAAGACATTTAAAACCGATTCATCTCGTTGGACTTATTGCCTTGCAGTTTTTAACCATCGCTCTTCTTTCTTTACAATGGAAAGTGTTGTCTTATCATTTAGGCATGCGATTAACATATGGCACTATTTTTGAAATGAACATGGTATCGAAATTTTATGAAAGCATTACGCCTGCTTTAAAGACTGGCGGGGAAGCTGCGAAACTATATTATTTAAAAACAAAGGGACAGTCTATTAAAAATGGCGCAACCCTAATAATGGTTCAAAAATTTATTTCGATGAGTGTTTTTATTGGTGTATTTTTATCTGTTATAATGTTGAGCTTTTTGCGTGGGTTTTCCATTGACAATGCGCAAATCTTTTTCTTAACCATTGGAATTTTTGTTTTAATTTTAGGCATTTCCTTCTGTGTTTTAACGATTTATGTAAAAAAGAATAAAAATAATGCACAAAGCTTTGCCTATAATATTTCAACGAGTCTTAAACACGCGGCGACTTATAAACTTTCTTTTTTTATTCATTTATTGATCGCGGCGTTTATTTGGAGTTTATACGGATTTAAAACCTTTTATGTCATTCATAGTTTAGGGTATGATTTGTCTTATCTTTTTGCATCACTATCGACGCTAAGTGCTTATTTAGTCAGTATGGTTCCAATTACACCAGGTGGCCTTGGAACGTTTGAAACAACGTTTGTGACAATGTTGCCTCAATTTGGCATTGTGAGTGGTGCTGCTTTGGTCATTGTTCTTACCTTACGAGTAGCAACCTATTGGTTCCAGCTTGCTTTTAGTGGACTTTTCTTACTAAGTAAACACATATTAAAAAGGTGGAATCGTTATGCCACTGAGTAATAATGCTAAATTATTAAACGCCTTTACCATGAGCGGAATTGTTTTGGGATTGATTGCCATTGCGCTTTTTATCCTGCTTGAGTTATTTGTTGTAGGATCAGTCTTGTTAGTACTTAGCGCAATCATTGATCGGTATGATGGAAAGTTAGCTAGAAAATATAATATTGCCAACGAATTTGGTAAAGCAATGGATGGATTTAATGATTTAATTAGCTTCATCATTGCGCCTGTTATATTAATTTATCAGCTCAATATGATGCATTCTTTGATTTTATGTGTTATTGGTACGCTTATATTTATTATCGCTGGAATTTTTAGATTAGCACGCTTTGCAGTCGATAATCAAAACGATACCATCCAAGGGCTACCAACCACATTAACTGGTTTGATTTTAATCATTTTTGTCATGCTTATCTATATAAGTGGTGTGAAAGTTTCACAATGGATTGTATTTAGTGGTTTAGTGGTTTTATCCATCCTAATGGTCGCTTCTTTTAGAGTTAAAAAAATATAAAAAATGCAAAACGTTTAATCTGCGTATGGTAGGCAGTAAACGTTTTGCATTTTTATTAAATCATAACACCAATTATTAAAAACACGGTAATGAGTACGACGGTATAAGCGACAAATATATAATTTGCATGTTCAAACGATAACGTAAATCCTCTTAAGTATTTAATCGGTTTAAAGTCTTTTCTAATCACATAATAATAAAGGATAAATGCTACCCCAATCGTTATAAAGAAATCTACAAACGCTGAGATACTTGCAGGATTAACCAAAGAAAAATCTAGATCTAAAAACTGTCCTTCAAAGAACACAAAATAATTCCCAACCCCGATTAACGCAAGCATTAATATAAACAAAGTAATCGACTGACGGTAATGAGATATTGGAAAAGATAACACACTTGGACCTAACAACATTTGACTCATTTTAACAAATAATGTTGCCGTTCCGATATTCATGAAAAACACAACCCAATAATGATAACTACCAGCAAACCCATACATGATAACAGATTTAGAGACATACCCATTTAAAAATGGAAATCCAGTGATTGCTAGCATCGCAATGACCATCATTATGGAGATAAAAGGCATACTTTTAAACATCCCTCGAATATGATGCACTTCTTTAGATAAATACACCTTAATCACAATTCCTGCAATCATGAATAGCATCATCTTAAAGATTGCGTGGTTAACTATATGTAAAATACCACCAGAATAGATTTGGCCTTCTCCAAATGAAAGCCCCATAATGATAAGTCCAATTTGAGAAACTGTAGAATAGGCAAGCATTTGTTTAATATCTTTTTGCGCTATTGCAAACGTTATTCCAATGAATCCTGTTAATGCACCTAAAATGAAAAAGATCGTATGATAATTAATCGAAGCGCCACTAAACATATCAGTAATTCGAATAAAAAGATAAAGTCCACCTTTAACAATTAAACCACTTAAAAGCGCACTTACTCCACTCTTAGCGGCCCCATGCGCTTTAGGCAACCACGTGAAAACAGGAAACAATGCTGATTTAACGGAAATCCCTGCCATCATTAAAACAAATGCTAAGCGAATAATGGTCGAATCTTCAAAAAGTGCCATATTTGCGGATACATGCTGTATATTAATGGTTCCAAAGGTGAAATAAATTAAACTAATCCCTATTAAAAACAATAATACACCACTTGTGTTTAACATTAAATAATAGATTGCAGACCTAAACGTATACCCTGTTTTTTTAAACGCAATTAAAATGGTCACAATAATCGTAGTTAATTCAACAAACACAAACATATTAAATAAATCATTGGTTTGAAGTAACCCTAGAAATACACCTTGTAAGAACATTAAAAAAAACAAAAAGTTATAATTGACTTTTTTGTCGTATACATATAGCAATACAACCCACCATGCAAACAAGGTTAAAAAGATAAAAATCATACTAATTTCATCATTATATAGTGAAATCCCTATACGGTCATCCCAATTTCCTAAAACAAAGTAAGTCGCATCAAAATTATTATAATAATACGTAAAATAAATAATCGCTAGTACACTCATTATAGTTTGAGCCACAAAAACTAAACGATTGCCCCACTGATTTTTAAATAAATATATAATTAAAGCTGTGAGTACAGGTGTAAAGATGATATAAACTGGTAAGAATTGCATAATGTCGGCCCCCATAATCATTTAAGCGTATATTATAATCATACAATAAACCGTTTTTTTCGTAAACAGTGTTTTGAATTTAAAACAATCTAACAATCCCTAAAGAAAGTATTGTTCCAAAAGCCATAAACAAAAACCCTTCCCAATAGGGTTTATACTTGCTTGGGTTGTTTCGATATTTATAAGTAATAATTAAAGTAAAAACTAAGTAACTAAGCGCCATGAAAAAACCGAAATACATTATAATTACGCCCACTAAAGAGCCAGCAAATATAATGCTAAACCCTAGCCAAAAAAGAGGTGCTATAGATAATCCTATTAAAAACGCAATCATTTTTGTGTAAATATAAATCCCACGCTATAATACTTTATTTATGGTAGCAATATGATAAAACACTTCTATACCTTTTATTAAAACCATTTCATCAAAATTAAACTTGTTTGAATGAAGGGGATAAGTAAAGCCTTTAGGGATATTTTTACTACCTAACATAATAAAAACCCCTGGGATGACTTGTTGGTAGTAAGAAAAATCTTCAGCAAGCATTTGTGGATCTAATATTTCATAGTCTGAAGGTTTTAAACTATCAATCAAATCATGCGTTAACATTGAATCATTATAAACAGGAGGGTGAAGATCGGTTATATCATTGTTTATAACCACATTATAGGCTTCTTCTATCCCTTTATCAATTTGACGCATTCTTTTTTTAAGTAACGTATAACTACTGTGTTCAAATGCTCTAATGGACCCTTTTAAGTACGCTTGATGGGCTAAAATATTTCGCCCTTCACCAAGTGTCATTGTCCCTACATTAATACTACTAGGCTTTAAAGGGTTAATTGAACGACCGATAATTGTATGATACTGCATAGTTAAAGCACTTGCGGCTAAAGCGACATCACTTCCTAAATGAGGCTGTGTTCCATGCGCGTTTCTTCCTTTTATATGCATATCAAAATCACCATCTTGAGCGGTGAGAATCCCACTTTTAATGCCGAGTTTTCCTTCTTCTAATTCAGGATATAAATGAAGCGCATATATATTTTTTATATTGTACTTTGTAAAAATACCTGTTTCAACAATATCTTTTGCACCACCAAATGTCTCTTCAGCAGGTTCAAACACAAACATCACACGTTTTTTAGTGTTAACGTCCTTTAAACTTTCAGCAAACCCTAAGAGCATCGCCATATGTCCATCATGCCCACACCCATGCATTAACCCTTTGTGGGTAGAAGCATAAGAAACATGCGTATCTTCATGAATATTTAACCCATCCATATCTGCACGAAATGCAATCCCTTCATCCATAGTGCCTTCTTTTATCGCAATCACGCCAGTTTTTGCAATACTAAAAGTCTTATATCCCAAACCATCTAAAACATGCTTTACGTAATCGTGGGTCTTAAAAAGATCATAACTCAATTCAGGGATTTGATGCAAATCTCTTCGATATTGTTTTACAGTTTCAAATAAATGTTTCATACTATCATTCCTTCAATTAAAAATCCCATGAGATGATCTCATGGGACACACGCTGCCCCACTTTATAAAAGCTCATCTTTCCTTTTTGGCAAAAGGAAAAACAATGATACATATATTCTATGCACCATCAGCGTGTGCTTCGGCAAAGGCTCCTTTCCTACTTGTACTCATAGACTTTGCGACCTCTTTTATAAAGGGTATTTATCTCTTGAATACTAACACTTAAAATGGTTTAAGTCAAAACTTCCACCTTATGAATAAATCTCAATCGATGCCTTATACACGTGGTTTTTAAATAAAGTATGATAATAAATATGTCCAATAAGTAATGGGATAAATATTAGCGATATCATCAACCAATGAATCATTGAATGGTAAAAGTTTATCCAATGAATGAGTAAAAATTGAGAGATAAATAATCCAAAAGTTGTGATCCCATGAATGACAATTAAAACGTGTTGATACATTCCATAAGACCATTGTCTTTTATACTCAAACCAAAAAATCAATCCAATAATACCTAATAAAACACCATGATATATCATATGTCTTTCATGAATCATAAAGAAATATAGCGTTCCTAAAAAAAGCATTCTCGATATACTTCTTAAAGATAATCGAACGCTTAAAAATGTATCTTCATCAAATAAATGAGCCTTTTGATTTAGTAATTGATGTATGGTTTTTTGATTTAAACGATTAAATAAACGCCTTACATGCAAATCTATAATAATAGTAGTGACGTAAAAAACTACAATGACACTTAATCCCCATTCCATCAATATTTGCGCATAGTAAATTTCAATAAAAAGGAATAAAGAAATAATTTTAAATGCCAAACCTACCATGACTAATTTAAGGAAATTATGTTTATAAATCACATCAAAACTTACTCCACCAAAAGATGCAAGCGTACCAAACGCAACCACTACTATAATAAAAACATTTAAAATATCATGAGTAATTCCTAAAAATTGAAATATGGCATACATAAAAAACCCTATAAACATTAATTGGGTCCCTAGCGTCAGTATTTTCACATGTATAAGTGTTTTCTCTTTATAATCCATATATTTCCTCACAATCTCTTTAAACGTATTATACCGAATTTCAAGACTAAAAAAAGCATCTTCTAAGAAAATACTTATTTAAAATTTATTGTTATATTTGATTTTTCCTGATTAATTTGTTTAAGTGTCGATAAAATTTTACTCCCTTGTAATCCTAAATTTTGTTCAATGACCTTAGCGTTATAAACTGTGATAGTTAAAGGATCACGGCGTTCTTTTAAGAGATCATAAAGGGCATCTAAATTGTGGCCATAATAATCACTCAGGGATAATTTTTCTTGTATGTTTTGATGAAAAACTTGGATAGTTTTCCAAACAGACGCATCAAAAAATACATGCATTATTCTTCACCGAACAATAGTTCAAAACTATCGTAATGGTCTGTCGTATGGTAAATTAATCCATCGTTGCTGTAAACTAAGCGGTTTTTCCCTCTATTGCCATAACCATCCTCAAAATCATAGTCAACATCTGCTTCAAAGTACATTCTCTCATAGTCACTCGGCAAACGGCCTTCGCGGTTAAAGAATCGATCGCCACCAATCATTCCTGTTTCAGTGACTTGCCTTAAGTTTAGTTCATGTGAAACCCACCCTAGATCTTCTGCTTCATCTTTTGTCATATAATTGCTTGGCAGTGTTTCAAACGCATGCAAATAAAGCGATACTTTTGGAGCAGTAAAGTAATAATCCCCTTTTGTCACAGTGATTCCTTCGTGTGAATAGGTTTCAGGTGCGCTATATTGCGGGTGATTTTCTATACTGTTATCAGTAGTTGGATTTTCTGTTTCACAAGCAAAATTAAAGACTGTAAAAACACTAACTAAAAGAACCATGATTATTCTTTTCATTTTAAACACATCCTAGCCCCATATTGTAGCATACATCCTTAAATTTGAACATCATTAACAATATAAAGAAAGCTTACTTTTTTTCATTTACTTATTTTATAATTAAGGTAAAATTTTATAAATAGATATGAAGGGGAGAAATTATGGATATTTTTAAGCGTCTAAGTATTTATGCACACGGTTTAAGCCTTATTGGATTAATAATTTATACAGTATATTTTAGGTTAACCTATCACTTAATTGATGTTGCTGAACGCTATTTATTGGACCAACAATTATTTTGGGCAAATTTCAATATACTACTAAGTGGTCTTTATGCTTTATTTATCGTTGGGTATTTTGTGCTTATTAAA
>LFIK01000881.1_pt1 | contig 23044 bp, 18 predicted proteins | sample 643401 | NCBI WGS metagenome assembly LFIK01 (sample SAMN03777447, study PRJNA286221) | soda lake metagenome | biome: soda lake; feature: Kulunda steppe; material: water; isolation source: sample T5-Br brine of Lake Tanatar-5 | place: Russia: Kulunda steppe | collected 2010-07
AGCGCCATCGGCGAAATCTCGCCCACGGCGAGACGGCTGGCCACGGCGTTGCCGCCCCACATCAGCATCGTCAGGGCGAGCAGGAGATAGGCCTGCCCGAACAGCCAGCCAAGGGGTGTCGTCACGAAACGCAGAAGGAGAGAGGCCGGGCCCTTGCTGCCGCTTGCGGGGCCGCTCTCGCCGCCGGTTTCCGTGCCAGCTTCTATGCCAGCTTCAATGCCCCTTGCCGGGACACTTTCGGGGCCGGCATCAATCTTGCCGGGATCATCCGGATGGCGGGAATCGGTCATTGCGTTCCATCATCGCATGGGGCGGCGCGAAGATCACCATGACCGGGCTTACGCGCCCGGCGCCCCGATGGCAACAATCGCGCAGCCACCAAACGCGCATACCCGCTCTGGCCGCGCCACGCTCCGCCGGCGTGCCGGCGCAGCGAACGCGCCGCGACGACGCGCGTCAGGCCATGGTCAATGCGGGCGTGCCTGTGCTAAAGCATCATTGCGTCAGGTGGTTACCGGCTGGCGGAAAGGTGATACGGCAAAGATTCGTTCGGGGCGTGCGGGCCGATTCCGTCGGCTCGGATCGCGCACTCAATGCGACAAATGCCTGCGGGCATGCCATCTTGGATGCATGGTCGCCGGGCGGGCGGCGATGGCGGTAATCTGCGGTCGAAAAACATGGCGGTTGGAAACATGGCGGTCGAGACGCCCAAACCCTTGAGCGCACCACGGATCTATCTGATCCGCATGGCGGTCTTTCTGATTCTGGCGGGTTTTCTGGCCTTCATCCTGTATCGGCCTATCTGGAACGCCTTCCTGAGCAATCCCGGCCTCAACGGGCTGATCGTCGGTGTGCTGCTGGTCGGCATCATCCTCGCCATCAGGCAGGTGGCGCGGCTCTTCCGGGAAGTACGCTGGGTGAATTCGCTCGATCTGCGCGACGGCGCCTATCAGGGCCGCGCCCCGGTCCTGCTGGCCCCGATCGCCCAGACCATCGGTCGCAAATCCGGCAATGGCGAAGTCACCATCGATGCCGGCACCATGCGCACCCTGCTCGACACGGTGGGCGGGCGCCTGGACGAGAGCCGCGAGATCGTGCGCTATCTCGCGGGGCTGCTGATCCTGCTCGGCCTGCTCGGCACCTTCTGGGGGCTGATCGAGACGGTGGGGGCGGTCGGGCGCAACATCGCGGCCCTGCCCACCGGAGGCGATGCGGCGGTTCTCTTCGACGAATTGAAGAATTCGTTGTCCGCGCCACTGATCGGCATCGGCATCGCGTTTTCGTCCTCGCTGTTCGGCCTCGGCTCCTCGCTGGTCGTCGGTTTCCTCGATCTGCAGGCGGGCCAGGCGCAGAACCGCTTCTTCACCGAGCTCGAGGATTACCTCACCGCCCATGCGGTGGAGGAGCCCGCCATCGAGGTGGCGCGCGGCATGCCGGCGGCGACAGGGTTCGGGAGCGCGGAGCTGGCGCGGGCGCTCGACAAGCTCAACACCACCATCAATGAAGGCGGCGGCGGGCGGCAGGCGACGCAGGCCATGGCCAATCTCGCCGAGGGCATCCAGGGGCTGGTGCAGCACATGCGCTCCGAGCAGCAGATGATCCGCGACTGGGTGGAGGCGCAGGCCACCCGCGAGAAGGAACTGAAGGCCGTGCTGGAGCGGCTCTCCCCGCAGGAGAAGGCCTGACCCATGGCGCTGGCGCCCCGCTCCAGACGCGATCGCGGCCTGAATTACTGGCCGGGCTATGTCGATGCCCTGTCGACGCTTCTGCTCGTCATCGTCTTTCTGCTGTCGATCTTCGTGCTCGGCCAGTTCTTCCTGACCCAGGAGATATCCGGGCGCGACACGGTGCTCGACCGGCTCAACCGCCAGATCGCGGAACTGACCGATCTGCTCGCCCTGGAGCGCTCGACGCGGCGCGAGCTGGAAGACACGCTCGGCTCGCTGGAGAGCACGCTGTCCGAATCCGAGGCGGAACAGGCCCGCCTGCAGGCCATGCTCGATGCCGGGGAAGGCGTCTCGGACCGGGCCGAGGAGCTCGCTTCGGCGCTGGTCGGTGAGCAGGAGGCGACCTCGCGGGCGATGAACCAGATCGATATCCTCAACCAGCAGATCTCGGCCCTGCGCCGGCAGATCGCCGCGCTCGAATCCGCACTCGAAGCCAGCGAGGCGCGCGATCGCGAAAGCCAGGCGCGCATCGCCGATCTGGGAAGCCGGCTGAACGTTGCGCTCGCCCAGCGCGTGCAGGAACTCGCCCGGTTCCGCTCCGATTTCTTCGGTCGCCTGCGCCAGATCCTGGGCGACCGCGACGATATCCGCATTGTCGGCGACCGCTTCGTCTTCCAGTCGGAAATCCTCTTCCCCCTCGGTGCGGCCGAATTGCGCGAGGGCCCCCAGCCCGAACTCGATCGCGTCGCGGCGGCGATCCTCGAACTCGCGGAGGAAATCCCTCCAGATATCGCCTGGGTGCTGCGCGTCGACGGCCATACCGATGACCGCCCGATCGCGACCGTGCGTTTTCCCTCGAACTGGTATCTCTCGGCCGCGCGTGCCATCGAGGTGGTGGAATATCTGATCGAGGCGGGCGTGCCGCCGGAAAACCTGCTGGCCGCGGGTTTCGGCGAGTTCCAGCCGATCGATACGGGCACGACCGAAGAAGCCTATGCGCGCAACCGCCGCATCGAATTCAAGCTCACCGAGCGCTGATCGTCACGCAGCCTGACGAAGCCGTAACCCGTGCTCGCGGATTGGTGAGCGCCCGGGGCGGAGGCGGCGCTTGCCAGCGGCGCGGGGCTGGGCTAGCCAGATCAACATTGGGGGTGACACGCTGCATGCCGCTCGTCGAACGCTATATTCTGAAGATTGCGGTCACCGCCTTCCTCGTCTGCCTGCTCGGTCTGACGGCTGTGATCTGGCTGACCCAGGCGCTGCGCGAGGTGGATCTGCTCACCGGGCAGGGGCAGACTCTGGTCGTCTTCCTCACCTTCACATTGTTGTCGCTGCCCGCCCTCGTCGCCATCATCGCGCCGGTGGCCCTGTTCATCGCCATTCTCTACACGCTGAACAAGCTCAATGGCGATTCGGAGCTTGTTGTGATGAATGCCGCCGGCATGCCGTTCTGGCGGATCATGCGGCCCTTTGCCTGGCTGACCGGCGCCGTGGCGCTGATCGTCGGTCTGATGTCGGCGGTCCTGGTGCCGGCCAGTTTCAATGAGCTCCGCTTCCTGATTACGCAGATCCGCGCCGATTTCGTCGCCAATCTGGTGCGCGAGGGGCAATTCACGGAGATCGACCGGGGCGTCACCTTCTCGTTTCGCGAGCGTTCCGGTGAGGCGCTGATGGGGATCTTCCTGCAGGATCGCCGCGACGAACGGCGCACCCTCGTCTATATCGCCGAGGCCGGCCAGATCGCCCGGGTGGAAGACGAGAGCTATCTCGTGCTCGAACGCGGCAGCGTGCACACGCTGACCCCCGGTTCCCGTGACAGCTCCATCGTCGCCTTCGAGCGCTATGCGGTCGATCTCTCCGCCTTCGCGCCCCAGGGCGATCTCACTTTCTTCAAGCCGCGCGAGCGCTCGACCCGCGAATTGCTCACGATCGATGACAGCGACCCGACCTATGCCGCCTTTCCGGGACGCTTTCGGTCGGAATTGCATGACCGGCTGAGCGCCTGGCTCTACGTGCTCGCCATGGCGGCGATCGCCTTCGCGGCACTTGGCGAAGCGCGCACCAGCCGCCAGGGGCGCGGATTGGCGATCGCGCTGGCGATCGGCGGCGTCGTGGCACTGCGCGTGGTGGGTTTTGCCGCCACGAGTGCTGCAGCGCGCTCGGATATCGCCGTGGCGCTGGTCTGGGCCATACCTATCCTCACCCTGATCGGCGCTTTCATGATCATGAAGCACGGCGCGCGCTTGCAGCGCATGCTGCCGGCGCTGAAGCTGCCCGCCCTGCCGCTGCGCTTGCGCGCCGCCCCTCCCGGCGGAGCCGGTTGAGATGGCCGTCGGTCATACCCTTGCGCGTTATATCGGAACGCAGTTTCTGCGCAGCATCGCGATCGTCTTCTTCACGGTGTTCGGTCTCGTCTACGTTCTCGATTTTGTCGAACTGGTGCGCCGCGCCGGTGACGTCGCGGGCGCGGCGCCGCTCGACATGGCGCGGCTGGCGCTGCTGCGTACGCCCTCGGTGACCGAACAGGTCCTGCCCTTCGCCATCCTGATCGGTGCGATGACGACGCTGCTCAATCTGTCGCGCAAGCTCGAGCTGGTGGTGGTCCGCGCTGCCGGAATCTCCGCCTGGCAGTTCCTGATGCCGGGCCTCGTCATCGCGGGCGGGATCGGCATCTTCTCGATCCTCGCCTACAATCCGGCGGCGGCGATCCTGAAGCAGCATGCCAGCGAGGTCGAGACGCGGATCTTCTCATCGGCACCGCAGGCGCATACGGGTCGCGACATCTGGATCCGCCAGCGCCACGATGACGGATCGGCGATCATCCGCGCCGGCAGTGTCGCGGAGGGTTCTACCGAAATCGCCGCAGTGACGGTGTTCCGCTTCGATCTCCAGGGCCGCTTTCGCGAGCGGATCGAAGCGGCGTCGGCGGAATTGCGCTCCGGCTATTGGGAGATGCGCGAGGCCCGCATTGTCGCCATCGAGGGCGAGCCGGAACGTTTCGCGAGGTACCAGCTGCCGTCGAGTCTCGAACCGGACCAGTTGCGCAGAAGCTTCACTCCGCCCGAATCAGTACCGTTCTGGAGCCTGCGCGAGATGGCTGAACAGACCCGCCGTGCGGGCCTCGATGCGACGGCTTATCAACTGCGCTACGAGAGTCTGCTCGCGCGTCCGCTGCTTTTCGTCGCCATGGTTCTCGTCGCGGCTTCCGTTTCTTTAAGATTCTTCAGGTTTGGTGGTGTGGGGCCGTTGGTTCTGGGTGGCGTCGCGGCGGGTTTTCTGCTTTACGTCGCTACCGAGCTGATGGAGGATCTCGGGGCTTCGGGTCTGGTTGGAACCACCCTTGCCGCGTGGTTCCCCGCTGTGGTGGGCAGTTTGCTCGGCGTGCTGGCCTTGCTTTATCAGGAGGATGGTTGATGATCCTCCGGGCAGGTTCGAGGCAGGGAGCGGGAATGAGACGGGTGGGTAGCGCGATCGCCACGCTGGCGCTCGTGACGGCGTTGAGTACGGGAATCGTTTCGCTCCCCGCGCAGGCGCAGGGAGTGGATGACGACGTGTTCGCCGCACGCGCTGCCGGTGAAGGCCCGCAGCGTCTGCTGCTCGAGGCCGATGAGCTCATCTACGACAACGACCGTAACCGCGTCATCGCTGCGGGCAATGTCGAAATGTATTACGGCGGCCGTTCACTGCAGGCCGATCGCGTCACCTATGATCGCAATACCGGCCGTGTCTTTGCCGAGGGGAATGCCCGCCTCGTGGATGCCGACGGTGCGGTCGGCACCGCCTCCTTCTTCGAGCTCACGGATGATTTCCGCAGCGGCTTCATCGATTCGCTGCAGGTCGAGCAGGATATCAGCGATGATGGTTTCGGTCGTCCGGGAACGGGGCGCTTCAGCGCGCGCCGGGCGGAGCGGATCGAGGGTGAGCAGACGATTTTCCATCGCGGCACCTACACGGCCTGCGATACCTGCGAAAAGAACCCCGGCAGGCCGCCCTTCTGGCAGGTGCGCGCTGCGCGTGTGATTCACGACAAGGAAACGAAGACGATCTACTACGAGAACGCCGCGCTGGAATTTCTCGGTGTTCCCGTGGCCTATATGCCGTATTTCTGGTCGCCCGATCCGACGGTCAAGCGCAAGACCGGCTTTCTTACTCCGACGATCAGCCTGAACCAGACGCTGGGTCCCGGTGTGACGGTTCCCTTCTTCTGGGAGACCGGCCCCAATCACGATGTGACCTTCCGTCCGCAATTCTTGTCGCGACAGGGCATTCTCGGCGATGTGGAATGGCGCCACAGGCTGCTTACGGGCGCATACAACATCCGGGCCACGGGTATTTTTCAACAGGATCGCAGCCAGTTCATAGCGCCGCCATCCGGCCCCGGCGATCGCAATTTTCGAGGCTCGATCCAGACAGCCGGGCGATTCGAGATCAACCGGCGCTGGCATTGGGGCTGGGACATCACCGGCGTCACCGACAAGTGGTATCTCGACAATTACGGCATCAATGCTGCAACGCTCACGAGCCACTATAACCGCGAAGCGATTTCGCAGGTCAATCTGACAGGCCGGGGCGATCGCTCCTTCTTCGATCTGCGCGGCTATTACTTCAAGGCGCTCGCGACGCGCGACTTCCAGCAGCATCAGCCGGTCGTGCATCCCGTTCTCGATTACAACAAGCGCATCGACGGACCGCCTTCGATCGGCGGCGAATTCTCGCTCGATGTTAATTTCGTCAGCCTGTCGCGGGAAACCTCTCAGTTTCGCGCCGCCGATCCGCGAGATCCGAATGCGCGCGGTCGCTTCGGTGGTATTTTCGACACCTGTGCACCCGACGCCTTCAACCGTGACCAATGCCTGCTGCCCGGCGTCGCCGGTTCATATTCCCGCCTGACCAGCCAGGTCTCGTGGCGCCGCCAGATCATCGACGGACTCGGCCAGAGCTGGACGCCGTTCGCTTATCTGCGCGCCGACGGGATCTGGTCGTCGCCGCGCACTGCCGGATTCCAGAACGCCGAAACAGCCAATCTGATGGGCTCGAGCGACCGTTTCCACGGGCGCATGACCCCGGGGGTGGGGCTCGAATACCGGCTCCCGATGATCGCGCGGGCCGGGAATTTCGGCATCCAGTCGCTGGAGCCGATCGCGCAGATTGTGGCACGCCCGAATGAAAGCCGCATCGGGCGGCTGCCCAACGAGGATGCGCAGAGCCTCGTCTTCGACGACAGCAACCTGTTCAGCTGGGACCGGTTCTCGGGCTATGATCGGGTCGAGGGTGGCGTGCGCGGCAGCTATGCGCTGCGTTACGGGCTGACCGGGCGCGACGGTTTCAGGGCCGAAGCCAAGTTCGGTCAATCGGTGCAATTGGCCGGGCGGAACTCGTTCCGGCCGGGCGATCTCGTCAATACCGGACGCGATTCCGGTCTCGAATCACGCTTTTCGGACTATGTCGGGCGGGTCAGCCTGAGCCCCAACGAGATATTCTCGATCGATGCGCGCGGGCGCTTTGATCGCAGCACCTTCGACATGAAGCGCCTGGAAGCGGGTGCACGCGTCAATTTCGACCGTTTCCAGGGTGCAGTGACTTATGCGCGTTTCGCACCGCAGCCAGAGCTGGGCTATCCGGATCGACGTGAGGGCTTGCGGTTGTCGAGCCGGGTCGAGCTCTCGCCGCATTGGTTCGCGACGGGTTCGGTAATGTTCGATCTGTCACGCTATCTCGATGACCGACGCCGTGGCTCGCCGGAATCCAATCGTTTCTCGGTTGCTTCCATGTCGCTCGGTCTGGGCTATGCGGATGAATGCACGAGCTTCACCGTAACCTACACTGCCCGCCCGCAGGACGGCTCGCTCGGTACGCGCGATCAGAATCGCACCATCATGCTGCAGCTCGAATTGCGCTCATTGGGCGGTGTTGGCGTCAGCCGGAGCCTCGAGGGGGATCAGCAGGGTATCCTGCCGTGACGCGGGTGGCGCCGATCGCCCTGACTCTCGGCGATCCCGCAGGTATCGGACCGGAGATCGCCCTGCTGGCCTGGCAGGCACTGCGCCATGATCCCGAGCTTTGCTTCTTCATGATCGCCGATCCGCGGCATCTGGAGCGCTGCGTCGAAGCGCAGGCTGCGGATATCCCGCTTGCAACGATCAACCGGGCGGATGAAGCGGCGGCCGTCTTCCCGCAAGCCTTCCCCGTCCTGCCTTTGCACAACACGCTGCGCGCCACGCCCGGCAAGCCCGATTCCGCGAATGCGCCTGCCGTGATCGAATCGATCGAACGGGCGGTCGCTCTCGCGCGGGCGGGCGAGGTCTCCTGCGTGGCGACCAATCCGATCGCCAAGCATGTGCTCTACGAAGCCGGTTTCCGCCATCCGGGCCATACGGAATTCCTCGCCGCGCTCTGTGCGGATGAGGGCGCGGATGATGCGGCGAAACCGCCGCGTTCGGTGATGATGCTGTGGAGCGAGGGGCTCGCCGTGGTGCCGGTCACGGTGCATATCCCGCTGGCGGAGGTACCGGCGCAGCTCACCCGCGATCTGATCGTCGAGACCGGGCGGATCGTCGCGCATGACCTGGGCAGGCGTTTTCGCATCGACGCGCCGCGCCTCGCCATTGCCGGGCTCAACCCGCATGCGGGCGAGAACGGCACGATGGGGCGCGAGGAGGTCGATGTCATCGCGCCGGCCATCGCGCAATTGCAGGGCGAGGGGATCGATGCGCGCGGGCCATATCCCGGCGATACGCTGTTTCATGCCCGCGCCCGGGCCGGTTTCGATGCCGCCTTGTGCATGTATCACGACCAGGCGCTGATCCCGATCAAGACCATCGCCTTCGACGAGGCGGTGAACGTCACGCTCGGCCTGCCCTTCCTGCGCGTCTCGCCGGATCACGGCACGGCCTTCGACATTGCCGGCAAGGGCGTGGCGCGGCCCGACAGCCTGATCGCGGCCCTGCGCCTCGGCGCCCGGCTCGCCGCCGGCAAGGCCTGATAGCGCCATGGCTGCGATCGACGATCTGCCCCCCCTGCGTGATGTGGTCCAGCGTTTCGATCTCGCGCCGAAAAAGGCGCTGGGGCAGAATTTCCTCTTCGATCTCAATCTTACAAGCCGCATCGCCCGCTCCGCCGGTGCGCTAGACACGGTGATCGAGGTCGGCCCCGGCCCGGGCGGGCTGACGCGGGCCCTGCTTGCGGCCGGTGCGAAGCGCGTTATCGCGATCGAGCGTGATTCGCGCTGTATCGCCGCTTTGCAGGAGATCGCGCAGCACTATCCGGGGCGGCTGGAGGTCATCGAGGCCGATGCCATGCGCTTCGATCCGCGCCCGCTTCTGGCGGGTGGGCGGGCGAAGATCGTCGCCAACCTGCCCTATAATGTGGGCACGCAGCTTCTGCTCGACTGGGTGACGGCGCCGGAATGGCCGCCTTTCTGGGAATCGGCGACGCTGATGTTCCAGCGCGAGGTGGCCAGACGCATCGTCGCCGACGAAGACGATCGCGCCGATTACGGGCGCCTCGGCGTGCTGTGCGGCTGGCGCACGCATGCGACGATCCTGTTCGACGTCGCACCTTCCGCCTTCGTGCCCCCGCCCAAGGTCACCTCCAGCGTGGTGCATATCACCCCACGCGAGGCGCCCGCGCCCTGCGATCTCGCCATGCTGGAGACGGTCACCCAGGCCGCGTTCGGTCAGCGCCGCAAGATGTTGCGCCAGAGCCTGAAGGGGATCCACCCCGATCCCGTTGCTCTGCTGACCCCGCTGGGGATCGCGCCGACAGCGCGGGCCGAGGAGCTCGGTGTGGCTGATTTTCTGGCGATCGCCAACGCGCTGGCCGGGGCGCGCTGAAGTCAGATCTCTTCCGAGAGCAGGTTTTCGACGAAGCCGGCAAGGGCGGGATGGCGCTCGCGCCGCAACCGCTCGGAATCGAGGATGGCGCGCAATTCGCCGAAGGTGCGCTGCAGATCGTCGTTGATCAGCACGTAATCATAGGTCTGCCATTGCGCGATTTCCTCGCGGGCATTGGCCAGACGCCGGGCGATCACCTCCGGCGAATCTTCCGCGCGCCGCTCCAGCCGGTTGCGCAGCTCGGCCATGGAGGGCGGCAGGATGAAGACGCTGGAAACGTCATCGGGCATCTTTTCGACGATCTGCTTCGTGCCCTGCCAGTCGATGTCGAACATCATGTCTTCGCCCGCGGTCAGCGCCTGCTCGACGGGCTTGCGCGGCGTGCCGTAGAAATTGCCGTGCACCTCGGCCCATTCGAGCAGATCGCCGCGCTCGCGCATTTCCAGAAAATCGTCGCGGGCGATGAAGCGGTAATGCACGCCGTCGATTTCCGAGCCACGCCGGGCCCGGGTCGTCACCGAAACGGACAGCCTGATGCCGTGATCCTGCTCGATCAGGTTGCGCGTCAGCGTGCTCTTGCCGGCGCCGGAAGGCGAGGAGAGGATCAGGAGCACGCCACGGCGGGGGATGAGGGCGGTATCGGGCATCGGCGTCACTCCACGTTCTGAACCTGCTCGCGAAACTGGTCGACCACGCTCTTCAGCTCCAGCCCGATCCGCGACAGGGTCACGTCCGAGGCCTTGGAGCACAGCGTATTGGCCTCGCGCCCGAATTCCTGGGCGAGGAAATCGAGGCGCCGGCCCATAGCGCCGCCTTCCGCGAGCAGCGCCCGCGCGGCGGCGACATGCGCATCGAGCCGGTCGATTTCTTCCTGGATATCGGCGCGGGTGGCGATCAGCACTGCCTCCTGGTGCAGGCGATCGGAATCGAACCCCGTCCCCGCCTCCATGATGCGGGCGATCTGCTCGGCGATGCGCGCGCGAATCGCCTCCGGCGTGCGGGCCGGGTTGTCACGCGCCGCTGCGACGAGCCTTTCCATGGCATCGAGTTGCGCGTTGATGACCTGCATCAGCGCCTCGCCCTCGCTGCGGCGGGCAGCGGCGAGGTTTTCTGCCAGTTCATCGAGGGCCTTGCCGAGATCGGCCTGCAGTGCCTGCGTGATGCTTTCGTCATCGGTCTCCTCGATATCGATGACACCGCGCACGGAGAGGAGCCCGTCAAGGCTGGCGGGACCCACAGCCTCGGAACGCGGTGCGCGCTCGACGGCTTCGACCAGGGCTGCGAGAATATCGTGATTGACGCGGATGCGCGGCGCGCTTTCCGAGCGCGTCAGGGCGAGACCGACCTGGCACTGGCCGCGCGTGAGCACCTTTCCGAGACGCTTGCGGGCCTCTTCGCCCAGCGCATCCCATCCCGAAGGGGTGCGCAGCCGGATGTCGAGGCCGCGCCCGTTCACGGATTTCGCTTCCCAGGCGAAGCTGTAGGGGCCGCTCGTGCCCGTCACACGGGCAAAGCCGGTCATGCTCGCAATGGTCATTCAACCGCCTCCCGGATGCGCTGCACGGATCTGCGTCGTCATCGCCGACATGATCGTCATCGGTGACACGGCGCTTTTGCACCGGCGGCGGTGCCGAGGCAAGCCGACCGTATTGCCGGAACCCTCGAGAGCGGGCATGCAGCGGGCATGAGCGACCCGGGCGCGCTCAATCCGGGTGCGCTCAATGGCGTGGCGCGACCGAGAAACCGCCGGCGCGGATGCGATCGGGCAGGCCCTGCGCGAATTCCGCCGCCGCCTCCTCACCATAGGTGGCGACGAGCTCCTGAAAGGCGGCGAAGATCGCGGCCTGCGCCATGCAATCGGCATCGAGACCGTCGAGCTGCGCTTCGGCGAAGGCTTCGGTGACATAACCGAGCGCCATGCGCTTTTCTTCGGCGACGTCGTTGATCGGTGCCGGCCGATAATCGTAATCTTCAAGCATGAAACCGTGTCTCTCCCACCTTCCCACAGGCGCGACCTTAGAGCCGGTATCTGCCGGCTTCCAGTCTCGCCTTACGAAAAGGTTAATGCGACCCGCTTGTTTTGTGGAAAAGGCCTGACGCTACGGCAGGATCAGCGGCGCCACCGCAGCGCGTGTCAGTTTCCGTAGCGTGTCGCGATCATGCCGGCGAGCGCATTGCCTTCCTCCAGAAAGCGCGCGATGGCGATTTCTGCCGCAGGGGTACAGCGCCGGTAGGTCAGCGCGAAGGCCGCGTAACCGCGATTATAGGCGCCGGCCAGGCGCTCGGCACGCTCCGGCCCCTCCGCTTCCAGCAGATCCTGCATGCGTTCGGGCCATTGCGCGGCATCATCCGCTTCACACAGGCCGCGCAGGAAGGCGAGCGAGCCCATCACCTCCGCCAGACGCATGAGATCGGCCTCATAGGCCGGCGGTCGGGACGGTGCGTCGTCCTGCGCCGATCCTGCGACCAGCCCTGTGAGCAGAATCGCGGCGGTGACGGCGCATATGCCTGCCAGGCGCCTCAGCATGGCTGTTGCCGCGCGAGAGCAATGGCGCCCTCGACGATCCGCGCGAGATGCGGCGTCGTCGGCAACTCGGCGAGCCTTTCGGGATCGGCCCAGATGACGGCGCCGGCTTCCGGCCCGGTACGCGGCTCGCCCGCGACCCATTGCGCCGCATGGGCGCAGATCACGTAATGCACGCGCACCGCGCCGTCATCGTCGTGCTCGATCACCTCGATCGGGCAGACGAGGCCGAGAATCCGGGCCGTGACGCCGACTTCCTCATGCAATTCGCGCAAAGCCGCCTCGGCGAGGGTCTCGCCCGGCTCCACCAGCCCGCCGGGCAGCGTGTAGAGATGATTCATCGGCGGGCGGGTGCGTGTCGCGAGCAGCACCCGGCCCTCGCGCAGCACGCAGATGCTCGCGGCCAGCAGCGGATTTGCGGGATAGTCACGCTGCACCGACACGATTGCCATCCCTCCATTGCTGCGCTTTGTGCGCATCCGCCACCTTCCGCCGGCAGCATCGCACCGAGGGGAAAGCATCGACCATGCGGATGTTTTCGCAAAGCCGCGAGGCGCCGACAAGGACGTATTGCCGCGCATGGCCGTGCCATGAACAAGCAAAAGCCCCGTCGTGGAGGGGCGACGGGGCTTTCGCGATACCGCCGGAGCGGCTGCCGTGACAGGCTGAAGGCGCCTTACTTCACGAAGGGGAGGCGCGCATCGTCGCCGAGGCGCATCTTGCGATACTCTTCGCTGGTGACGATGGATTCGTAGAGATGCGGGGCGTAGAGCATCAGCTCACGCTCGAAACGACGCATCTGGGCGCGCTCGAGACCGTTGAGCAGGCGCTGGAAGAAACCCTTCCGGACGGGCGCTGCCGGGGTTTCGGTGGCAGCGGCATCGGCGGTAGGGGCATTCGGATAATTGAGGGCATAGGCCATGGGGACATCTCCTGAGCTGGTTACGCTCTGATCGTTCCCGAGCGTTTCCGTTGTCGTTGCATCGCAATATAAGTCAGCATGCCTGTCCTAGCTATGGAGTTTGAAGCATGTTTGCCATGCGCTGAACGCATGCATCGGGGTGTTTACTCTTTATTGATCCCGTTTGGCGCATGACGCAGCACGCTGCCGACAAAAGCGGCAGGCCGGAGCCGCATCTGCTACGTTGCAGTGCAGCATGCGCCCGGATTATCGTCATCCGGATTTCATTCCCGGGTCATTCGGCGTGACGGTCATGCCCGTTGCGGTCTGATCGCGATCTTGTATCTGCCGCGCAGGCGATCTTGCATCCGCCGCGCATACGACCCAGAACAGGGCGAGGCATCGAAGCAGATGAGGTCTTTCGTGAGTGGTCCGTTCCAGACTTTCGACGATCCCGTGGCCGGCGGACGCGATCCGGGGCGGCTTGCCCGCCTGCGCGCATCGCTCGAATCACGCGGCCTGAACGCCTTCATCATTCCCCGCGCCGATGCGCATCAATCCGAATATACGCCGCCGCATGACGAGCGGCTGGCATGGCTGACGGGATTCACCGGGTCGGCGGGTCTCGCCATCGTGCTTGCAGGCGAAGCCGCACTGTTCACCGACGGGCGCTACACCCTGCAGGCGCCGCAGCAGATCGACATGACGCAATGGCAGGTCGTCGATTCGACCCGCACCAGACCCTTCGCCTGGCTTGCCGAGCGCCTCGGCAAGGGCGATGTCGTCGGCTTCGACCCGTGGTTGATGACCGCGCGGGACGTGGCGCGGCTGCGCCGGGAGATCGAGGCCGTCGGCACCGCGTTGCAGGCAATACCGGATAATCCGCTCGACGCGCTCTGGGAGGACCAGCCGCCCCCGCCACAGGCCCTGCTGTGGGCGCATGATCCGGATCTGACGGGCGAGAGCGTCACGGACAAGCTCGCGCGGATCCGTACGGCGATCGGTGAGGCGCGCTGCGATGCGCTCGTCGTCAGCGACCCGCATAATCTGTGCTGGGCTTTCAATCTGCGCGGCGCGGATGTCGCGCATACGCCGATCGTGCTCGGCTTTGCCGTGATCCCCGCCGAAGGCCGTCCGGTTCTCTTCATCGCGGGCGGCAAGCTCGATGCGGCGATGCGAGCGGCGATATCCGAACATGCCGATCTCGCCGAGCCTGATTCGCTGCTCGAAACCCTTACGGCCCGCGCCTCCGGCGGCGCGAAGCTGCGCATCGACAGCGCCACCGGCGCGGAGATCCTGCGCGAGACGGTGCTCGCGGGTGGCGGCGAGGCCGATGTCGCGGCTGATCCGATCACGCTGATGAAGGCCCGCAAGAACCCGGTCGAGATCGCCGGCAGCCGGGAGGCGCATCTGCGTGACGGTGTCGCGATCGCGCGTTTCCTCGCCTGGTTTGCCGATACCGCCCCGCGCGGCGGGCTCACCGAGATCGACGCCGTGCGCAGGCTTGAAGAGATGCGTGCGCAGACCAATGCGCTCGTCGACATCTCCTTTCCCACCATTGCCGGGGCCGGCCCCAACGGGGCGATCGTGCATTACCGGGTCAGCACGCAGAGCAACCGGGAGATCGGGACGGGGGAGCTTTTCCTGATCGATTCGGGCGCGCAATACAATGACGGCACCACCGATATCACCCGCACGCTGGTCACCGGTGAGCCGACACCGGAGATGCGTGCGCATTACACCCGCGTGCTGAAGGGGCATATCGCCATCGCCCGCGCCGTCTTCCCCGGGGGGACGACGGGTGCGCAGATCGATGCGCTGGCGCGGCTGCCGCTCTGGGAGGCCGGGCTCGATTTTGACCACGGCACCGGCCACGGCGTCGGCAGCTTCCTCTCCGTGCATGAAGGCCCGCAGCGGATTTCCAAGGCGGGCACTGTCGCGCTGGATCCGGGGATGATCCTCTCCAACGAGCCGGGCTACTACAAGGCCGGCGCCTACGGCATCCGTCTGGAAAATCTGCTCCTGGTGGAGCCGCGCGAGATCGCCGGGGCAGAGCGCGAGATGCTCGGATTCGAAACCCTCACCCTCGCGCCGTTCGAGCGCCGGCTGATCGAGACCGCCCTGCTGGGGCGCAGCGAGCGCGCCTGGATCGATGCCTATCACGCCCGCGCCTGGGAGAAACTCGCCCTATCGGTCGACGACGCCACCCGCGCCTGGCTCGAAGGCGCGACGCGACCGCTGGCGGTGTGAGGCTTCCGAACCGGTGGCGCGATCGGTCGATGGCGCACACGGCCTTTGGCCTGTTCGCCCTGTGCGGCGCGCGCTACGGCGCGTAAACTCTCATGCATCAGGCATCAGCGCCGGAGGCGACATGGACAAGGGCATCACTCCCGATCTTTCGGGCAAGACCATCGCGATCATAGCGCCGGGCAATATGGGCGCCGGCCTCGCAGCCCGTGCCCGCGATGCGGGCTTCACCGTACGTACATTGCTGGCCGGGCGCGGCGAGGCGACGCTCGGTCGCGCCCGCGATGCCGGCATGCAGGACGCCTCCCCGCAGGAAATCGCCGCCTGTCCCGTCATTCTCTCCGTGGTGCCGCCGGGGCGGGCCCATGCGCTCGCACGCGACCTCGCCCCGGCTCTCGCCGCGGCGCCGGTAAAGCCGCTCTATGTCGATTGCAACGCGGTCTCGCCCGAGACTGTGAAAGCGATCGGCGAGACGGTCACGGCGACGGGGGCGGCTTTCGCGGATGCCGGGATCATCGGCCTGCCGCCGGCTGCCGATGGCCCGCTTCCGGTGATCTATGCCAGCGGTGAGGCCGCGCCCGGGCTGGCTGCGCTGAACCATGCCGGCCTCGACATCCGTGTGCTCGACGGCCCCGTCGGCGCCGCCTCGACCCTGAAGATGTGCTATGCGGGCATCGGCAAGGGGCTGACGGCGCTCGCCTCCGCCATGATTCTCGCGGCAGACCGCGCGGGTGCCGGTGAGGCCCTGCGTGCGGAGATGGAGCGCAGCCAGAAGGTGCTGCTGGGGCGTCTCGACGGCAGCATTCCCGACATGTTTCCCAAAGCCTATCGCTGGGTCGCCGAGATGGAGGAGATCGCCGGTTTTCTGGGTGAGGAGCGGCCCGAATCCGGGATTTATCGCGGCATGGCGGGCTTCTATGATCGCCTCGCCGGAGACTTCGATGCGCAGGGCCCGGAGATCGCGGCGCTGAAGCGGTTTCTCGGCAAGGCGTGAGAGCGGGACATCGCGACAAGCCGGCGGATGTCCCGCAAGGCCGGCCAAGGTATTGGCGCGTAACAGATTTTATCCGATTCACCGTCTTTTCCGGCGGCCGTGTTGCGCGGCCACAAAACAGATGCATAAAGAAATTTTTTATGATATTTTTTGATTATGAGATATTATCTAAACGAATATCAGTATCGTATTCGCAGGCCTCGTCCACCACCCGGCCTCGGCCGCGAAGTCGTCGTATCCGCGCCGGAGGAGACCGAAGCCTTCGAGCAGGCCCTGTGGCGCCAGACGCTGGCCCGCGCGATCCGGCAGGCCCGCCGGGAGGCGCAGGGGCGTAACGATCCCGTGCTCAAGGAGAAGCTCCGCCGGCTCTACCGCACACTCTGGGGCGGCAGGCGGGTCTCGCCCGGGGCCGGCGATCCGGCCCTAGAGCGCGCCGCTGCCCGGCTGGCCGGCGAGCAGCGCCAGGCCGATCACCAGCACGAAAGCGGCAGCGGCGAGCTCGAAGCCCGAACCGACAACCACGCCCCGATCATTGCGCCCGCCGGCGATGCGCAGGGCGATGTCCTTCATGAAGACGGCGGTGAGCGCGATCACGCTCGTGGTGATGGCGGTGCCGACAGCCATGGCGAAGGTCGCGGCGATCCCGGCGCCGATGAGACCCTGCGAGGCGGCGAAGACGAGCAGGACGAGGGCACCGGCGCAGGGGCGCAGGCCGGCGGCGAAAACCACGCCGGCATATTCGCGCCAGCGCCGCAGCCGCATGAATTCCTCGGGCGGGGGCAGATGCACGTGGTCGCATCCGGCGACGTTGTCGAGCCGCGCCCCGCGCCGGTGCAGGATGAGATCGGTGAAGCGCCCGGCCTTGCGCCAGGTCAGCCAGAGCCCGAGCAGGGCGACGACGAGGAAACTCGCGAATTCGACCCGCCCCGTCAGCCGGTCCATACCGGTCGCGGTGAGGCTGAAGACCGCAAGCGCGGCGCCGACCATGGCGATGGCGACGACGGCCTGCAGGAAGGCGGCGGCGAAGCACAGGCCGATCCCCCGCCGCAGAGCGCGCTCTTCCGCAACGAGATAAGCTGAGATCACGGCCTTGCCGTGTCCCGGCCCGGCGGCGTGGAAGATGCCATAGGCGAAACCCACCCCCATCAGGGCCCAGAACGCACCGCCGCCCTCGGGCAGCGCGCGTACGCCGGCCTGGATGCGCTGGTAGAACAGCCCCTGCAGAGCCAGCAGGGTGTTCATGAGCGCATTGCCCGGCGGCGCCGTCTCACGCGGTGTCATGCCGAAAGGCGCTCCGGTCGGTGCGGGCGCCGGCGGTACGAGGAGATAGAGAACCAGATTGAGCGCACCGCCCACGGCGAGCACGGCGATCAACGCGAAGCCGAGCCGCAGCGCGAGCCGCCGCCAGCCGGACGGGCCGGACGGGGCGGCCTGATCTTGCGCGCCGCCGGAATCGGCGCCGGATGATGCCAGCGTTGCGGACAGGCTCGATCTGGTCATGTCACATTTGCCGTCATGGGACCGGTTTCCCCTCGATCCGACTCGTTCAAGGACAGGCGATCAGCGCCCGATTGGCGAATTGCTCGCCGAAATCGGAGGCCGCCGACAAGGTGGCGAAGAATGCCTCCGACAGGCTCGCGGTTTCTTCGATCTCCGACGAGGACGGGCGCGTGATCGTCTTGGCGCAGCCTTGCGGACCGCCGACGAGGCGCACGGCTTCGTCGCCCTTGTCGATGGTGAAGGAAACGAAGAAGGTGGGGTCGTAGATCTCCATCACGAAGGCCGTGCGCGGTTGGGCAGGTTCGCTGAGCGGCAGGGTGAAGCTGAGGGTGAGTTGCCCGTCTTCATAGACCATGTCGTAATCGACGGGTGGCGCGAAGCCGCGGTCGTCGCCATCGATCCGCGCTTCGGTGAAATAGCCGAATTCGACCAGCGAGGTGGCATTGATCTCGGCCAGTTCACGCAATTGTGCAGGGCCGACCTCGCCGTAATCCTCCTCCAGCCCCTGAACGGCCCAGGCGGAATAGAACTCGTCGAAGGTCCAGATATGCCGCAGCCCGGCGATACGCCGGGATTCGTCGTAGAGGATTTCGGCATGCGCCGTGACCCAGACATGCGGATGCGCCCGTGCAGGTTTCGTGGCCAGCGCGATCACGACAGTGAACAGGGCCAGCACGGTGAGCACGCGCAGCGCGATCCCGAATGACGGCATCCGGCGCTGCGACGATGGTGCATTGCGCGCAAGGCTCTCGATCATGGCAACCCGTTTCTTCCCCGGCTGCGGCTCCGGGTTCCGACGTGACCTTCCACCGGAAGGTGAAGCTGCGCCGGTATGGTTAAGCAAGCGTTAATGCCATGCGCCACATCCGTGTGACGTCAGACGATTCACTGGTGCTGCGCGAGTGGGGCGAAAGGATGACGGGCGCTGCGGGGGGCAAGTCTCGCACAAGGGCAAGTCTCGCACGAGGACCAAGTCTCGCACGAGGAACAAGTCTCGCACGAGAGCAAGGCACGCCTGCACGAGGGCAAGCCGCTTTTCCCGCGAGATCCACCCTTGCGGGTGGGACCAAATCCTTCCACTTTCGTATGAGACCAATACGCAACCGGCAAGCGCCCGCGTTGACGGTTATCGTTAAATATGTCAGCATCACTGACATATCATGCGCGCTTTTACGGATGCGCGCCCGGAAACGCACAGCGCGGACGAGACCGGTGGCAAGCCGGCGGAACGCGGGAAGCCGAGGGTCGCTGCAGCGACCGAGGAGGACAGACGTATGAGCAAGGCTGGCATCGACGATAAAGCCGTAGAAGGCAAGGCCGTGGAAGACAAGGCCGGGGCACTCGCCACCTCTGCGGTGGGCAGCGCGCTGCGCGACGTCTCCCTCGACGACAAGTACGATCTCGGCAAGGAACGCGTCTTCCTCACCGGCACACAGGCCGTCATCCGCCTGCTCCAGATGCAGCGTGAGCGCGACCGGCTGGCCGGATTGAACACGGCGGGTTTCGTCTCCGGTTATCGCGGCTCCCCGCTGGGCGGGCTCGATCTCAATCTGGCGCGGGCGAAGAAGCATCTCGCAGCCTCCCACATCACCTTCCAGCCCGGCCTCAACGAGGAACTCGCGGCAACCGCCATCTGGGGAACGCAGCAGGCGGAGCTGCGCGGTGAAGGCAAGTATGACGGCGTCTTCGGCGTCTGGTACGGCAAGGGCCCGGGCGTCGATCGCTCCGGCGACGTCTTCCGCCACGCCAATATGGCCGGCACCTCGGCCAATGGCGGCGTGCTCGCCCTGATGGGTGATGATCACATCGCCGAATCATCGACGGTGGCGCACCAGTCGGAATTCCATTTCGTCGATGTGATGAGCCCGATCCTGAACCCGGCCGGGGTGCAGGAAATCCTTGATTACGGCCTCTACGGCTTCGCCATGAGCCGCTATACCGGTGCCTGGACCGCGTTCAAATGCGTCAAGGACAACATCGAATCGACTGCCTCGGTGGATGGTTCGATCGACCGGGTGAAGATCGAATACCCGGATGATTTCGCCATGCCGCCGGGCGGGCTCAACATCCGGCTGGGCGACAACATCCTCGAACAGGAAGCGCGCCTGCAGGATTACAAGCGCGACGCCATGCTCGCATTCGTGCGCGCCAACAATCTCAACCGTACCATCCTGACCGGCGGACGCCATCCGAAGGTGGGCGTGATCACGGTCGGCAAATCCTATCTCGACGTGCGCCAGGCCATGGACGAGCTCGGCCTCGACGAGGTCAAGGCCAATGATATGGGCCTGCGGCTCTACAAGATCGCCTGCCCCTGGCCGCTCTCGCAGCGCGAGCTGATGGATTTCGCCCAGGGGCTCGATCTCGCCATCGTGGTGGAGGAGAAGCGCTCGCTGATCGAGGTGCAGCTGCGCGAGGAGCTCTACGGTACCGCCAACCAGCCGGTCTGTATCGGCAAGAAGGACGAGGCGGGCAACTGGCTCTTCCCGGTCAAGGGCGCGCTCGATTCCAACGACATCGCCATCGCCATCGGCGAGCGGCTCCTGCGCTACCACAACAACGACGATCTCGCCGGGCGCGTGGCCCGCCTCAAGGAGGCGCAGGACATTCTCGCCAGGACCGGCGACGTCTCCAACCGCACCCCGCATTTCTGCGCCGGCTGTCCGCATAACAGCTCGACCAAGGTGCCCGAGGGCATGCGCGCCTATGCGGGTATCGGCTGCCATTACATGGTCCAGTGGATGGATCGCAACACCTCGGGCTTCACCCAGATGGGCGGCGAGGGCGCCAACTGGATCGGCGAGGCGCCGTTCTCCAAGCGCGGCCACGTCTTCCAGAATCTGGGTGACGGCACCTACAACCATTCCGGCGTGATGGCCCTGCGCTGGGCGGTCGATACCAAAACCAACATCACCTACAAGATCCTGTTCAACGACGCCGTCGCCATGACCGGCGGGCAGACGCATGAAGGCGGGCTCACCGTCGACATGATCGCCCGGCAGGTCCGCGCCGAGGGCGTCGAGCGCATCGCGCTGGTGACCGACGAGCCGGAGAAATACCCGTCGATGGCGGATTTCCCCTCCGGCATGACGATCAACCATCGCGACGAAATCGAGAGCGTGCAGCGCGAGCTCGCCGAGATCGGCGGCGTCTCGGTGATGATCTACGACCAGACCTGCGCCTCGGAAAAACGCCGCCGCCGCAAGCGGGGCATGTATCCCGATCCGGACAAGCGCGTCATCATCAACGAGCTCGTATGCGAGGGCTGCGGCGATTGCTCGGTCCAGTCGAACTGCGTCGCGGTGCAGCCGCTCGAGACGGAATTCGGGCGCAAGCGCCAGATCGACCAGTCCAATTGCAACAAGGATTTCTCCTGCGTGAAGGGCTTCTGCCCGTCCTTCGTGACGGTGCACGGGGCCAAGCCGAAAAAATCCAAGGTGAGCGGCTCCGGCGATGCGCTTCCCGAGACGGTCCCGGATCCGCAGATCCCCGCGATCGACACGACCTGGAACTGCATCGTGACCGGCGTGGGCGGCACCGGCGTCGTCACCATCGGTGCCATCATCGGCATGGCCGCGCATCTCGAAGGCAAGGGCTGCGGCATGATCGACATGGCCGGCCTCGCCCAGAAGGGCGGCTCGGTCTACAGCCATGTGCGTCTCGCCAAGAGCCCCGAGGAGATCCACGCCATCCGCGTCGCGGCGGGGACGGCGGATCTGGTGCTCGGCTGCGATCTCGTGGTGAGCGGCACCAAGAAGGTGCTGGCTGCGGTCTCGCCCGGGCGCACGGCGCTCGTCGTCAACACGGCGGAGGTCTATCCGGGCGACTTCACCCGCGATGCGGATTTCTCGCTCCCGGCGGAGCGCCTCAAGCGCGAGATCAAGCGCATCGCCAATGGTGAGAAGGTCGATTTCGTCGATGCCACGGCGATCGCCACGGCGCTTCTGGGTGATGCGATCGCGGCCAACATGTTCATGCTGGGCTTTGCCTATCAGCGCGGCGCGGTGCCGCTGCATGCGGATGCGATCGAGCGCGGCATCGAGCTCAACGGCCAGGCCGTGGCGATGAACATCGAAGCCTTCCGGCTGGGCCGCAAGGCGGCGGCGAGCCCCGAGGGTCTGGCCAAGGTCGTCGCCTCGCTGAAGGCACCGACCAGGGCGCGCGAGATCTCGCAGACGCTGGACGAGACCATCGCCCGGCGCGTCGAATTCCTCACCGGCTATCAGGATGCGGCCTATGCCGCGCGCTATCAGGCGCTGGTCGAAAAGGTCCGCGCCGCCGAAGCGAAGGCCATTCCGGGCAAGGAGGGGCTGACCGAGGCCGTCGCGCGCAACCTGTTCAAGCTGATGGCCTACAAGGACGAGTACGAGGTCGCGCGGCTCTATTCTGACGGCTCCTTCCTGCGCCAGGTGGACCAGACCTTCGAGGGGCAGAACCTGCGCTTCGAATTCCACCTCGCCCCGCCGCTTCTGGCCCGCAAGGATCCCAATACCGGCGTGCCGCGCAAGATCACCTTCGGGCCGTGGATGCTGAAGGCCTTCGGGCTGCTGGCGAAGTTCAAGGGCCTGCGGGGCACGAAGCTCGACGTCTTCGGCTATACGCACGAGCGCCGCACGGAGCGGCAGCTGATCACGGATTACGAGGCCATGCTGGAGGAGATCGTGGCGAAGCTCTCGCCCGAGAACCACATCACCGCGCTCGGCCTCGCCGCGATCCCGGCCAAGATCCGTGGCTTCGGCCATGTCAAGGAGCGCCACCTCGAAGCCGCCAAGGCAGAAGAGGCCGCCCTCATGGAGCGGTTCCGGAATCCGCAGAAAGCTCCGGCGGCCGAAGCGGCGGAGTAAGCGGCGGCGTGAGCCGCTTCAGCCCTCGCTCTGCGAGGGCACCCCAAATCCCCCAGCCCGTGGCATGCTCGGTTCCGGGCCTGTCACGGGCTTCGTCTCCTCCGCCTCGCCCGCTACGGAGCCCCGTTCCACCGCCGCGATGAAATCGACGATGCGCGCAGCCGCCTCGCCGTCGAGCAGCGGGGCGTGGCCCTGGCCGGCGACGCTATGAGTCTGGCAGGCCGGGTGGCGCTTTTCCATTTCGCGCAGCGTCTCGTTTGAGAGAATGTCGGAATGCTCGCCGCGCAGAACGAGGAGCGGGGCGTGGGAGAGGGCGGCAAACAGCGTCCAGAGCGGCGGCAGCGGCTTTTCCAGATCGAGCCCGGCCAGCCCCTTCATCAAGGCCGGGTCATAGACCGGCTGCAACGTGCCGGGCTTCTTCTTTCCGCCATCATCCGCCTCGCGCCATGTGCCGCGCGCGAGCTTCATCCAGCCTTGCGCGTCGAGGCCGGGGAATTGCTTGTCGGAAATCGTCTTCATGATCTCGACGGCCTGG
>LFIK01000882.1_pt1 | contig 23037 bp, 24 predicted proteins | sample 643401 | NCBI WGS metagenome assembly LFIK01 (sample SAMN03777447, study PRJNA286221) | soda lake metagenome | biome: soda lake; feature: Kulunda steppe; material: water; isolation source: sample T5-Br brine of Lake Tanatar-5 | place: Russia: Kulunda steppe | collected 2010-07
CAGGCCGCGCAGCCCGCCACGCCCCAAGCCGCGCAGCCCGCCACGCCCCAAGCCGCGCAGCCCGCCACGCCCCAAGCCGCGCAGCCCGCCACGCCCCAAGCCGCGCAGCCCGCCACGCCACAGGCCGCGCAGCCTGCCACGCCACAGGCCGCGCAGCCTGCCACGCCAGAGGCCGCGCAGCCTGCCGAGGCCCTCGGACATGGCGGGCAGGGCGCGCGCGCATCTGACGATGCCGTGTCCGACAGCCGGAACGCGCCGTCCCACGCGGCGCACGCGGTGTCCGCAACAGCGCCCGCCAACGCGCCGGCGACGACCGCGCGGGCGACCGCGTTGCCCGACGCGCAGGCATCCTCCGGGCTTGACTCATCCTCCGGGCTTGACACATCCGGCGGCGAAGACACCTCAGGCAACGCTCTGGCGGGCGAACCCGACGCGTGGCCGGACGTCGACGAAAACCGCCTGGAAGCGGCCTTCCTCCAGCGTAGCGAACACACCGCGCAGACGCCGTCCCGCGTGCCCCAGGCTCAGCCGCGCCGGGTGGACCGGTTGGCAGACGATACGCCCACGCGTCGCACCCCCCTCGTCGGGCTGAGCATCTCCGAGCGGGTGTTGCTCGTCCTCGCGATCGTCATGCTTGTCGCCATGGCGTCCGGCGTCGCGCTGAACGCGCTGCTCGACTGAGCCGGGCGCCACACATCTGCGCCCCTGCGCCCCTGCGGTCTGCGCCCCTGCGCCCCTGCGCCCCTGCGGTCTGCGCCCCTGCGCCCCTGCGGTCTGCGGTCTGCGGTCTTCGGTCTGCGGTCTGCGGTCTGCGGTCTGCGGTCTGCGGTCTGCGGTCTGCGGTCTGCGGTCTGCGAAATGCGCAAACCCGGCGCCAGCAATGCCGGCAAGGCACCCGAAGCAGCCCCCCCGCGCGCCGGGTCCGCACCCATATGCGCGGCCAAGGACGGGACCTTGAGCCGCGTGCGCGGCTCGGCTATGCCGGCGGCGACATGTCGGAGAGCCTGCGATGAGACCTCCCCGCGCGTGGCAGCGCATGCTGTCAGGCCGTCGGCTGGACCTTCTGGACCCCACGCCCGTCGATATCGAAATCGCGGACATCGCGCACGGGCTGGCCTTCGTTGCGCGCTGGAACGGGCAGACGCAGGGCGACTGGCCCTATTCGGTCGCCGAACACGCGCTGCTGGTCGAGGACCTGTTCAGCGCCGCCCCACGCGTGGGCGGCGACCCGCGCTGGCAACTCGCCGCGCTGCTGCATGATGCGCCCGAATACGTGATCGGTGACATGATCTCGCCGGTCAAGGCCGCGGTGGGCCCCGGTTACGCGGCGCTCGACAAACGGCTGTCGGCGGCCATTCACATCCGCTTCGGGCTGCCGGCGGTGCTGCCTGCGCCGGTCAAGGCGGCGATCAAGCGCGCCGACCGGGTTTCGGCCTGGCTCGAAGCGGTGCAGATCGCGGGCTTCACGTCGGCCGAGGCCGACCGTTTCTTCGGCCGCCCGCCCGCGGGGGCCACCGCCGGGCGCGTGATCGTCCCACGCCCCCCGCGCGAGGTGCGCGCAGCCTTTGTGGACCGCTTCGACGCCCTGATCGCGGCCATCGATGCGCGCGCGGCGGAACGCTGAAGGCCTACCAGGCGTCCGGCCCGCTCTGCGCGAAACGGTCGGCCAGGAAATCGATGAAGGTGCGCACCTTGGGTTGGGTAAAGCGCCCCGGAGGATAGACCGCATAGATGCCGCGCACCTCGCGCGGGAGGTCGGGCATCGCATCCTCGAGCCGCCCGCCCGCCATCGCCTTGGCATAGAGGAAGCTGGGCAGATACGCGATCCCCAGCCCCGACACCGCCGCGTTCAGCAGCGACTGGCCGTCATTCACCGTCAGGCAACCGCTGCTGCGGATCTGGCGCACCTCGCCCGAGGGCGCGGTGATCTTCCACGCGCTGCTGCCGGACTGCCCGGTGAAGTGCAGCAGCCGGTGCTGCGACAGATCGTCGATGCGGCGGGGCCGTCCGTGGCGTTCCAGATAGTCGGGCGCCGCGATCAGGCGCATCGTGGTTTCGCAGAACCGCCGCGCGCGCAGCGTGCTGTCCTCCAGATCGCCCACCCGGATCGCAAGGTCGAAGCCCTCGGAGATCAGCTCGACATAGCGGTTTTCCAGCTCGAGCTGCAGGCTGACTTCCGGATATGTCTCGAGGTATTCGCCCACGATCGGCGACAGTTGCGTGACGCCGAAATCGGTCGGCACGCTGACACGCAGAAGCCCGGTCGGTTCGGATTGCATCGCGGTGACCAGACTGTCGGCCTCGCCTGCGTCGTTGAGCACGCGCCGCGCCCGATCGTAGTAGATCACGCCGATATCGGTGGGGCTGACCCGCCGCGTCGTGCGGTTGAGCAGCCTTGCCCCGAGCCGGGCCTCAAGCGACGAGACGTGCTTGGAAACGGCCGATTTCGAGATCCCCATCTTGCGCGCGGCGTCGGTGAACCCTCCCTGGTCCACCACCGTGGCAAACGCCTCCATCTCTGTCAGTCGGTCCATGTTGCCAATCCATATGATTTCAAACCTTGTCGTGGATTGGTTCTGACCGCGAAATCCGGCAGGAATTGGGTGCGGGCGGGGCCGAATGGCGAAGTCTGGCACCCCCCGCGGTGACCGGCTTTGAAATTGCACCGCCCGGCGCGCTGGCGTAGCGTTCCGCGCGGGACGGATGCGAAGGACGGTGACCGCGTGCGGCAGTATATCCGGCGGATCCTCGGTGAAGGTGCGGACCTGCAGCCATCGGACGCGCCCGCGGCGCCGGTGCCGGTGTTGTGGCTGCTTGGCAAGACCGGGTCGGGGAAATCCTCGCTCATCGCCGCGCTCACCGGGGGCGCGGATATCGGCGACGGCTTCACGCCCTGCACGCAGACGGCGCAGGCCTTCGATTACCCGGCGGACCAGCCGGTGCTGCGGTTTCTGGACACGCGCGGGCTGGGCGAAGCCGGCTATGACCCGGCGCAGGATCTGACCGAGGCCGAACGCGGCAGCCACGCCGTGCTGGTTCTGGCGCGGCTCGACGACCCGGTGCAGGGCGCGGTGTCCGACGTGCTGGCCGAGTTGTGCGCGCGCAGGCCGCGGCTGGAGGTGCTGGTGGTGCACACCGGCGCCGATCTGTTGCGCGACGACGGCGCGCGGGCGCGGGCACGCGCCGCCACGCAGGCGCGGTTCGACACCGCCGCCGGGCGCGCGTTGCCGTCGGTCATGCTGGCGTTGGGCGAGGCGTCGACGCCCAGGGGGCTTGACGATTTGCGCGCGGCGCTGGCGCGGCTGCTGCCGTCGCTGTCGCTGCTGATGCAGCACGAGCGCGACAGCGACGACGAGGCCCGCCGCTTTGCCACGCTGCGCCCGATGGTGTTGTGGTATGCAGGCGCAGCCGCCGCCAGCGATGCGCCTCCGGGCATCGGCACGGTGACGGTGCCGGCGCTTCAGGGCGCCATGCTGCACCGGCTGGCGGCGCGCTACGGGCTGAGCTGGACACCGGCGCGGGCAGCGGCCTTCGCCACGGCGCTGGGAACGGGGCTGGTGCTGCGGCTGGCGCTGGGGCACGGGGCGCGGCAGGCGGCCAAGCTGGTGCCGGTGCTGGGGCAATCACTGGGTGCCGCGGCGGCAGCGGCGGTCAGCTTCGCAGCGACCTACGCGCTGGGTCGGGCCGGGGCGCTGTGGCTGCACCGCACCGCGCGGGGCGAACCGGTCTCGGCCGACGAGCTGCGGCGCAGCTACGCGCAGGCCTTCCGGAGGGCGCGCGATGGAGCTGACTGAGCGGCTGCGCCGGGTCTTCCTGCGCTGGGGACAGTTGGGGCTCGCGGGAGTGATGCTGCTGCCGCTGCTGGTGGCGGCAGGGCTGGGGTTCGTCTGGCTGCACGAGCGCGGCTGGCTGCTGGTCTTCGTGCTGGGCAGCGTGGGGTTCGTGATCGGGTTCCGCGCGCTGCGCCTCGCGCTCCGGCTGTGGCAGGCGCGCAGGGCGGACGCGGGCGGGGACGAGGCGGCCTCGGCCACCGGCAGCGCCCATGCGGCGCAGGGCGCGCATGCCGCCCAGCCCCCCGATCCCGACTGGACCGCGAAGGAGGCCGACGCCTACCGGCGCGCCTGCGACCGGATCGCCGAGCGACTTGCGACGCCGCTGCCCTGGGACCGGATGCCCGAGGAAGCGCTGGCAGTGATCGAGACCGTCGCCGCCGATCTGTCACGCGGCGGGCGCGGTGCGCTGGACTTCACACTGCCCGAGGCGCTGCTGCTGATCGACCGCGTCGCGCTGCGCTACCGTGTCTTTCTGCGGCGTGCAGTGCCGTTTTCGGACCAGTTGTCGGTGTGGTCGCTGTGGTGGCTCTGGCAGCGGCGCGACACCGCGCAGGTGGCGTGGCGGTCGGGCTACGCCGTGTGGCGGGGAGTGCGGCTGGCGATCAACCCGGCGGTGGGCGTGCTGCGCGAGATCGAGCGCGTGGTGACCTCGGGGCTGCAGGTGCGGCTGGGCGATCAGATGCGCCGTGACGCGCAGGCGGTGCTGCTGGAGGAGGTGGCGCAGGCGGCGGTGGACCTCTATTCGGGGCGGTTGCGGTTTTCGGATGCCGAGCTTCTGGAGTTCCAGCTCGGCGCCGAGGCGCGCGACCGCGCGTTGCTGGCCCGCCCCGACGCGCCGCTGCGGATCGTTCTGGTGGGCCAGCTCAGCGCCGGCAAGTCGACGTTGGTAAACGCGCTGCGCGACCGCGACGCGGCGGAGACCGACATGGCGCCCACCACTGACGCGGTCGCGGTATACGAGATCACCATCGCAGGCACGCCGTGCCGGCTGCTGGACACGCCGGGGCTTGACGGGTCAGGCGCGGCGCAGGACCGGATGGTCGCGCAGATGCTGGGTGCGGATATCGTGCTGTGGGTGCTGCGCGCCAATCGCGGCGCGCGCGCACCCGACGTGGACATGATGGCCGCGTTCGACACGGCGCTGGCGCAGCAGCCCGCGCGGCGGCGCCCGCCGGTGATCGTGGTGGCGACGGGTGCGGACCTGCTGGTCGATGCTTGGCCATATGCCGAGAACCGGTTGCCGCAGCACGCGGCCGAGCGGATCGGCGCGGCAATGGCGGCGATCAACGCCGATCTGGGCGGCGCGTCGCCGATCCCGGTCTGCGCCGAACCACCGAGCTGGAACATCGACATGGTGCGCGATGCACTCGCCGCCGCACTGCCCGACGCGCTCATGGTGCAGCGCAACCGCACGCGGCTGGGCGCCGAGCGCGGCGGGCGGCAGCTGGGCGACAACCTGCGCCGCGCCGCGCGCGGTGCGCGCGCCGGGGTCCGCTACATGGGCGGGCGGTTGTGGCCCGGGAAGGACTGAGCGTGCTCAGTTGCTCGCTGGTTGCGAGGCGGTCGCCTTCTCGGCGGCGCGCTTGGTGGCCTGACGCTGCAGTTCCTGCCGGTAGAGCGCAAGGAAATCGACATTGTCGAGGTTCAGCGGCGGGTAGCCCCCGTCGCGGGTGACGTCGCTGATGATCCGGCGCGCGAAGGGGAACAGGATGCGCGGGCACTCGATCAGCAGATAGGGGTGGAGCTGTTCCTGCGGCACGCCCTCGATCAGGAACACCCCGGCGTAATCGAGCTCGACCATGAACAGCGTGCTGTCGTCGGTCTTGTTCTTCGACTCGATCTTGAAGCGCGTGGTCACTTCGTAGTGGTTGTCGGTGTCGCGCTTCTTGGCGTCGAGGCTGACCTGCACCTTGATGTCGGGCTGCACGTTGGCACCGCTGATCGACTTCTGCGCGGCAATGTTCTCGAACGACAGGTCGCGGACATACTGGGACAGCACGCGGGTCTTCACCTGCGCGGCCTGTTGCTGAGGGGTTGCGGCCGCGCCGTTGCCGTTGCCGTTGGTGGACGTGTCGGTCATGGGGCTCTCCTGAAGGGCAGATTTGGCGCGGGTTCTAGCAGGTCACCCCGAGCGCCTCAATGCCGCTTTTCAGGAGGCCGCTTTTCAGGAGGCCGCTTTTCGGGGGGGCGCTTTTCAGGAGGCCAGCGGTCTTGCGTCAGCGGCGGGGCGCCGTCATCGCGCCAGGGGCTGTCGGGGCGGGGGTCGTGCACCTCGAACTCGCCGTCGATAACGTCTCCCGCCGCGCCGGGATGGCGCGCGCGACCCGTCGGCACGGGCACCAGAATGCGGCGCAGGAGCGCGCCGCGCAGGCCCGGGACCAGCAGCAAAAGCCCCATCGCGTCGGTGGCAAAACCGGGCGCGATCAGCAACAACCCGCCCACCATCCGCAACGCGCCATCGGCAAGCGGCGCGGCGGGGTCGCGCTCATGGTTCAGCGCCTGCTGCAGGTCGCCCAGGGTGCGGTTGCGCCCGGTGGCCAGCACCGCCAGCCCCAGCGCCGCCGCCGCCAGCACAAGCCCCAGCACCGGCCACAGCCCCAGCCACCGCCCGACCTGCACGAAAAGTGCGATCTCGATCAGTGGCAGCAGGATGAATGCCAGAAGAAACCGCATGAAAACCTGTCCTTTCCCGTGTTGCGGGGCACAATTGGTGGACTCGCCCGTCCTGCCACCTTACATAGGGGCCAGACGTGAAAACCGCACCCCTCCCCGACAGAGGAAACAATGGACCCTGCCGTGCTCCAGCTTCTTGTCCTCGCAGGCATTGCCGTCTTCCTGATCTTGCGCCTGCGCAGCGTGCTCGGGTCGCGCGATGGCTACGAAAAACCGCCCGTTCAGGGCCCCGCCGCCCAGGGCGACAGCGCCCCGCAACGCCGCTTCGAAGTGATCGAGGGCGGTCCCGACACCGACATCACCGACCATGTCACGGAAGGCAGTTCCTCGGCCAAGGCATTCGCCGAGATGAAGGCCGTGGACCCCGACTTCTCGGTCGGGGAGTTCCTCTCGGGCGCACGCGGCGCCTACGAAATGATCCTGATGGCGTTCGAGAACGGGGAGCTCGACCAGATCCTGCCATTCCTGTCGCGCGATGTGTTCGAATCCTTCGACGAGGTCGTGCAACTGCGCGAGCGCGAGCAACTGACGGTCGAGGCGAATTTCGTCGGCGTGCGTGAGGTCGAGGTGGTTGCGGCAAGCTACGACGACGACACCAGCGAGGCCGAAATCACCGTGCGCTTCGTGGGCGAGCTGACCTCGGTGGTGCGTGACGCCCGCGGCGAGGTGGTCGAAGGCGACCCCAACGCCATCAAGCGCCAGAAGGACATCTGGACCTTCGCGCGGAACATGCGCTCGGACAGCCCCAACTGGCAGCTGGTCGCCACCGGCGGCTGACACTGCGCAGCGGCCGATGCGTTCAGGGAGATGAGCCATGTCGCGGCGCCGTGGCCTGCACCCTGAAGAGCGCGCGCTCTGGGAGCAGGTGGCGCGCTCGGCAACGCCGATGCAAGGACGCGAGCGACCGCCGCCGCGGGCCACGCCTGCGCCTGCAAAACCCGCCGCGCCACCCACCACGGCAGCCGCCAAGGCACCCGCGGTCCTGCCGCCCGACTTCACACTCGGAAGCCGCGCGCGCGGGTCGCACAGCCTGGACCTTGCGCGCCCGATCACCGAGGCCCTGCGCGAGGCGCCGGTCGCCATGGACCGCCGGCAGTTCCAGCGCATGAACCGTGGCAGGCTGGAGCCCGAAGCACGGCTCGACCTGCACGGCATGACGCTGGCGCGGGCGCGCGAGGCACTGACGGGGTTCATCGCAAGCGCGCGGGCGCGCGGGTTTCGGCTGGTGCTGGTCATCACCGGCAAGGGCCGCGACGCGCGCGACGACGGGCCGATCCCGCAGCGCCGCGGCGCGCTGCGCCACGAGGTCCCGCACTGGCTGCGTGCCGCGCCGCTGGGGCCTGCGGTGCTGGACATCCGCCCCGCGCACCGCAAACATGGCGGCGACGGTGCGCTTTATGTCTATCTGCGGCGACGGCGCTGAGGCGCTCAGCGGAACACCAGCAGCGCCGACAGCGCCAGCAGGCCCGCCATCGCGCGCATGAACAGTTGCCACCGGCGCGGCGTGCGCAGCAACCCGGTCAACAGCGCGCCGGCCGAGGCCCAGAACAGGCACACACCCAGATTGACGCTGGAGAATGCAACACCCAGCCGCGCGGCCTCGGCCACCGGGGGCATCCCCGCGCCGTAGCCCGCCGACGCCGCGAAGGCCACCGCCCAGACCTTGGGGTTGATCGCCTGGAACAACAGGGCCTGCGACAGGGTCATCGGCGCGCCGGTGTCCCGCAGCGCCGCGGCGGGGCCGCGCGTGGCCTGAAAATAGCTCCAGGCCATATACAGGATCCACGCCGCCGCCAGCGCACGCAACACGCCCCCCAGCACCGGGCTTGCCAGGATCAGCGCGCCCACGCCCAGCGCCGTCACCGCCCCGATCACCCCCACCCCCAGCACCACGCCCAGCAGATGCGGCAGCGTGGCCGCGAACCCGAAACGCGCCCCCGACGCCGTCAGCATGATCACGTTGGGGCCAGGCGAAAACAGCCCGACGAACACAAACCCCCAGAGCAGCGGATCGAAGAACATGCGGTGCGGTCCTCGTCGGGCGCGACGGTGCCCTTGCGCGGTCCAAGACCGCCGCGGCGCGCGGGGCGCAAGCGCAGCAGCGCAGGCGCGCGCGGGCCTGTCACCCGGAAACCACAACCCGCCCCGGCCACCCGGCGGGACGCCTACTGCCGCGCGGCGCGGCTGAGCGACACGAAACGGCGCGTGTAGAACTCGGCCATCAGCCCGATCACCAGCACCACGACCGCAAAGGTGACCGGATAGGTCAGCGACGAATTGAACGGGTTGTAGTTGATGAAGGTGAATCCCCGCGCCTGATCGATGATGTGGAACAGCGGGTTCCAGCTGAAATAGGGCAGCACGCTGGCCGGCAGCACATTCGCCACGAACATCTTGCCCGAGGCGAACATGTTGAACCGCGTGTAGATCTGGTTGGTCAGCTTGACCGCGTTGGGCGCCCAGGGCTGGATCGCCACCAGCACCAGCCCCAGCCCGACCCCCGCCACCCATGCCAGCAGCAGCATCGCGAAGGCAGCGGCGGGCTGGTGCACCTCGAGCGGGGTCCAGATCGCGTGATACAGGAACAGCACCGTCAGCAGCGACAGGACCTGCACGTAAAGCTCGCCCAGCGCCGCCCCGCCCATCGAGATCAGCGGCGTCATCGGCGCGTGCTTCATCATCGCCGAGGATGGCCCCTCGGCGCCCACCACCGCCCCCAGCGCCTTGACGTGGCACATGAACAGGAACACGCCGGTCATCAGATACAGCAGGAAATCCCCGCGCAGCCCGGCGCTGCGCAGCCCGAAGAACGCGAACACCACATAGAACACCAGCACCAGCGCCAGCGTCTGCGCGATGTTGATCATCAAGCCGACAATGGCGTTGCCGTGGCTCTTGCGGATCGAGCGCACGGCCGCGTGATAGACCAGCTCGGCCATCGAAACAGCGCTGTAGAGCAAGGGGGTGCGGGCCTGCATGCGTCTCTTCCGATCCTGACCTGTCGTCCGCGCGCGCCTGCCGTGCAGTGCCCGGCTTCGCGCTTGCGCAGATCGCATCCGGAGCCTAGGCAAGAATGCGATCTCGCTCAACACTTCCACAGGAAATCGTCAGAAAAGGGGCAGGTTTCATGAATTTCGAGGCCATCGAGAGGGTCTTTCGCGCGCTCGCGCTGGAGGCTGGCGCGGCGATCATGAAGGTGCGCGCGCGCCGCGATCTGGGTGTCGAGACCAAATCCGACGACAGCCCGGTGACCGAGGCCGACCGCGCCGCCGACAAGATCATTGCCGATGGCCTCGCCGCGGCATTCCCCGAGCTTGCGGTGATCACCGAGGAGCGCGCCGACAGCCACGAAACGCGCGCCGCGCGGGTGGTGATCGTCGATCCGCTGGATGGCACGAAGGAATTCATCCGCGGGCGCAGCGATTTCACCGTGAACATCGCGCTGGTGCAGGACGGCGTGCCGATCCGCGGCGTGGTCTACGCCCCTGCCCGCGCGCGCATGTTCTACACGCGCGCCGACGGCAGCAGCGTCGAGGAATCCGGCCCCTTCGCCGACACCGCCGGGCCGCGCACCGCGCTGTGCGTGCGCCGCCCCGACAACGCCGCGCTGGTGGTCGTGGCGTCCAAATCGCACCGCGACCAGGCCACCGACGACTACATCGCGCGCTACGCGGTGGCCGACATGACCAGCGCCGGGTCGTCGCTGAAGTTCTGCCTTGTGGCCGCGGGCGAGGCCGACCTCTACCCCCGGCTGGGCCGCACGATGGAATGGGACACCGCAGCAGGGCACGCGGTGCTGAGCGGTGCCGGGGGACATGTCGTGCGCTTCGACGATCACACGCCGCTGCGCTATGGCAAACCCGGCGGCGAAAACCCGTTCTTCATCGCCCACGCGCCGGGCGTCACGCTGGTCCCGCCGCCCGGCTGACCGCCACCCGCCGGGTGCAAATCTGGCGGGCATGATGCCAAAATTTCACGCTTTCTTCACCAAGATGTCCGGAACCGCCGCGATTTCGCCCCGAGTGCAGGGCACTGCGTTGATCCACAGGCCGCGCGTGACAGGTTTGGTGCACGCACGAGAAAAGATGGCAGATCGAGGTGGAAATCCAGATGAAGCACAAGGTAACCAAGGCTGTTTTTCCCGTTGCCGGGATGGGCACACGTTTTCTTCCCGCGACCAAATCGGTCCCCAAGGAGATCATGACGCTCGTTGACCGTCCGCTGATCCAGTACGCGATCGACGAGGCGCGCGCTGCGGGGATCACCGAATTCATCTTCGTGACCTCGCGCGGCAAGAGCGCGCTCGAGGATTACTTCGACCACGCCCCCGAGCTGGAAGCCAGCCTCCGCGCCAAGGGCAAGACCGCGCTTCTGGACACGCTCCAGGCAACCAACATGGACAGCGGCGCGATCGCCTATGTCCGCCAGCACCAGGCGCTGGGGCTGGGGCACGCGGTGTGGTGCGCGCGGCACCTGATCGGCGACGAGCCCTTCGCGGTGCTGTTGCCCGACGACGTGATCGCAGCCGAAAAGCCCTGCCTGCAGCAGATGGTCGAGGCCTATTCCGAGACCGGCGGCAGCATGGTCGCCGCGATGGAGGTCGCCCCCGAAAAGGCAAGCGCCTATGGTGTGCTCGACGTGCATCCCGCGATCCGGTCGGTGCTCCCGGTAAGGGGGATGGTCGAGAAGCCCGCACCGGGCACCGCGCCGTCCAACCTCGCCGTGATCGGGCGCTACATCCTGTCGCCCGACGTGATGCGCCATCTTGACACGATCGACCCTGGCGCAGGTGGCGAGATCCAGTTGACCGACGCCATCGCAGCGCAGATTTCGCAGACCAACAACGTCTACGGATACCGCTTCGACGGCCAGCGCTTCGACTGCGGCTCGAAAGCCGGGTTCCTGCAGGCGACCGTTGCCTTCGGCCTCGCCCGCCCCGATCTGCGCGACGAACTCGGCGATTACCTGACCGACATGGTGGCGCTGCGGCAGGCTGCCGAGTGATCCATGAAGCCGGGCCGTCGGCAGCGCTGACGGCCCGTGCGGCACCGTCAGCGTGCAATCAGGGGCGCTGCAGGACCAACCGCTCGAAGCCCGGCGCGGCGGGATCGTCACCCGTGCTGACGAAACCCAGCGCGGTGAGCAGCCGGCGCGAGGCGTGGTTGTCCGCGTGGACCCGTGCGAATTGCCGTTCCAGCGCCGGCCACATGGCAAACCCCTGCGCCGAGAACCGCGCCACCACGCCGGCCGCGATCCCGCGCCCCCAATAGGCGCGGCCCAGCCAGTAGCCGAGTTCGGCCTCGGTCCGTGCGGTGTCGCCGGGGGCCACCGACAGCCGCACCTGCCCGGCAGGCTGTCCATCGACGATCACGGCGCGCACCACATGGTGGTCCGATGCGTTCGACAGCGCAATCAGCTCGGCCGCCAGCACATGATCCAGCGGCGCCGGGTATGGCTCGGGCAGAAAGCGCCAGACCTCGGGGTCATCGAGCAGCCCGACGAATGCATCGAGATCCGATGCCGCCCAGGGGCGCAGCGCGGCGGCCTCGGGCCGAGCGCCGTCGGTCGGACGCAGGACGGCCCAGCGATGGGCGACCGGATCCCATCCCTCGTCCGGGCGGTCCGGTGCCCTGTCGGTTTCGAACATGGTGTGCCCTCCACAGCAGAATCACGCGCGCGCGCGCATCATAACGGCGTTCGGCGCAGAGTGCCGCGGTCAGTTCGTTAACAAAGTGTTGACGCGCGGCCGCCCGCGGTGGCGACAGGCTCATCGCCCGCGCGCCCAGCCCTGCCCACGGCCCAGCCGGACGGCCATTGCAACGCCCGCATAGACGGCAAAGCCCACCGGATCGGCGCGCAGCAGGGGCAGCAGCGCCGCGCGGGGCTTGTCGTCGTTGCGCAACAGCTCGGGAAAGCGGCGCGCGATCTCGGCCACGCCCTGATCCTGACGCCGGCGCACGCGGACCAGCGCGCGGACGCCTTCGACCATGGGCCAGACATAGCCCGCGGGCACCTGCACGCGCTCGTGCGGCGCGAAGTGCAGCCGCACGAAGGTGTCGTCCGAGATGATGCGCGGGAACGCGTCCCAGCGCGCGCGCCCGGCGGCGTTGACGGCGAACAGCCCGTAGCCCGGCGCGGCGGTGCGGTTGAACGGCACCCGCGCCCAGACCCGCGCATAGGCGCGGGTCAGCGCCGAGCGCGCCGGGGCGATGCGCGGCGTGCCGCTGGCGTAGCGTGGCGCCGCGCCGTGCGACAGCACCGCGACAAGCTGCGCCAGAAGCGGCGGATCGACGCGCACATCGGCGTCCAGATAGGCGCGCTGCGCCAGCCGCGCCGCGGCGTCACCGGCGTTGAGCGCGGCGATCTTGTCGCCTTGCGCCAGTTCCAGCACCTGCAACCGCCAGCCGCGGGCGGCAAAGTCCGGCGCCAGCGCGCGGGCCTGCGCGGCGGTGTCGTCGGTGCAGCCATTGGCGATCACGATCCCCTCGACCGCGCCGCCGGTGGGCTCGGACGCCAGAAGCGCCCGCAGGCAGGGGCCGATATACGCGGCCTCGTTGCTGGCGGGGATCAGGACGCTGAGCCCGCCGGTCACGGTGCGACGGTGTCCGGATCGAAGGTGACAAGCGCCTCCCAGCGGGGGTTGTGGTCCTCCAGATGCCGGAGCGCGCCCCAGCTTCCCCAGCGGCTGGGCGGGGCGACATCGACGAAGGCGTTGAACAGATCGCCGCCCAGCGCATACCAGCCTTCCAGCAGCTCGCGGTAGAGCGCACCCATCTCCTCGGTATAGTTGAAATGGGTGAAGAACTCGGTCAGCGCCGCATCCTGTGTGCGCGCGCCCGATCCGACGACATGCGTGCCGCCCTCATACATGATCAGCGCAAGCCCCCAGCGCCGCGCCACCTGCGCGTGATGCGGGATGATCTCGGTCAGCTGGTGGTGGAGGCTGTTACGCGCCTCGCCGGTCACCGACCCGTCGCGCGCCTCCTGCGCGGCGAGCGCGACCGCGTGATCGAAACGGTGCGCGGCGACATGCGCCGCGCGCGCGTCCGCGGCCGCGGACGCATCGGTGTCGGTGTCGGTGTCCGCGTGGAGCGCCGCCGCCCCATCCTCGGCGCGCGCCAGAGAGTCGGCCAGCCAGCCATGCACCGCCGCGAGCTTGCTCTCGGCGCCGAGATTGCCGCTGAAATAGCCCGTGATGGCGTAGGCATCGAACAGGTCGGGCGGTGCGGGGTTGGTCGGGTCCTCGGCCTGCCACTGCGGGGCCAGCAGGTGCTCCTCAAGCCCCGGCCAGCCCGCCTGCGTCGACAGCACGCGCACCAGCCGGTGCGGCGCCTCGGCAAAGACCGCGTCCCAGATCATCACCATCTCGGCGGCGCGCTTGGCGTAGTATTCCATCCAGCGGTTTTCACCGCCCCAGCGCGCGCGGCCCTGCGCCTCGGCCCAGTGCGCCTGTGCGAACTGCCAGTTCCAGACCTCGTTCGACAGCTCGACATAGGCGGTCAGGTCCGGGTCCAGCCGGTCGCGCACCATCTCCGCATAGCGGCGCAGGAAATCGTCATCGGCCTTGTGCGGCAGCGTGAACCACGGATCGGCGCCGGTCTGGTTGGCAAGCGCGATCATAACCTCCAGCGGAACCCCGATGCGCGCCCAGGTGTAGTCGTCCATGCGCGGGCGGTCCTGCCACTGCGCGATGCGCGAATCGTTGGTCTCGGCCCAGTCCATGAAGCGCAGCGCGCGCGCGCCGTCGATGCGCGCCAGCCAGTCGGGGTTGAAGACCTCGCCGCGCTCATGCGCAGCGAGGTGGCGTTCCTTGACGATCTCGATGTTGCGCAGCGGGTCGTCGGGGTTGGTGCGCTCGATCGTCAGAAGCACCCCGCCTGGGCCGGGGGTGACATCGAAGGTGATGGTCCCCGCCGCGCGGCCGCGGCCGCGGATCACGTTCGACACCCGCCCCGAGACCGCCAGCCGCCCCTGCCCGTCATGGGTGACGCGGTAGCGCCCGGCAACGGCGCCGGTGTCTTCGGGCAGGTCGGTCAGCACCAGCGTCGCGATCCCGCTTGCCCCTTCGGGCAGTCGACGCACCCAGCCGTTTTCGTCCAGATAGCCGCCCGCTGCCAGATCGTCATGGCTCCATGCGCCCCAGGTTTCCGCAGTGTTGCCGATCCAGGGCCGGGCGCTGCGCATCAGGTTCAGGAACGGCAGCTGCGTGCTCCAGTCGTTGACCCCGTTCAGCCCGAAGGCAAGCCACGGGTCGGTGCCGGCCGCGGCGGGTGAGCGCGTGCCCTCGGCGCCCGCCGGACCCGCAAGCGCGAACACCACCGCCAGTGCGCCAAGCACCCTGCCTCGCATGCGCTGCGCTCCCTTGCGTTCAGCCAGTCTGCACCCCGGTCACACGATAGCGCGAAACGACATCGGCCACCACCGCCTGCATCAGCGCCGCCGCCTCGGCCGAGACCGCAGCGGCTGGGCTGCCATCGGCGCGCCGCAGCGCATGCGGCAGCCCGCGCGGGTCGATGTGATAGAGCACCGCGACATGCGTCAGCGCGACCAGATACGCCCCCGCGTCGTTGAGGTGGATCGGGTCCACCGCCCCGTCGGCACCGCGCGCGAAGAGGTCGGTGCGGTCGGTCATCCCCGCGACCCCGCCGCGGTCCTCGAGCGCGCGCACGAAGGCGGCCATGACACGCCCGGCGGGGATGACATGCACGGTGCCGACGCCCTCCTGCGCCATTGCCTGCGCCAGCAGCGTGCCCTCCCACAGCGCTTCGGGGTCGGTATCGAGCCGGTGCAGCCAGCCGTCGGGGTCGTCCAGCCGGTGCCAGGTCTCATACAGATACACACGCGTGTCGGGGTCCTTGGCGCGCGCCAGCCGCGCCCAGTTGGCCAGATGCGCGGGGCTGTCGAAATAGCGGATGGCGTCGCGCAGCTCGACCATCTCGGTCAGCACCAGCGCATCGACGCCGTCGGCCAGCGCGGCGCGGGGGTCGGCGTGGCGGGGGTGGTCGTTTTCTTCGACGAAGCCGGGGATCGGCTCGCCCTCGTCCCAGTGCTGGCGCAGCGCCGCACCCCAGCCGAGCTGGCTGCGGTGGTGGTGGGTTTCGAACCCCGCCGCGTGGGCAAGCTGTTCGACCATCGCCGGCATGTCGCGCCCGACAAGGCTGTGGCCGATGTGAAAGACCTCCATCCCCTGCGCGGGCGCCTCCAGCGGGGTGGCGAAGCGCGCGGCGCGCTCCTCGGTGCTCAGGCTCGCGGGGCGCGACAGCCACCACCACGCGCCCAGCGCCACCGCCACCACCGCGCCGCCTGCCACAAGGTATCGCATGAGGCTCCCTCCTGTCGCTTCGGCGCGCAGGCTAGCCGTCCGCCCGCGCGTCCGCCACGCCGCTGTGGCGCAGCACGGTCACATGCGTGTCACCATAGCGGCGCTGGTCGCACAGGCTGAAGCCCGCGGGCGCGGGCTGCGGGGCGCTTTCCTCCCACACCACCAGCGCGTCGCGGGTCAGCCAGCCGCCCGCGCGTGCGGCGGCGAGCGCCTGCGCGCCCAGGCCCTGCCCGTAGGGCGGGTCCAGAAACACCAGCCCGAACGCTGGCCCGCGATTCTCGCCCAGCCGCGTGGCGTCGCGGCGAAACAGCCTGGTGCAGCCCATCGCGCGCAGCCGGGCGATGTTCTCGCGGATCAGCGCGCGGGCGGCGGCGCCGTGATCGACGAAGGTGACCTGCGCGGCGCCGCGCGACAGCGCCTCCAGCCCCAGCGCGCCGGTGCCCGCGAACAGGTCGAGCACCCGCGCGCCGGTCAGCGGGTCGCCATACGCGCCGCCCGAGAGCATGTTGAACACCGCCTCGCGCACGCGGTCGGGGGTGGGGCGCAGATGCGCGCGCGGATCGCCCGCGCCGGGATCGGCCAGCCGCAGGCCCCGGTGCTGCCCGCCGATGATCCGCATCAGCGCAGCAGCGCCTTCAGGTCGGTGGCGGGGTCGGCGAGGATCGCCGGGTCGGGGCTGCGCCCGGCCTCCAGCAGCCGCTTGCCGACCATGTAGGCGCGCGGGTCGTTCATCGCGTCCACCGCCAGGAACCGCTCGCCGGCGAAATACCAGTGGCTGCGCCCTGCCCCCGCGCGCCGCACCACCAGCCGATCGTGCCCGGTGCCCAGCCCCGCGATCTGCAGCTTCATGTCGAACTGGTCCGACCAGAACCACGGCACCGGCGCATAGGAGGTGCCCGCGCCCAGCATGTTGGCGGCCACGCATTCGGCCTGGTCGATGGCGTTCTGCACGCTTTCCAGCCGCAGCCGTCCCCCCTGCGCGGGAAACGAGGCGCAATCGCCCGCCGCCCAGACTTGCGCGGCGCTGGTGCGGCCCTGGGCGTCGGTGGCGACGCCGTTGTCGATCGCCAGCCCCGCGTCGCGCGCCAGCGCCACATCGGGGTCCACGCCGATGCCGGTGATGACCACATCGGCCTCGATCACGCGCCCGTTCGCCAGTTCCGCCGCGCAGACGTGCCCCCCCTGCCCCTGCAACCGCGCCAGCGGCGCGGCCTCCAGCACCTCGACCCCGTGGCTGCGGTGCAGCGCGCGGACATGGTCCGAGGTCTCGGCCGCCGCCACGCGCTGCAGGATGCGCGGCGCGGCCTCGATCACCGTCACGGCCAGCCCGCGCTTGCGCGCCACCGCCGCGGCCTCGAGCCCGATATAGCCCCCGCCGACGATCACCGCACGCGCACCCGGCGCAATGGCCGGTGCCAGCGCGTCCACATCCGCAAGGCTGCGCACCACATGCACGCCCGCCAGATCGCCGCCCAGCGCCGCCGGAAGCCGGCGCGGCACCGCGCCGGTGGTCAGCGCCAGTTGCTCGTAGGGCAAGCTGCGATCCGCCAGATGCACCTGCCGCGCGGCAGGATCGATGGCGCGGACCCGCGCCCCGGTCAGCAGCGTGATGCCCTGTTCGGCGTAGAAACTCTCGGGCCGCAGGAACAGGCGTTCCAGCGGCATCTCGCCCAGAAGATAGGCCTTGGACAGCGGCGGGCGCTGATAGGGCGGCACCGGCTCGGCCCCGATCAGCGTCACCGGCCCGGCGTGTCCAAGCGCGCGCAGCTTCGCCACCAGCGCCGCGCCGGCCTGCCCCGCCCCGATCACCACGATCCCCGTCATTGCCTTGCGCCCCTCGATCTGCCGTCCACGTTCATGTCCCGGCTGGCAATCGCCAGCGCAGGGTTTATCTGCCTCGCATCTATCGTTTCAGTAACCGAGGGGAAAGACATGACGAAATCCGCTGGCGACACACTGCCCGAGGCAACCCTGCGCCGCATGGGCGCGGACGGCCCCGAGGAGCTGAGCGCCTCCGACCTGACACGCGGCCGCAAGGTGGTGATCTTTTCGGTCCCGGCGGCATTCTCGCCCACCTGCCAGGAGGCGCATGTCCCGGGCTTCATCGCCGCACACGACAAGCTTGCCGCCAAGGGCGTGGACGAGGTCATCTGCATCTCGGTCAACGACCCGTTCGTGATGAAGGCCTGGGCCGCCGCGACGGGCGCCGCCGACGCCGGGATCACCATGCTCGCCGACGCGGACGGCGCGTTCACCAAGGCGATGGGCATGGATTTCGACGCCCCGCCAGTGGGCTTCTACGGCCGCTCGAAGCGCTACGCGATGATCGTCGAGGACGGCAAGATCGCGCATATCGCTGCCGAAGAGTCCCCCGGCGTGTGCGAGGTGTCGAGCGCCGAGGCGATGCTCGAAAAGCTCTGAGCCCGGGCGCGGCAGAAACTTCGCCTTAATGGCTTGCCTTCGGCGGCGACACGAACATCTTATGGCGTCGGGGGGCATACGGCGGCATGCAGACTGACGGCTACGAGATCACCTCGATCGCTTCGCTGGAGGACATTCCCGCGTCCGACTGGGATGCCTGCGCCACCCCCGATGCCACCACCGGCCGCCCTGCCGATCCGTTCACCACCCACCGGTTCCTGAGCGCGCTCGAGCGCTCGGGGTCGGTGGGTCCGGGAACCGGCTGGGCACCGCACCATCTGATCGTGCGGCGTCACGGCCAGCCGGTGGCCGCCGCGCCGGTTTACGCCAAGGGCCACAGCCAGGGCGAATACATCTTCGACCACGCCTTCGCCGACGCCTGGATGCGCGCCGGGCGACAGTATTACCCCAAGCTGCAATGCGCGGTCCCCTTCACCCCTGCCACGGGGCGGCGGTTCCTGACCGCGCCGGGGTTCGAGGCCGAGGGCGAGACGCTGCTCGCCTCGGCGCTCGCACAGGTGACCGAACGCAACGGGCTGTCCTCGGCGCATGTCACCTTCTGCACCGAGGCCGAGGCCCGGCGCGGCGCCGAGGCCGGGTTCCTGCACCGCGTCACCGAGCAGTTCCACTGGCAAGACCAGGGCTATGGCGACTTCGACGGCTTTCTGGGTGCGCTGTCCTCGCGCAAGCGCAAGGCACTGCGCAAGGAGCGCGCCACCGCCAACGACTTCGGCGGCACCATCCACATGCTGACCGGCGATGCCATCGAACCCGCGCATTGGAGCGCGTTCTGGACCTTCTATCAGGACACCGGCGCGCGGAAATGGGGCCGTCCCTACCTGACGCGCGCCTTCTTCGACGAGGCGCAGGCGCATCTGCGCGACGACATCCTGCTGGTGATGGCCGAACGCGGCGGGCGCTGGGTGGCGGGCGCGCTGAACTTCATCGGCCGCGATACGCTGTTCGGGCGCTACTGGGGCTGCATCGAGGATCACCCCTGCCTGCATTTCGAACTGTGCTACTACCGCGCCATCGACTTCGCGCTGGAACACGGCATCCCTCGCGTCGAGGCCGGCGCGCAGGGGGCGCACAAGCTCGCGCGCGGCTACATGCCCACGCGGGTGCACTCGCTGCACCACTTCCCCGACCCGTCCTTTCGCGCCGCCGTCGCGCGCTACCTGCGCGGCGAGCGCGACGCGATGGAAAGCGAAATCGCGTTGTTGAGCGATTACGGACCGTTTCGCCGCGGCGCCCCGCCCCAGACAGAGGAGATCCGATCATGGCCGAGAAACTGACCGACCGCGCCGCGCTGGAGCCGCTGTTCGCCACCGGCTGGACCCTGACCGACGACCGCGACGCGATCACCAAGACCTTCATCTTCGCCAATTTCGTCGACGCCTTCGGCTGGATGTCGCGCGCCGCGCTCTGGGCCGAAAAGCTGGGCCACCACCCGGAATGGTTCAACGTCTACAAGACGGTCGAGGTCACGTTGACCACCCACGACGCCGGCGGGCTGTCCGAGCTTGATGTGAAGCTGGCGCAGAAGATGGACGCACTGGCGGGTTGACGGATGCGGCCGATGCGTCAACCGGCAGTCCGGACCACATGAGCGCGACGACGCGCGGCTTTCGGCCCTGACCGGCTCGAATAACGCGGTCAAGAGCGTCGGGGGCTTCCCTGGCGCTGGCCAGCTGGCTGGCCGTGAGGCGCCTCAGCGCCGCCTGAGCAGCGCCAGCGCCAGCAGCGTCAGCAGCCCGATCCCGGCAGTCAACCAGATCGCCTGCGCGCCCCACAGGGTGAGGGCCGCACCAAAGACCAGCGGGGCTGCGGCCTGAAGGATCCGCGCGGGCGCGTTCAGCCAGCCGATGCGCTGGCCGTATCCCGCCGGGCCGAACAGCGCCAGCGGCAGCGTGCCCTTGGCGATGGTCAGAATGCCATTGCCGGCCCCGTGCAGGAGGGCAAACACATAGGCCGCAGGCCCGCCGAAGCCGATCAGCGTCACCGCCGCGACCGGATGCGCCGCGGCCGCCATGCGCGCCGAGATCAGCGGGTGAAACCGCCGCATCAGCCCGAATTCCAGCGCCCGCGCGGCCACCTGTGCCGGGCCGATCAGCGCTCCTGCGGCAATCGCCATCGCGCTGCTGGCACCCGCCGCCTGCAACAGGCCGGGCAGATGCGCGGCCATGGCGGTGGCATTGAACCATGTGGCGGCAAAGACGAAGGCCAGCAACCAGAGCGCCAGCCGCGACGGGGGCGACGGGGGCGGGCCATCCACCCCCATATCGGCAGGCACGCGCGCTGTTGCCGTGCCGCTCGGCAGGCAGGCATTCAGCGGCAGCGCAACCACCAGATGGATCACCGCCCAGCCCAGACAGGCCTCGCGCCAGCCCCATGTCGCCAGCATCAGCGCCGAGAGCGGCCATCCCACAGTGCTGGCAAAGCCCGCGATCAGGGTGATGCCGGTGATCGGCCCGCGTGCCTTCGTGCCGTAGATGCCGGTCAGGGTGGCGAAACCGGCCTCATAGAGCCCGATTCCCATGCCCAGGCCCATCACCGCCCAGCCGGCGAACAGCATCACGGGCGTGGGGGCCGCGGCCAGCATCACCAGCCCGGTGGCAAAGACCAGGTTCGAGCCGATCAGCACACCGCGCCCGCCCGCGCCGTCGATCCGCGCCCCGGCCCAGGGGCCGACCATGGCAGAAACCACCATCGCCATCGAGAACGCGCCGAACACCCAGACCGGCGAGAGGCCCAGATCCTCGGCCATCGGCACGGCGAGGACCGCGGGGATGTAGTAGCTCGATGCCCAAGCGACAGTCAGCGAAGTGCCGAGTGCTGCGACAACGCCCGCGCGCCGGGTTGCGGGCAGCCGCGGGATCATGCCCGCGCCGTCACGCCAGCGCCACCCAGAGCTGGAACACCAGACCCGCGGCCAGCGCGCCGCCCAGCGACAGCGCGACATAGAGCGCAAAGACCGGCGGCCGCGCCAGCGCCCAGACCGCCATCGCCGCCGGGATCGAGGTCACGCCGCCCGCGATCAGAAACGCCATGCCCGCCCCCGGCGCCATGCCCTGGCTGATCAGCCCGCCCACCAGCGGCAGCGCCGCATAACCGTTCAGATAGGCCGGAACGCCGACCAGCGTCGCGGTGAAGATCGGCGCCAGCCCCGCCCCGCCCAGCGTGGCGGTCACTGTCTCGGCCGGGATCCAGGCCAGCATCAGACTTTCGAGCACGAAGGCCAGCGTCAGCCATTTGGCCAGGAAGAGCGTCGTGTTGAGCCCGGTCGCGGCGAATTTTCTTCGACGCTCGGGCTCCACCCAGAAGCGCCAGACGACCGGCTTCGGCGCCCGGACGCGGGCGCCGCCGCAACCGCCATTGCCGATGCCCTCGCGCAGCGGGTCCGCGAAGGCGCCGCCGCGCATCAGCGCATGCGTGACCAGCCCCCCCGCAAGCCCCAGCCCGAACGCCGCCAGCGTCTTGGCCAGCGCGAACTCCATGCCCAGCACGCCCACGGTCAGCACGAACATCGACGGGTCCATCAAGGGCGAGGCCAGCCAGAAGGCCATGACCGCCGACAGCGGCACCCCCATTGCCAGCAGCGCCGCGATCAACGGAATCACCCCGCAGGAACAGAAGGGCGAGACCGCCCCCGCGAGCGCCCCCAGCGCCACCATCGTCAGCGGTGCGCCGGTAAAGGCCCGCGCGATCAGGTTGTCCGCACCTGTCGCCCCGGCCCAGGCGGCGATGGCGATGGACAGGACAAGATAAGGCGCAGTGCGCATCAGCGCGCTTCCCGCGAAGGCGGCGCTGTCGGTGCCCTGCGCCGGGTCGAACACCAAAAGCGCGCCGAGGATCAGCGCTGTCACCAGCCAGACCCTTTGGTGCTGCCAGAGATGGCGAAGTCCGTTCAGTATTCTGGCGTGCCGACCGCCGGATTCGGGCAGGGATGTCTCGCTCATGACCATTGTTCCGGAATTATGGTTGCATTTGTCACGGGAAACGAGCGCTCCATCACGCCGCATCGCCGTTCGCGTGCAAGCTCACGCCTGCACAACACTCATGGGTCAGGAATCCCACAAGCCGGCGCATTGCCCGATAGTCCACACGGTTGAACACCTCGCGCCCCTGCCGCTCCTGCAGGACCAGACCGGCCTCCACCAGCGCCGAAAGGTGATGCGCCAGTGTCGACGCGGCCATGTCCAGATGCGCGCCGATATCGCCCACGCGCAGCCCGCCCTCACCCGCCTGCACCAGCAGCCGAAAGATCGACAGCCTGGCGTCATGGCCAAGGGCGGACAGGGCGCGGGCATGACGCGTTGCTGGTGTCATGCACTCCAATAAAACCATATTTCCGGTTTTGTCAATATGTCCGGCGCGTGTCCGATGGCGCGGCATCGACCGCGGCAGCCCCGCCGGAACGGCGATCCGGCTGCGGCAGGCGCAGCGCCTCGGTCATCCGCGGAACTGCCCGGAACAACCCGCTATGGCCCGAACGTCCCATCGCCGCACCGAAGCCCGACGCTGCGCCCTCGCGTTGCGTCAGCCTGATCGACAATCACGCTCGCCTGGCTGCACCCACGCCGACACGCCCCCAGCCGGGCCCTCGGCACCGCTTGGGCAATCCGATGGCATTCAGCGCGTTTCCGCCGTCAGCCCACCGCCGCAAAGCCTGCGGCAGCGGCTGCCAGCACACCGCCGACGGCAAGCATTTTCCATGTGCGGGCGCGGTCCTGGCGGGAGGTCGGTCCGCCGCCGTAGTCGAAGCGTTCGTAGATGACATTGTGCGTC
>LFIK01000883.1_pt1 | contig 23034 bp, 24 predicted proteins | sample 643401 | NCBI WGS metagenome assembly LFIK01 (sample SAMN03777447, study PRJNA286221) | soda lake metagenome | biome: soda lake; feature: Kulunda steppe; material: water; isolation source: sample T5-Br brine of Lake Tanatar-5 | place: Russia: Kulunda steppe | collected 2010-07
AGGCAGTTTGCCAAAAACGTCTTGCAGAATTTCAGGTACGCCGCATGCCCGATTGGGATGATCTGCGCATCTTTCTGGCCGTCGCGCGCAGCGAGAGCCTGTCGGGCGCGGGGCGCGCGCTCCGGCTTGATCCGGCCACGGTGGGCCGCCGGGTCACCCGCCTGGAAGAGGCGCTCGGCACACGGCTCTTCATCCGTTCGCCGCAAGGCTATGTGCTGACCGATGAGGGGCAGCGCCTGACCGAGCATGCCGCAACCGCCGAACAGGCGGTGGGCAGCGCGGCCGATGCCGTGCGCGGCGTGCCTGGGCGGCTGACCGGGTCGCTGCGTATCGGCGCGCCCGATGGCTGCGCGAACTTCCTGCTGCCGCAGGTCGTGGCGGCGATCTGCGACGACAATCCGGGCCTGGAGGTGCAGATCGTCGCGTTGCCGCGTGTGTTCAACCTGTCGCGGCGCGAGGCGGATATGGCCATCGCCGTCTCGCGACCCGAAGCCGGCCGGCTGACGGTGCAGAAGGTTACCGATTACAAGCTGCATCTGGCCGCGTCGCGCGGCTGGCTGACCCGGCATGGGCCGATCCGCAACCGCGCCGACCTGCAGGGCAAGCGCATCATCGGCTACATCCCCGACATGATTTTCGATCGCGAACTGGACTATCAGGCGCAGATCGGGCCGCAGGCGCCGGGGCTGGCGTCGAATTCGGTGTCGGTGCAACTGTCCTGGGTGCGGCAGGGGGCCGGCGTGGCCGTCGTGCATGATTTCGCGATGCCCTTTGCGCCCGAGCTGGTCAAGCTCCTGCCTCAAGAGGTCGCCCTGAGCCGCAGCTTCTACCTGATCCGACATGCCGATGACCGCCGCGTGGACAGGTTGAACCGTTTTGCCGCCGCCCTGGCGCACGGGCTTCGGCGCGAAGTTGCGCGGCTGGAATCACAAACTTGACAGATGGATGTGCACAGCGGACTCTGGACCCGAGGATGCTGGGAGTCATGCCATGCTGGTGCAGGAGATACTGAAATCCAAGACGGGCGACACCGCCCCGATCATCACCATCAGCCCCGATCACAGCGTGGCCGAAGCCGCCGCGCTTCTGGGGGAGAAGCGCATCGGCGCTGTCGTGGTCTCGTCGGACGGTCAGCGGGTCGAGGGTATCCTATCCGAGCGCGACATCGTGCGTCAGCTGGGCAAATCCGGCGGTGGCTGCCTGGATATGACCGTACGCGAGCTGATGACCACCGACATCGTCAGCTGCGCGCCGCGCGACAATGCCGATCAGATCCTGACCCGGATGACCGAAGGGCGTTTTCGTCACATGCCGGTGATACGCGACGGGGCGATGATCGGCGTCATCTCGATCGGCGATGTGGTCAAGGCGCGGCTGTCCGAGCTGTCGATGGAAAAGCAGTCGTTGGAGGGGCTGATCACGGGGCATTGAGTCGCGCGTGACCCGGCCCGCATCGGGGCCGCCGCTGCAAATTTCTCCTTGCGCCCGCGCGGGCAATATTGTTGCGTCCCCACAAGCAAGATGGGGACTAGGCAATGCGCACCGGACTCTACCCCGGCACTTTCGATCCGATCACCTACGGCCATGTCGACATCATCAACCGGGCCGCCGTTCTGGTGGACCGGCTGGTGATCGGGGTGGCGATCAACCGCGACAAGGGGCCGCTTTTCGATCTGGACGAGCGGGTCGCGATGATCGAGGCCGAGGGCGTCAAGCTCAGCGCGCGCACCGGCACCGAGATCATCGTGCATCCGTTCGAGAATCTGCTCATCGATTGCGCCCATGATGTCGGCGCACAGGTCATCATCCGCGGGCTGCGCGCGGTGGCCGATTTCGAGTACGAATTCCAGATGGTAGGGATGAACCGCGCGCTCGATTCCAGTGTCGAAACCGTGTTCCTGATGGCCGAGGCGCGCCACCAGGCGATCGCCTCGAAGCTGGTCAAGGAAATCGCGCGCCTGGGCGGCGATGTCTCGCGATTCGTGCCGCCGGCGGTGAATGACGCGCTGCTGCGCAAGTTCGGCTGATCACGGTATCGTCAGCGCCAGAAGGCCAGCCACTCGATCAGCGCTTCCAGCCATCGGCCGATCTGTATGTGCAGATCCCAGCCCAGATAAAGCTGGTCGGCCGCCATCAGCATCAAGATGCACAGCGCGACCCCTATGGCGGTCGCATTGCTCATGGCAGGCGGTGCGATCTGCGCGCAGGCGGCGGCAGGCTCACTGGATCAGCCGCCCCATCGCGCCGGCGACATCGGCCATGCGTGCGGAGAACCCCCATTCATTGTCGTACCAGGCCAGCACGCGCACCGTACGCCCGCCGACGACCCTGGTCTGATCCGGGGCGAAGATCGAGGATTGCGCGGTGTGGTTGAAATCGACGGACACCTTGGGCTCCGGATCATAGGCCAATACCGCACCCATGTGACCCGCCGCCGCCTCGCGCACCACCTCGTTGATGTCGTCGGCCGTGACGTCGCGTGACGCCTCGAAGGTCAGATCGACGGCACTGACATTCGGGGTCGGGACGCGTATCGCGCTGCCGTCCAGCCTGCCGGCGAGTTCGGGCAGCACCGAGCCGATGGCGCGGGCCGCGCCGGTCGAGGTGGGGATCATCGCCATGGCCGCGGCGCGCGCGCGGTAGAGATCGGAGTGCCGGCGGTCCAGCGTCGGTTGATCGCCGGTGTAGGAATGGATCGTGGTCATGATTCCGCGCTCGATTCCGACGGCGTCGTTGAGCACCTTCGCCAGCGGCGCGAGGCAGTTCGTCGTGCAGGACCCGTTCGAGACGACGAGATGTTCGGGCTTCAGGCTGCGATGGTTCACGCCGTAGACGATGGTGCTGTCGGCGTTCGTGGCCGGCGCGGAGACGAGAACGCGGCGCGCGCCGCGCTCCAGATGCACCGCCGCCTTGGCGCGGTCGTTGAACTTGCCGGTGCATTCGAGCACGACATCCACGCCGTCCCAGTCAAGCTCGGTCGGGTCATAGGTCGAGGCGACGCGAATCGGCCCCTGACCCAGATCGATGGTGTCCCCCTCGACGCGAATGGTGCCCGGAAAACGGCCATGAACACTGTCATATTTCAGGAGATGCGCATTCGTCTCGATCGGACCAGTCGCATTGATTCCGACCACCTGTACATCGTTGCGCGCGCTCTCGGCGATATGCGCCAGCGTGCAGCGTCCGATGCGCCCGAAACCGTTGATGCCGATCGTGACCGTCATGGGCAAAACTCCTTAACGCGTGAGTTGCGCCAGCCTATAGGCAAGCCGACGCGCGGAGTGAAGCGAAAATACACAATCTCTCAGCATGTTAGCGCAAAACATGGGATGTTTGCGCAAACGGCCGGCGGGGCACCCAAGCCGGGGGCGGCGCTGCCGCGCAACCGCGCCTGCCCCGCGCGCCGCATGTGGGGCAGGCAGGGCAGGGTCGGTGCGGGCCGGGCCTCAGCCGAGAAGCGCGCGCACCCGCTCGGCGACGACGTCGGCGGTGATGCCGAATTCCTCGAAAAGTCGTGGCGCCGGGGCCGAGGCGCCGAACCCCTGCATGCCCACGAAATCCGCCTTTGCGCCTCGGCCCCGCTCGCCGCAAAGCCAGCGCTCCCAGCCGAAAGCGGCGCCCGTCTCGACGGCGACGCGCACCGGCCCGGCAGGCAGCACGCGGCGGCGATAGGCTTCATCCTGCTGAGCGAAGAGTTCCAGGCAGGGCATGGACACGACCCGCGTGCCGATCCCCTCGGCCTGCAACGCCTCGCGCGCGGCCAGCGCGATCTCCACCTCCGAGCCGCTGGCCATCAGGATCGCGCGACGGCGGCCCTGCGCCTCGGCCAGAACATAGCCGCCGCGCGCCGTCAGGTTGCGCGTGGCATGGCGGCTGCGCACGGTGGACAGGCCCTGCCGGCTGAGCGCCAGCACCGACGGGGTGGCGCTGCTGGTCAGGGCGAGTTCCCAGGCCTCGGCGGTCTCGACGCTGTCGGCGGGACGGAAGACATTGAGGTTCGGCGTCGCCCGCAGCATGGCCAGATGCTCGATGGGCTGATGCGTCGGCCCGTCCTCGCCCAGCCCGATGCTGTCATGCGTCATCACATAGGTAACCGGCACGCCCATCAGCGCAGAAAGCCGCATCGCGCCGCGGGCGTAATCGGCAAAGACAAGGAAGGTGCCGCCATAGGGGCGCACCCCGCCATGCAGCGCCATGCCGTTCATCGCGGCGGCCATGCCGTGCTCGCGAATGCCGTAATGGACATAGCGGCCCTTGCGGCTTTCGGGCGTGAACAGATCCAGCCCCTTGGTCAGGGTGTTGTTCGACCCTGTCAGATCGGCCGATCCACCGATGGTTTCGGGCATCAGCGGGTTCACCACGCTGAGCACCGACTCGCTGGCCTTGCGCGTGGCGACCTTGGGCAGGTCCTGCGAGGCCTGCTTCTTGAAGGCCTTGATCGCCGCCGACAGGCGCTTGGGCGCGGCGCCGGAGAGGCGGCGCGTGAATTCGGCGCGCCGGCCCTCGGACAACGCATCGATGCGGCTCTGCCAGGCGGCGCGCGCCTCGGCACCCCGCGCACCGATCGCCTCCCAAGCCTGCTTGATGTCGGCTGGCACATGAAAGGCCGGATGCGGCCAGCCATAGATTTCGCGGGTGGCGGCGATGACGTCGTCGCCGAGCGGTGCGCCATGTGCGGCCGCCGTGTCCTGCTTGCCCGGCGCGCCGAAGCCGATATGCGTGCGGCAATCCACGAGGGTGGGACGCTCGGAGGCGCGCGCCGCGGCAAGCGCGCGGTCGATATCGGCGGGATCATGCCCGTCACAGGCGATGACCTTCCAGCCTGACGCGGCAAAGCGCGCATGCTGGTCAGTGATGTCCGCCAGATCCACCGCCCCGTCGATGGAGATGCCGTTATTGTCCCAAAGCACCGTCAGCTTGGCGAGTTTCTGCCGACCGGCCAGTCCGATCGCCTCCTGGCTGATGCCCTCCATCAGGCAGCCATCACCGGCGATCACCCAGGTATGGTGATCGACGCATCTGGCCCCGAACTGCGCGCGCAGCGCCTCCTCGGCCATCGCGAAACCAACGGCATTGGCCAACCCCTGGCCCAGCGGCCCGGTCGTCGTCTCGATCCCGGCGGCGTGGCCATACTCGGGGTGGCCCGCGGTGCGCGCGCCCCATTGCCGGAAATTCTTCAGCTCTTCCAGGGACATGCCCGGATATCCGGTGAGATGCAGCAAGGCGTAGAGCAGCATCGAGCCATGCCCCGCCGACAGGATGAAGCGGTCGCGGTCCGGCCAGTCCGGTGCCGCGGCGTCGAATTTCAGATGCTTCTCGAACAGCACGGTCGCGACATCGGCCATGCCCATCGGCATGCCGGGATGTCCGGATTTCGCCGCCTGAACGGCATCCATGGCCAGCGCGCGGATCGCGCAGGCCTTGTTCCAGTGCTCGGGGTGCTCGGCGCGCAGGGTGGCGATATCCACGGCATGTTCCTTCGGTGATGGCGCTTGCTCGCGCGCGGTGATAGCAGCCTTCGAAGGAAGATCAAGCGCAGCGCCGAAGACGCTGATTCAAAAGGGGGCGCATTCGGTCCGGGCTTTGCGCTATCATGCGGCTGACACGGGGTGCAGCGATTCGAGGCGATGCGTCACGCCCCGCGCAACGCGACGAGATGGGAGCACGGCAATGAGCGAGATTACCGAGCTTGAGCGCCGGATCAGCGCAGCGCTCGACCGTATCGACAAGGGGGTGGATGCGTTGAGCCGCATCCCGGCGGCGGCGAGTCCGGCGGCGACAGCCGATCCCGAGGCGCAGGCGCGCAGCGAGGAACTGACGCAGCTTCGCGCCGCCCTCGAAGCCGAGCGCAGCTCGAATGCCGAGTTGACCGAGCGGGTGCGCGCCCTGCGCGAGCGCCAGGATACGGCGATTTCCGGGCTGGAGCGGCGGCTTGCCCGCGCGACCGAGCAACTCGACGCGCAGGGTCTGGAGCTGCGGCGCATGAAGAAGGCCAACGCCGAACTCATGGAGGTGACCCGCGAATTGCGCGCCGGCAGCGCGGACACCGCATCCGAGGCCGACCTGCTCAGCCGCTCGATGAGCGCCGAACTCGAGGCGCTGCGCGCCGAACGCCGCGCCGAAGCCGCCGAGATGGAAGAGATTCTCGCCGCGCTGGACCCGCTGATCACGGAGGCCGAAAATGCCTGAGCACACCATCACCGTCGGCGGCAAGGAATTCCGGGTGGCCTGTCAGGATGGCGAGGAGCATTTCCTGGAAGCTGCCGCGAAGATGCTGGACACCGAGGCGCAGAATCTCCTGCATCAGATCGGCCGGCTGCCGGAGGCGCGGATGCTGCTGATGGCCGGGCTGATGCTGGCCGATCGCACCGCCGCGCTCGAGGATCAGCTGCGCGAGGCGCGCGCACAGCAGGCCGAGACCGAAGCTGCGCTGCAGGCCCTGCGCGCCAAGCCGGAACGCATCGAGGTGCCGTCGATCCCGCCGCATCTGACCGACTCGCTGGCGGAAATGGCCGCGCGCGCCGAAGCCGTGGCCGAACGGCTCGAGGAAAACACCGGCAATGGCCCGGCGGGCGGCAGCCCCGATCCATAGGGCGGGCCGCGATGCGGCGTCCGCCTGCTCGGCCCTGTTCTCCCGATCGCGGCTCCGCCGGCCAAGCTCACGACCCGGCCGTGCGCGGTCGGGGAATGCGGCGGCAGGGCCGCAGCGGCGGCATCAGGCCGCCCCGGCTGTCTGCACCAGCTGATCACGTACCGTGGTGGTCAGCTCCTCGAGAGAGAAGGGCTTGGGCAGGAAGACGGCATTGGGAATGTCGTCGCGCGCATCCGTAAGGGCCGCTTCGGCATAGCCGGAAACGAACACCACGCGGACATCGGGCCGCTGGCGGAGCGCCTCGCGCACCCAGCTCGGCCCGTCCATGCCCGGCATGATCAGATCGGTCACGAACAGATCGACCTGCAGCGTCTCATCGGCGAGGAGCGCGAGCGCGTCCTCCGCATCCTCGGCCTCCAGAACGGTGAAACCGCGGATCCGCAGGGCGCGGGCGGCGAAGGCGCGGACCGGGGCTTCGTCCTCGACCAGCAGGATCACGGCATCGGCGACGGCCGCTTGCGCCTGCGCATCCTGCGCCCGCGTATCCGCTGGCGGAGCTGCGGCGTCGAATGCCGGGGAATGGGCGGGGAAATAGAGCGTGAAGGTTGCCCCGCGCCCCGGCTCGCTGTCGGCGAAGATGAAGCCGCCGCTCTGCTTGGTGATGCCATAGGCGGTCGACAGCCCGAGACCGGTGCCTTCGCCGGCGCGCTTGGTGGTGAAGAAGGGCTCGAACAGCTTGCCGACATTCTCGGGCGCGATGCCGGGGCCGCCATCCTGCACCCTGATCACCGCATACTCGCCCGCCGGAACCACGGCCCGGTCGCGCCGCAGATCGTCGGCGAGGGTTTGCGCCTCGGTCACGATGCGGATTTCGCCGCCTTGCGGCATGGCATCGCGTGCATTGACCACGAGGTTGACGATCACTTGCTCGAACTGGCGCTTGTCGGCGCGGATGCTGATCGGGGCGGCGTTCTGTTCGAGGCTCAGCTTGACCCGTTCACCGACCAGCCGGTCGAGGAGGTGGCCCAGATCCGCAAGCGCGTCACGCAGATCGATGACCTGCGGCTTGAGCGTCTGCTTTCGCGAAAAGGCCAGGAGCTGGCCGACAAGGCTGGCTGCGCGATTGGCGTTGTGGTGGATCTGCGCAAGCTCGGCATAGTCAGGGTCGTCGCTGTCATGGCGCAGCAGCAGCAGGTCGCAATGTCCGAGGATCGCGGTCAGCAGGTTGTTGAAGTCATGCGCGACCCCCCCGGCGAGCTGGCCGATCGCGTGCATCTTCTGGCTCTGGACGAACTTCGCCTCCAGGCTCTTGAGTTCGGTCGCATCGCTGAGCACCGCGACAAGGCCGGGTTCGGCGCCATCCGCGACCCGGCGAAGCGTGACCTGAACGAACTGTTCGGCCCCGGCATGGGCCGCGCGCAGAACTTCGGGGCGGTCCAGCGCGCGGCCGGCCATCGCGTCGGCGAGCCAGTCATCGACCGACCGGCCGAGATCCTCGACAAGATCGGCAAACCGCAACCCGTCGCGCTCAGGCGCCTTCAGCAGGGCACGCGCCTCGCGGTTGATCGCCGTGACCTCGCCCGTCGCGGACAGGCGCAGCAGCGGCACCGGAACCCTGTCGAAATCCGACGCTGCGGCGACGGGGGCGACAGGGTCGCCCCCGCAAGCGGTTTCGGGGGCCGGCAGCAGATAGACCTCTCGCCGTCCGCCCGATCCGGCAATATCCACGTAGATCGCCGGCATCGGGCCCTCCGCCGTGGCGATTCGCGCCGCATGCCCCGAGCGCGGCACCTCGTCGGCGAAGAGCTGGTCGAGTGTCCTGAGGCGCGTTCCGACAAAACGGCGCATCGCTTCGTTCATGAACAGCACCGCCCCCGAACTGCCCGCCGTCAGCATCGGAAGGCCAAGCGCGTCGGCGCCGTTCTGCATGGCGTTGCGGTCGCCGATTTCCTCCAGCCGCCACATGTAGTCACCCGCATCCAGCCGATGCACCGAAAGGCGCACATGTCCGCGTCGCGTCACGACGTCCTCGCGCGCCACCCCGTTTATGCGTGCCCTTTCCTGGAGCCGGAACAAAGTCGCCGAGGGGCTGGCAAAGCAGTCGCGCAGGGCGCGCGCGATCGGGCGTTGCCGCTGTTCGCCGAAGCGCTGCAGCGCCGCACGATTCTGATACCCGATTTCCCCGTCGGCATCGGTGGTCAGGCAGGCGGCGGCATCCTGGCCGACAAAGTCATTGAGCCGCGCGCGCAGGGTCGCGTCGCCGCGCCGGCGCAGGAACACCAATGCGTGCAACAGCCCGGCAAGCGCGAGCAACCCCCCGCCCGCCGCCAGCAGGACCAGCGTCAGCGATGGCTGCGGCACGACCAGCGCGGCGCCTGCCGTGACCGCCCCGAGCCCGATCAGTGCGCGTGCGCCGGGCAGCAGCCGTTCGGCGGTATGGGTCAGGGGCTGGGGCGGAAGGGTCGAGATGCTCACGTCACTGGCCTTGCTGCGGTTCGGCTGCCCCATCATTCTCCGCGAAGCGTTAAATCGCGTTTAACGGGAAACGGGGCCTGCCGGTGACAGCCTTGGCGCGCCGTCCGCGCGGGTCAAGACGGCGCAGAAGAATCCGTCGCCGCCATCGAGCGGAGTGAAGCGCAGCCGCCACGTGCAGCGCCAGCCCGGCCAGCGCGCGCAAAAGCCGTCGATCTGTCCGTCATTCTCCGACGTCAGCAATGAACAGGTGACATAGGCCAGCGCCCCGCCGGGCCCAACCAGGGCGGCGGCCTCGTCCAGGATCTGCGCCTGAGTCCGGCGCAGTTCCTGCAGGCGCTGCGCTGTCAGCGTCCACTTGAAGCCCGGCGCGCGGCGCCAACTGCCGCTGCCCGAGCAGGGCACATCGGTCACCACCAGCCCGAACGGCGCCCGCGCGGCGATCTGCGCCGGCGACACCGGGATGATCGGGGTGCCGGCGCGCGCGGCCCGCGCGGCGATGTCGCGCATACGCGCGGGATCTGCGTCATGGGCCAGGACCGGATCGGCACCGCGCGCGGCGAGGGCAAGCGCCTTGCCGCCACCGCCGGCACAATAGTCGAGGACCGCGCCGGTGGCGGGCAGGGGCAGCGCCTCCACGACCGCCTGCGAGGCGGCATCCTGCAACTCCACAAGGCCCTCGCGATAAGCGGCGGCCGCGCGCAGCCGGCGGGCATTCGCCGTCACTTCCAACGCCGTGGAAGCGAGTGCGCAGGGGCGCGATTCGATGCCGTCATCCAGCAGGCGAGCCTGCGCCCGCGCCAGGTCGCAGCGCGCCCGGTTGACCCGCAGGAAAACCGGCGCGCGCGCGCGCAGCGCGTCCATGACGGGCGCGAAATCCGCTCCCAGGCTGGCGCGCAGCTCGGGCGCCAGCCAGTCCGGGCAATCCAGGGCAACGGTTTCCGACATCTGCACCGGAGCGGCGAGATGGGCGCGCTCATCCGCCGTGAGCGGGGCAGGGGCATGACGCCCACCGTCGAATAGCGCCGGAATATCGGCCTGCGCCGCCCGCATGAGGCCCAGCATGAGCCCGCGACCGTCGCTGCCACCACCCAGCGCGGCACAGGACCGGCGCCGGCGCAATGCGTCGAAGACATGGTCGCGCAACGCGGCACGGTCCTTCGAGCCGGCGAAGCGATGCGCCCGGCCCCAGGTCGTGAGCGCCTTTTCGGGGGCGGTGCCGGCGTTGATGCTGTCCAGCACCTCGATCGCGGCGGCGATGCGCGCGGCCGGGGTCATCGCCGCCTCCCGGCGTGATCGCCTACAGCAGCAGCGTCACGCCCATCATCGCCGCGAAGGCCAGCGTGGTGACCGTGCCGATGGACTCGGTCCCCGTATCCTTGTTCGCCTCGGGCAGGAGCTCGGCGAACACCATCCACAGCATCGCCCCCGCCGCCAGCCCCAGCCCGACCGGAAGCCAGGGCTGAAACGCCATCACGAACATGAAGGCAGGCACCGCCAGAAGCGGTTGCGGCAGGCTGGAAAAGATCGCCCACAGCGCCGCACGCAACACCGTGACGCCACGCGGCACGAGGATCAGCGCGATCGCCAGCCCCTCGGGCACGTTGTGCAGCGCGATCGCGACGGTCAGGAAGTCGCCCAGCTCGCGCCCGCCGCCATAGCCCACCCCGACGCCGATCCCCTCGGCGAAGGAATGCACCGTCATCACCCCGACGATCAGCACCATCTTCACCGCATCGGCACCCTGCGCCTGCACGATCGAGAGGTTGCCATTGCCATCGAGCCAGCGCTTGGCAAGCACGATGCCGACAACCCCCGCCAGCACCCCGCCCAGCGTTCGCAGCGGGCCGAAGGCAAAGCCCTCCTGCACCAGGCTGAAACTCGCCGCCAGCATCAGCCCCGCCGCGAGCGCGTTGCCCAGGCCGAGCCAGCGGCCGTTTCGCGCCCCGCGCAGCAGCAGCGGCAGCGCCCCCAGACCGGTCGCCAGCGCCGTGATAAGCGCGGCCACGAAGACCAGGGGGATGGTGGGGTCCGACATGCTGGCTGGCGCTCCGGCTGGCTGGCATCAGCAGATTAGAATAATTCCAGAAAGGGTCAAGCGGCATGCGGTCGCTCCACATGCGGTCGCTCCGGGGGTGCGGTCCGGGCACACGTCACGCGCCGGGTGCCCGGCGCGGGCGCAGTGGTGGCGTCACGGCGGCCGCGAAGGCCCAGCCGACCACGAATCCGCCCAGATGCGCTTCCCAGGCCAGAAGCCCGGACAACGCCACATAGAGCAGCACGTTGAGCAGCACCAACCCCACCAGCTGCCGCCAGAGCGGCCCCAGCGGCGCGCCCGCCGCGCGGCGCGTCTGCCAGTCCCAGTATTTCCAGGCGCCCAGCAGCCCGAACACCGCGCCCGAGGCCCCGACCATGGGCGACTCGCTCGCCGAGATCAGGGCGAACCCCGCCGCGCCGCCGACGATGCTGAAACCGTAAAGCAGCAGGAATCCCCACTGCCCCAACCGTGCCACGACGATGCCGCCCAGCGCCAGCACCACCACCATGTTGGCGACCAGATGCATCAGCCCCCCATGCAAAAAGGCATAGGTGACGAACATCAACGTCCCCTGCCCGGGATAGACCGGCTGCCAGCCCCACAGGATTCCGTTCCAGAACGCCCCGTGCAGAAGTGCCTGGTTGCGCAGATCGCCGAACCCGAACGGCCCGCCCCCGATCAGGGTCAGCACGATCTCGGGCAGGCAGGTGATCCCGACCAGCCAGAGCACCGCCGGCGCGTTCGGCCGGGTCGGGTCGGGGCCAAGATGGGTGATGCGGCTCATGCCAGTGCACATGCCCGCCCGAGGCGGCCTGTGCAAGGACGGATCGCATCACGGCTCAGCGTGCGCGCCACAGCGCGACAAGCCGCGCCACCGCCAGAAGCGCCAGCGCCGCGGCCAGCCCCTGCACCAGCAGGCTGTCGAAACGCGACACCACCCAGGCATGCGCCACCGCCAGCGCCGCGGCGGGCCAGACCAGCAGATGCAGCAAGCGCCAGCGCGGCAATGTCATCGCGCGCTGCGCGGCATCCACCGACGTCAGCGCCAGCGGCGTCATCAGCAGCAGCGCCCCGATGCCCAGCTGCACATGCGCCATTCGCGCGGCCTCCTCGATCATGAAGGCCGGCACTGCCGCCTGATCATAGACCGCCCACACCACCGCATGCGCCAGCGCATAAGCGAAGGTCCACACCCCCAGCGGGCGCCGCGCCGCGAACAGCACCCCCCATCCGGTCACGAAATGCGCAAACCCGATGCCCAGCGTGCCCATGAGCAGCAACAGCGCGAAGCGCCCGCTCCAATGCAGCAAGGCGGTGTCCGGAATCACGCCCAGCGCCCCGATGTGCCATTGCCACAAGAGCCAGAGCCCCGGCACGGCCCCGGCGACGGCGGCGCCCCATCGGATCAGCGGCGCGACGGGCATCAGTAATGCTCGGTCAGGTCCATGCCGTCATACAGATGCGCCACCTGCTCGCCGTAGCCGTTGAACTTCTCGGTGCGGATCCGCCCGCCATCGTCGAGCCGCCGCTCCGTCGCCTGATGCCAGCGCGGATGCCGCACCTCGGGATTCACATTGGCGTAGAACCCGTATTCGCGCGGCGCGCGCGCCTCCCAGCTGCTGACCGGGCGATCGCCGCGCAGCCGGATGCGCACGATCGACTTGATCGACTTGAAGCCGTATTTCCACGGCACCACCAGCCGGATCGGCGCGCCGTTCTGGTTCGGCATCACCTCGCCATACATTCCCACGGCGAGCAGGGTCAACGGATGCATCGCCTCGTCGAGGCGCAGCCCCTCGCGATAGGGCCAGTCGAGGATGTCGCTGGTCTGGTTGGGCATCTGCTCGGGGTCGTAAAGGGTCTCGAACTCGACAAAACGCGCCGAGGACTGCGGCGCGAACCGTTCCAGCAGCGCCGAGAGCGGAAAGCCGATCCAGGGTATCACCATCGACCACGCCTCGACACAGCGCAGCCGGTAGATGCGCTCCTCCAGCGTGAAATCCGAAAGGATGTCCTCGATGCCGATGTCGCCCGGCGCGTCGACCAGCCCGTCCACCCGCAACGTCCACGGATCCGTGCGCAGCGTGTGGGCATTCTCGGCCGGGTCCTGCTTGCCGGTGCCGAATTCGAAGAAGTTGCAGTACCCCTTGGCAACCTCGAAACTTGTCAGCGGCTCATCGGTGGACTCGGGCCAGGGCCGGGCCTGCAACCTTGTGCCGGCCTGCGCCGGTGCGGCCGCCCAGGGGGCGGGCAATGCCGCGCCCAGAAGCCCGGCGCCCATCCCCGCCATCAGCCGGCGCCGGTTCAGATATACGGCGCGCGGGGTGATTTCGCCGGCGGCGGGCCGGGGATAGCGATAAACGGGCATGCCCCCTCCTTCCAGAGTTCGGGTCAGGGTTCGGGCGGCGCGGCTGCGCACCGGCGAAAGCCGGTGCCTCCCGCAACGCCGCGGGCGGCCCGCATGCGGGCCGCCCGACCTGCCTTCCCGTCAGTGCCTTACGGCAGGGCCGGGATGGTCACATTCGGCATCTCGCCGGTCAGCGCATGCATGAACGCCTCGAGATCGTCGAGCGTGTCGTCGTCGAATTCCTGCCCCAGCATCTGCTCGCCCATCAGGTTGATGGCGTCGCGCAGATCGTCCACGCTGCCATTGTGGAAATAGGGGTAGGTTACCGCAACATTGCGCAGCGTCGGAGTGCGGAAGGCATTGCGGTCGCGCTCCTCGCCGGTGACGCTGAAGCGGCCCGCATCCGTCGGCCCTTCAAGCTCGAATCGGTGAAAGCTGGAATCCGTCAGCGCCGGGCCGTTGTGGCAGGCCACGCAGCCATTGTCGACAAACGCCATCATGCCGCGCACCTGCTGGTCGGTCATGGCCTGCTCGTCGCCGCGCAGATACCGGTCGAAAGGCGAATTCGGGGTGTTGAGCGTGCGCTCGAAGGTGGCGATCGCCTGCGCAACATTGTCGGGGTTGATCGGGTCGTCGTCACCGGGGAAGGCGGCGGTGAAATGCTCGCGGTAGATCTCGAACTCCTGCAGGCGCGCGATCGCCTCGTCGAGATCCATCGCCATTTCCACGTCGGCCTCGATCGGCCCGAGCGCCTGACCCTCAAGGTCGGGCTCGCGGCCGTCCCAGAACTGCGCCTCCAGAAACCCCGAATTGAGCACCGTCGGGGTGTTGCGATCGCCGATCTGGCCCTGATGGCCCACCGCGCGCGGGATCCGGTCGGCCCAGCCCAGCGCCGGGTTGTGGCAGGTCGCGCAGCTGATCGTGCCGCTCGACGAGATCCGCGGCTCAAAGAACAGCATCTTGCCCAGCTCGATCTTCTCGGGCGTCATCGAATTGTCAGCCGGGATCGGCGGCAGGGCCGGCAGCGGCTCGAACATGTCCTTGTACATGTCCATGTCCTGCGCCGCAGCCGCGCCCGCGAAAATCAGCGCGCCGGCGAGTGGCGCCACGAATATCGTCCCCCGAAAGAGTGCCATCTGGGTCCTCTCCTTAGTGTTTTCGGGCGCCGGCATGCAGCCTGCATCCCGCTCGAATCCATTTGCATCTAGCCTCATGAGGGTGTGAGGTTCGTTGATTCATGTCAATTCCGAGGATGTGAGTTGTCAATTGCGCCGATGCGTCGCGTCAATTCCTTGGTGGCCGTACCCGGGTACGGCGTCGTCGGCGTCACGCGCGCGTCGCGTTTGATCGGAACTGGTCTCGGTGGACGAGCGGCCCTGCGCCCGCCTTTGGGGCGGGCGGGCGATCCTGAATCCAATTCAGAGCGACAGGCTCATGGCCGCGGCAGACTCATGGAGCGGGGCGGGCCGGGTCGTCGCGGTAGCGCACCATCGGCTGCACGAAGATCGTCGCGCCGTCGCGGGTTGCGGCGGTCAGGGCGCCGAAGGGCTGCCAGCCCTGGCCGATGAGTTCGTTGACCTTCTTTTCCAGAACGTCCGCGTATTGCGCGCTTTCGATACTGTCCGAGTAGACCGCCGCAACTGTGGTATAGGATTCGATCATGGTCGCGCACCCCCGCCGCGATTGAAGTCTCCGTCAACCTTGGACAATTGCTGCATCCGGTCAAGGCCCCGACGGGGGGCCGGTGCGTCTTGCACGCGATCCCTCGTCATGTCAGCGCCCGCGCCAAGGCAGGGGCGGCGGTGACGCGGCGGGCATGTCCGAGGAACGGCCGCGCCCGGCGCCCGTCCTATCCGCCGGCGACGCCCGGCCCGCGATCGGCCGGGCGGATTCTCACACATCCGCAGCCGGACCCGTGGCGATGGTGGCCGCCGGCGCGGGCCGGCGGCGCGGCGGTCAGTTGCGCTCGGTCCCTGCGGTCGCGGCGTCCTCTTCGATCTGTGCGATCGCCTCCACCTGTCCGGTGGCGTCCTCGGCCTGCGCCTGATCGACCAGCGTGTCGATCTGGACATCGACGAGCGCGCGCGCGCAGATATCGGCGGTGCGCCGGGCGGCGGCTTGCTCGCCGGGCATCGTGGCCCAGCCGCCGGCCTCCACGAACTGGCGCCGCTGCAGGGCGCTGCGGATCGTCTGCAACTGCTCGAGCTGCGCGCGCGCATCCTGCGTGCTCAGGAAATTGTCCACGCAGACCGCGCTGGCGAGTTCGACACGCGCATCATCGCGCATCTGCTCGGCCGTGGACTGGGTGACCCAGCCGCCGACCGAGAAACCGGCGGCCACCGTGATCGCGCCGCCCGCGATCAGTGCCCAGACCAGCATCGCCTTGGTGGGTTGGAATTCGTTGATTCTGGCGCCGATCGAGCGCCCACTTTCTTTTGCCATTCGGTTACCCTTCGAGTTGGAGGCCGACATCCCGTGTTGGAATGAGTGCCACCACTCATGTGGGGGGGGTGCGTGCAGGTTACCATAGGCCGGGCGCATATTTTTTCGGCATGCGCAAAGAAAAAATCCGACGCCCGGCGGCCAGGCTTCAACGCCCCAGCGCGCGCACCGCCGCGGAGATGCCGTCGAGCGTCATGGGATACATCCGCTCCTCGAAGATCTCGCGGATCATCCGCAGGGAATGCGAGTGGTCCCAGAAACGTGCAGGCGTCGGGTTGATCCAGACATGGTCGGGCCATTGCGCGCGCGCGCGTTGCAGCCAGACCTGCCCGGCCTCCTCGTTCCAGTGCTCGTTGGCCCCGCCCGGATAGGCCACCTCATAGGGCGACATGGTCGCATCCCCGACGAAGATGCATTTCCAGTCGGACCCGTAGGTGTTGATCACATCCCATGTCGGGGTGACCGCGTCGCGGCGGCGGCGGTTGTCGCGCCACACGGCCTCGTAGAGGCAGTTGTGGAAATAGTAATGTTCGAGATGCTTGAACTCGGCCCGTGCCGCGCTGAACAGCTCCTCGACCACACGTACATAGGGGTCCATGGACCCGCCCACATCCAGCAGGAGCAGGATCTTGACGGCGTTGCGCCGCTCGGGCCGGGTCTTGACGTCGAGATAGCCCTGCTCGGCGGTGGAGCGGATGGTGCCGTCGAGGTCGAGCTCTTGCTCGGCCCCGTCGCGGGCCCATCTGCGCAGTCGCTTGAGGGCGACCTTGATGTTGCGGGTGCCCAGCTCGACGCTGTCGTCGAGATTGCGGAACTCGCGCTTGTCCCACACCTTCACGGCGCGCTGATGGCGCGACTCGTCCTGTCCGATGCGCACGCCCTCGGGGTTGTATCCGTAGGCGCCGAAAGGCGAGGTGCCGGCGGTCCCGATCCACTTGTTGCCGCCCTGATGCCGGCCCTGCTGCTCGCGCAACCGCTCGCGCAGGGTCTCCATCAGCTTGTCGAAGCCGCCCAGCGCCTCGATCTCGGCCTTCTCCTCGGCGCTCAGATGCTTCTCGGCCATCTTTTCCAGCCAGTCGCGCGGCAGGTCCACGGCGTCCAGCACATCCTGCGCGCCGATCTGTTCCAGCCCCCGGAAACTGGCCGCGAAGGCCTGATCGAAGCGGTCGATATGACGTTCGTCCTTCACCATGGCCGCGCGGGCGAGGTAATAGAACCCCTCGACGTCATAGGTGACCAGCCCGGCCTGCATCCCTTCGAGGAAGGACAGGTATTCGCGCAGGCTCACCGGCACGGCATGTCGGCGCAGCTGTTCGAAGAAGGGCAGGAACATGGCGCTAGAGAATCCGTTCGACACCGATGGTCACACCCAGGCCGAGCAAGCCGCCGATGATGGCGAAGACGCCGGCATACTGAGCCCGGTCCAGGCGGTTGCCGCCGCGCCGGCCGGCCTGCCACCAGCCAAGCGCGGCGCCGCCGATCAATCCGATTATGACGATCATGGCCTGCGCTCCTTCGCAATGCGCGCCCCGCCTGCGCCGGCCGGGCTTTCGGATGGCACGCCCATGCTCAGGGGCGGGCATACTTGATGAAAGGGGTCTTCACGCCGACGCGGTCATAGAGCATCCGCCCGGCATAGTTGAACTCCTGCGTGGTCCAGTAGACCGAGGGGGTACCGGCCGCGTCCGCTGCGGCATAGACCGCCTCGATGAGCGCGCGGCCGACTCCGCGCCCGCGCGCCTCCGGCGCGGTATAGAGATCCTGCAGGTAACACACATCCTCGATCTTCCAGCAATGCCGGTGCATCAGAAAATGCACGAGCCCGACCACGGCGCCGTCGATCTCGGCCACCAGCCCGTCGGGATCGCCCGGCGCCGCGCCTAGCAGTCGCGCGAAGGTCGTCGCGTAAACCTTCTCGGGGACGGTGGTTTCATAGAAGTCGAGATACCCGGTCCAGAGCGCGCGCCAGACCGGTTCATCGGCGCGATCCAGGGGGCGGATGATGACATCGGCGCGTGCCATGGCGCTCAGCGCGCGCCGCGCCGCGCCATGAAGGCGAGGCGCTCGAACAGGTGAACGTCCTGCTCGTTCTTGAGCAGCGCGCCGTGCAGGCGGGGCAGGGCGCTCGTGCCGTCGCCGCGCAGATCCTCCGGGGCGAGATCCTCGGCCAGAAGCAGCTTGAGCCAGTCGAGCACCTCGGAGGTGGAGGGCCGCTTCTTGAGCCCCGGCACCTCGCGCAGCTCGTAGAACTGCGTGAGCGCAGTGGTCAGCAGCGACTCCCGGATGCCCGGAAAATGCACCTGCACGATGCGTTTCATCGTGTCCGCATCGGGGAAGCGGATGTAATGAAAGAAGCAGCGCCGCAAGAACGCGTCTGGCAGCTCCTTTTCATTGTTGGAGGTGATGATGACGACGGGGCGGTGGCGCGCGCGCACCGTCTCGCCCGTCTCGTAGACGAAGAACTCCATTCGGTCGAGTTCCTGCAGCAGATCGTTCGGGAACTCGATATCCGCCTTGTCGATCTCGTCGATCAGCAGCACGACGCGCGCGTCGCTTTCGAAGGCCTGCCACAGCTTGCCCTTGCGGATGTAGTTGGCGACATCCTCCACGCGCGGATCACCAAGCTGGCTGTCGCGCAGTCGGCTGACGGCATCGTATTCATAAAGCCCCTGCGCGGCGCGGGTGGTGGACTTGATGTGCCATTCGATGATCGGCATGTCGAGCGATTGCGCCACCTGGCGTGCCAGCTCGGTCTTGCCGGTGCCGGGTTCCCCCTTGACCAGCAACGGACGCTCCAGCGTCACTGCGGCATTCACGGCGACTTCGAGATCCTCGGTGGCGACATAGGAGTCGGTTCCGGAAAACTTCATGTTGTTGCGAGGCTTTCATGTTGAGGTCCGGGGCTTGATAGCGCGGCGGCGGCGGGCCCGCAAGGCGTCGCCCCGCGGCCAGATGCCTAGTGACAAGGCCGGGAGCTTGGGTTAGACGAAGCCGCGAAGAGGTATCGAATGCGCGCAGACTTGAATTCCCCCAAAGATTTCAGCCCCGCCCCGGCGGGGGATCGCTCCGAAGAGCAGGGAGACCCCGAAATGAAGCAAGAGGTATTTCTCCCGGATGACTACCGTCCGGCGGAGAACGAACCTTTCATGAACGAGCGACAGCTCGAATACTTCCGGCGCAAGCTCCTTTCATGGAAGCAGGAGTTGCTCTCCGACTCGAAAGAGACACTGGAGGGGCTGCAAGGCGGCGCGCGCAACATTCCCGATATCGCCGACCGCGCCTCCGAAGAAAGCGATCGCGCGGTCGAGCTGCGCACCCGCGATCGGCAGCGCAAGCTCGTCGGAAAGATCGAGGCGGCGCTGCGCCGGATCGAAACCGGGGAATACGGCTATTGCGAGGTTACCGGCGAGCCGATAAGCCTTAAGCGGCTTGACGCGCGGCCCATCGCGACCATGACGTTGGAGGCGCAGGAGCGCCACGAACGCCGCGAGAAGGTGCATCGCGACGATTGAACGGATCGGCTGCGGGCCACCGGAACACAAGCGGCGCAGCATATGCGGGATCGGCACCGAAGCGGCGGCTTCGGTGCCTTTTTCAACGGGGATACCGGGAATGCTCGACGGGCAGGCGATCACGGTACTGGGGGGCGGTGTCGCCGGGCTGGCAGCGGCGGTGGCGCTGGGACGACGCGGCGCGCGCGTGACGGTGCTGGAACAGGCGGACGCCATCACCGAGGTCGGCGCCGGCATTCAGATCAGCCCCAACGGCGCCGCGGTGCTACGCGCGCTGGGGCTGGGCGCGGCGCTCGAGCGGGCGGGTCTGCGCGCCGGGGGGATCGTGCTGCGCAACGGGGCCGATGACCGCGCGGTGACCGCGCTCGACATGTCCGGCGGCGGTGCGGGGCCGGGCTACTGGTTCGTGCACCGCGCGGATCTGATCGCGCTGCTGGAGGCTGCCGCGCGCGATGCGGGGGTGCGGGTGCAGCTCATGCAGCGCGTCACGCGGGTTGCGGCCGCGGATGAGGGCGGGGCTACCGGCATGTGCATCGATACCGCACAGGGCGCGCAGCGGCGCACCGGGCTGCTGGTCGGGGCGGACGGGCTGCATTCGGTGGCGCGCCATGCGCTGGGAACGGTGCCGCCCGCGCGTTTCACCGGGCAGGTCGCCTGGCGCGCGGTGATCGCACATGAGGCGCCCGAAACCGCTGCCGCCGGCGCAGCCGGTGTCCCCGGCCCGGTGGCCGAGCTCCATATGGGGCCGGGATGTCATCTGGTCAGCTATCCGCTCCGCAGCGGGCGCTGGCGCAACATCGTGGCGGTGCAGGCGCGCCGCAGCTGGGCCGAGGAAGGCTGGCATCACCGCGACGACCCCGCCAATCTGCGCGCCGCCTTCGCGGGCTTCGCGCCGCGCGTGCAGGGTTGGCTGGCGCGGGTGGAGCGCGTGAATCTGTGGGGCCTGTTCCGGCACCCGGTGGCGCATGCGTGGCATGATGGCGGCAGGCTGGCGATTCTGGGCGATGCGGCGCATCCCACGCTGCCTTTCATGGCGCAGGGTGCGAACATGGCGCTGGAGGATGCCTGGGTTCTGGCGCAGGCGCTCGACACGCATGCCGACCCGGTGGTCGCGCTGGCCGAATTCCAGGCGCTGCGCCGGCCGCGCGTTGAGCGGGTGGTGGCGACCGCCGAGCGCAACGCGCGCATCTATCACCTGCGCGCGCCGCTGAGGCCACTGGCGCATGCCGCGATGCGTCTTGGCGGGCGGATCGCGCCGCAGGCGCCGCTGCGCCGATTTGACTGGATCTACCGGCATGACGTAACGGCGACCGGCACGGCCGGGCCGGCGCGCCGGTGAACCTGCCGACATCGCTCAGGCGTCGAGCTCGATCCAGATCGGCGTATGGTCGGACGGTTTCTCGCCGGCACGGGCTTCGGTGTCGATCCGGCAGTCCGACAGCAGATCCGCCGCCTGCGGGCTGAGGAGCATGTGATCGATGCGAATACCGTCGCCCCGTTCAAACGCCCCGCGCTGATAATCCCAGTAGGTGTAAAAGCCGGGCCCGGCATGGCGCACCCGCAACGCATCGGTAAAGCCCATATGCAGCACCCGGCGAAACGCCGCGCGGCTTTCGGGCAGCGCCAGCGCATCCTCGTGCCATTTCTGCGGGTTGGCGGCGTCCTCGTCCTGCGGGATCACATTGTAGTCGCCGGCCATGACCACCGGCTCTTCGGTCGCGAGCAGCGTCGCTGCATGTCGGCGCAGCCGCTCCATCCAGGCCAGCTTGTAGTCGTATTTGGGGCCCGGCGCGGGATTGCCGTTGGGCAGGTACAGCCCGCAGACCCGCACTGCGGTCGCACCGAAGACCGTCGCCTCGATCCAGCGCGCCTGTGTGTCCTGCGCATCGCCCGGCAGCCCGCAGACCACATCTTCCATCGGCAGCTTCGACAGGATGGCGACGCCGTTGAAGCCCTTCTGACCATGCACCGCGATCCGGTAGCCGCGCTCCTCAAACGGCTCGCGGGGGAAGGCGTCGTCCACGCTCTTGATCTCCTGCAGCAGCGCGATGTCGGGTTGCGCCGAATCGAGCCAGTCGCACAGCGCCGGCAGCCGCGCCTTCACCCCGTTGATGTTGAATGACGCGATCTTCATCAGCCTCACCTGCGACAACCCCATGAAGTGCTAGCCCGTGCCGGCGATCCGGACAAGGGGCGCACCCGCGACAACCGCCACGAGGGAACAGAAAATCGCGCATGTCCCGCAGGATGCACTTTGCGGCGTCGCAGCGCGTCGCTAAGGTCAGGCCATGGATGTCGTCGCCCTTGTCGCCGTCGCGGCGACGCTTTTCGTGATCATTGCGCTCAGCCAGCCGCTCGCCGCGTGGCTGCGGCTGCCGTTTACCGTGATCCTGGCGCTCGTCGGCATCCTGATCGGCCTTGCGGCGTCGTATTTTCTCGCCACCGATGTGACGGACGCGCTCAATCCGGCCGCGCGCGCGATCCTGGAGCTGCCTATACGCGCCAATGTCTTTCTCTATGTCTTTCTTCCGACGCTGCTTTTTCAGGTCGCGCTGAGTCTCAACCTGCGGCGCATGCTCGATGACTGGGTGCCGATCCTGTTGCTTGCCGTGGTCGCGGTTCTGGTGGCCACGCTGGCGGTGGGCTACGCGCTCGCCGGCGTGAGCACGCTGCCGCTGGCGGCCTGCATGCTGATCGGGGCGATCGTGTCCACAACGGACCCGTCGGCGGTGGTCAGCATCTTTCGCAACATCTCGGTGCCGCGGCGCCTGACGCGGATCGTCGAGGGCGAGAGCCTGCTCAATGACGCGGTGGCCATTGCGCTGTTCGGCGTGTTCCTGACCTTCGTGCAGATGGGTGTGCCGGACCCGACGCTGCGCGGGGCGCTGGGGCAGACGCCGGTGCTGATCGTCGGCGGGGCGGCCATGGGCTGGCTGCTCGCGCGGATCGTGCTGTCACTGATGAGCGGGCTGCGCAACCATCCGCTGGCGCAGGTCTCGCTCAGCGTGGCGCTGCCCTATCTGGCCTATATCGGAGCTGAGCAGATCCTCGGCGCCTCCGGCGTGATCGCGGTCGTCGCGGCGGGGATGACGCTCAACCTGATGGGGCCGGGGCGGCTGTCGCCGGCCACTTGGGGCTATCTGCGCGAGGTCTGGGATCTGCTGGCGCACTGGGCGGGATCGCTGATCTTCATCCTTGCCGCATTGCTGATCCCGCGGCTTCTGGGTGAAGCGCAATGGACCGATCTGTGGCTTGTGGCGACGGTGGCGGTGGCGGCGCTGGCGGCGCGCGCCTTGATCCTGTGGGGGCTGATGCCGGCGCTGACATGGCTGCGGGTTTCCCCGCGCGTCGAGCCGCCCTACCGGCTGGCGATCCTGTGGGGCGGGCTGCGCGGGGCGGTGACGCTGGCGCTGGCGCTGGCGGTGACCGAAAGCCCGCTGGTCCCCATCGAGGTCAAGCGGCTGGTCGGTATCCTCGCCACGGGTTTCACGCTGTTCACGCTGCTCGCGCAGGGGCTGACGCTGCGCTGGATCGTGACGCGGCTGCGGCTGCACCGGCTCGATCCGCTGGATGCGGCGCTGTCGAACCAGGTCATCGCCGTGGCGCTGCAGAATGTGCGCGAGGCGGTGAC
>LFIK01000884.1_pt1 | contig 23031 bp, 23 predicted proteins | sample 643401 | NCBI WGS metagenome assembly LFIK01 (sample SAMN03777447, study PRJNA286221) | soda lake metagenome | biome: soda lake; feature: Kulunda steppe; material: water; isolation source: sample T5-Br brine of Lake Tanatar-5 | place: Russia: Kulunda steppe | collected 2010-07
CAACCCGCGTAGGCGGCATTCGAAACTGGGCTATCTAAGTCCCATGGAGTTCGAGGCCCGCGCTATGCTAGCTTAACCCCCAGTCCACGAAACCGGCAGCAGCTCACTGGGGCAAGATCCCACACCGGGCGGATCATATTCGAAAGTTGGTGGAAAAACTGGCTGCAGACGGAAGGCGGTTGCATTTCTGCTATGAAGCTGGCCCGTGCGGCTATGGCCTCTATCGCCAGCTTGTTGAGCTGGGACATGACTGCATCGTGGTGGCACCATCGCTCATCCCGGTGAAGGCCGGAGACCGGGTGAAGACAGATCGCCGCGATGCGTTGATGTTGGCAAAGCTGCATCGGGCTGGTGAACTGACGGCGGTCTGGGTGCCGGATGCGGCGCATGAAGCGATGCGCGATCTGGTTCGCGCAAGGGCGACTGCGATGCGGGTTCTGGGCAAGGCGCGCCAGCATCTTCAGGGGTTCCTGCTGCGTCACGGGCGTATTTATCCCGGAAAGAAGGGCTGGACGGTTGCCTATCGGCGCTGGCTGACGACGGTGCGGTTTCAGCACCACGCCCAGCAGATTGTGTTTCAGGACTATGTCGACGCGGTTGCCGATGCTGAGGCCCGGGTCGAACGGCTGACTGGCCAGATCGCTGACCTGCTGCCAGACTGGTCTCTGGCACCGGTGGTCAAGGCTGTTCAGGCGATGCGCGGGGTTGCATTCATCGTCGCAGTGACCGTGGTGGCCGAGGTCGGGGATTTCCAGCGTTTCGACAATCCGCGTCAGCTGATGGCCTATCTTGGCCTGACGCCCTCCGAACATTCCCCCGTGCCCCCGTGCTATCCTGCATATGGTCTCTCCCCCATTCTTGAGGCTCGGCACCGGCCCATCCGGCGCAACCCTCGAATGCAGAATGCCGCGGGAGAGACCACCGAACCAGTCAGCTCAGGACGCGATCATGTGGTCTAATGGGACTTCAAAACGGCTAAAATGTGCCGGGCAGGCCGGCACCACGCTCTCGCTCAAGGCGCAGTCGCCACCCTCAGCAGATTTTCCAGCTTCGCCGCTCATTCCCCACGCCCAAGACAGCGGCTTCTAAACGCTTCCTCGATGTTGTGCGAATGCTGAGATGCTGAGGATCGCAGGGGTTTCCGGGAGACTTTCCGGGGATTTTGTGTCCGGTTCCGGGGTCTAGCCTCTGAATGCTTCCGGTTCTTTCACACACTAAGCGCGCGTGATACGACACAATCTTATGTTTTTTTCAGCGAGTTGAATGGCGCGCCCGGGAAGATTCGAACTCCCGACCCCCAGATTCGTAGTCTGGTGCTCTATCCAGCTGAGCTACGGGCGCGCTGTGGGGGTGCGATATCGCCCTGCTGCGGGGTTTGCAAGGGGGGGCACGCAAATTTGGCGCGGTTGAGTGTGGGTCAGCCGCCCACGGGCAAGGAGATCCGGAATTCGGTGCCGTGCTCGTCGCTGCGGTGCAATTCGAGCGTGCCGCCATGTCCGCGGACCAGTTCCGCCGCGATGGCCAGGCCCAGCCCGACGCCGCCCTTGCGCACGCCGCCCTGAAACGCGGTGAACAGATGCGTGCGCGCCTTCTCGGGCAGGCCGGGGCCGGTGTCGCCGACGCCGATGATGATGCTGTCACGGGTGCTCACGGCCGAGACCTCGACACTGCCGGGGCTGCCGGTCGCCTCGATCGCCTGGCGGGCGTTGCGCACCAGATTGGTCAGCACCCGGAACAACTGCTCGCTGTCGGCGCTGAGGTTCACGCCGGCGGGAACATCGACCAGAAACTCGATCTCGGGCTCGCCTGACGCCGCGAGGCGCTCGTTCTCGATCACGTCCTTGACCAGCGGTGCCAGCGCGATGCGCTCCAGCTTGGGGGGCGGTTCCTCGGCCTTGCCGAAGGCGAGCGTGGTCTCGCACAGGTTGATGGCGCGCGACAGCGCGTTCAGCAGCTTCGGCGCGGCGCGGCGCACCGCCGGGTCGCGGCTCTGCTCCATCCGGTCGGCGAACAGGCTGGCCGATGCGAGGATGTTGCGCAGATCGTGGCTGATCCGCGCCACCGCGCCGCCAAGCTGGGCGAGGCGCTCCTTCTGGCGCAGCGATGCGGTCAGCTGGGTCTGCAGGTCGTGCAGCGCGTCCTCGGCCTCGCGCAGCTCGCGCACGGTGGTTGCGGGGGCGATGATGCGGCGCGCGTCCTCGGGCGCTTCGGCGTAGCGCGACATGGCGCGCACCAGCTTGCGGATCGGGGTGACCATGAGCAGCTGCACCGCGATGAACAGCAGCAGAGCCGTGGACACCGAGATGATGAGCGACAGCCACAGGATGCGCTGGCCGTATTCCAGCATTTCGGCGCGCATCGGCGCGGTTTCCAGCGTCACCTCGATCAGCAGCCCGGCCTCGCGCACCGGGTCGCCGATCACGCGGATCACGCGGTCCTCGGGGTCCATGAGGTCCGACATCGCGTCGCGCATCAGCGCGAACATGCCCGGGTCGCGCAGGTCATGCGTGGCGCTGACCGGGCCGGGCAGGGGCGAGGACAGCACCAGCTCGCGCATCTCGTCGCGGCGCAGCACCACGTTGAACACGCCCGCGTTTTCCAGCAGCTCGTTGGCGAGTTCCTCCTCGATGATGCCGGGGCTGGCCAGCAGCGCGAGCGAGGCGATCTGCGCCCGCTCCAGCCTTGCGAGCAGGTAATCCTCGCGGAACCGCGCGACCGAGGGGACGAAGATCAACACCTCGGCCAGCATGACGAAGATGATCGTCAGCATCAGGAAACGGCCCGAGAGTGACTTCAGAAACATGCCTGCCCCTTCGCGCGGATGCGGTCAGGGAACCACCTTCTGGACCAGCCGCACAACCCGCTTGACAACAGGATTATCAAAGAGTTTCGGCGAGAAATAGGCCCCCGCGGCGCGTTTGCAGATTTCCGCCCGTGTGGGGTAGGGCAGCACCGTGCCCGCCAGCGCCGACAGCGTCATCCGCGCCGAGATCGCAAGGCAGATGGGCGCGATCAGCTCGCCCGCCTGTGCGCCGACCAGCGTGGCGCCGATGGGGCGGCCCTTGAGCACGATCAGCTTGATGAAACCTTCGGGGCGGCCTTCTGCGCGGGCGCGGTCGATTGCCTCCATCTCGACCCGGATCACCTCGGCCCTCGGCCCGTGCTGCGCGCGGGCTTCGGCCTCGGTGGGGCCGATCTGGGCAAGCTCGGGGTCGGTGTAGGTGACATGCGGGATGTGGTCGGCGCGCGCCTTCGCGGGCAGCGCGAACAGCATCGAGCGGATGATGACCCCGGCATGATACCCCGCCAGATGCGTGAACTGTCCGCGCCCGGCCACATCGCCGATGGCGTGCACCCTGCGGTTCGAGGTCCGCAGCCGCGCGTCGGTCTCGATCCCGGCGGGGCCGTGGCGGATGCCTGCGGCATCGAGGTTCAGCCGCTCGGTGTTGGGCCGCCGCCCGGCGGCGATCAGCAGATGCGTGCCGTGAAACACGGTGCCGCCCGCGACCTGCAACTCGATCGCGCCGGTGCGGCCCGTGACCTTCTCGACCGCCGCGTTCTCGATGATCTCGACCCCCTCGGCGCGCAGCGCGGCCAGCACCACGGCGGCGGCGTCGGGGTCGTCGCGCGACAGCGCCCGCGCGCCGTCGATCACCGTCACGCGCGCGCCGAAGCGGCGATGCGCCAGCGCCATCTCCATCCCGATGGGACCGGCGCCGAGGATCAGCAGATGCGCGGGCAGGTCGGGGGCGTCGAAGATGGTTTCGTTCGTCAGATGCGGCACCGAGTCCAGCCCCGGAACGGGCGGGATCGCAGGTGATGACCCGGTGGCGATCACGAAGCGCCGCGCGGTGATGTTGTGCCCCGCAGCCTCGACCGTGCGGGGCGAGGTGAAGCGCGCGTAATCCCGCATCACCATTACGCCCAGCCCCTCGAACCGCTCGACGCTGTCATGGGGGGCGATGGCGGCGATGGTATCGCGCACATGCGCCTGCGCGGCGGCGTAGCGCGCGCGGCGGGCTTCGGGGGGGGTGTCGCCCGCCGCCCTTGCGGCGCGCGCGGCCGACAGCAGCGCCTTGGACGGCACGCAGCCGTGGTTCAGGCAGTCGCCGCCCATCCTGCCGCCCTCGATCAGCACCACGCGCGCGCCCATCTGCACCGCGCCCGCGGCCACCGACAGCCCGCCCGAGCCGCCACCGATCACGCAGATATCCGTGCTGACGTCCTTCATGCGCGCGTCCCCGTCACCCCGAGCGATTTCAGCACCGTGGGCAGCGCCGCCAGCGCCGCGAGCCCCAGCAGCGGCCCGAGGATCTGCGGCTCGAAGATGATGCCCATGTCGGGGGTCTCGCCGCGGGCGAAGACCTCGCCCAGCCCGGCGCCGACCCAGGTGTAGACGACACCGCCGGGGATGATCCCCAGGAAGGTCGACGCCGCGAAGACCGAGGTCCGCACCCCGATCAACGCCGGGATCACGTTCATCACGAAGAACGGCACCACCGGCACCAGCCGGATCGACAGCAGCACCTGGAAGCCGTTGGCGCGGATCGCGTCCGAGACGCGCTTGACCCGCCCGTCGCTGGCATCGATCCGCGCCGCCATCGACCGGCCCAGCCCGCCGCGCACCGCCCGGAAGATCAGCACCGCGCCGATGGTCGCCGCCGTCACGTTGAACAGCGCGCCGGGCAACAGCCCGAACAGGAACCCGCCCGTGAGCGTCGCCGCCGTGGCGCCGGGCAGCGACAGCGCGACGATGGCGATATAGGCCAGCACGAACCCCGCCGCGGTCAGCGCGTAGTTCGCATCGCGAAATGCCAGCAGCGCCTCGCGGTTGTCGCGCAGCGCCTCGAAGCTCAGGTGGTCGCGAAGCGCGACGACCCCGATCAGCGCCGCCGCGAGCACGATCAGCAGCGGCAGGCGCTGGCGCCAGCGGCCTTGGGTGGGCGGTTGCACGCGGACCTCTCCTTCATGTTGCCACAGGGTCTTCGGGGTGGTTCGTGCAGTCTGGGTCGCGGGTTACCCGCCGACCAGCGCCGATCACGCGGGGTTGACCCGCAAGGCCCGAAAAACCGCCGATTGTTTCAGCCTCTGCCGGTGGTGGACAAGCGCGCGCGGCATTGCTATATCGCGGCCTCCTGCAGATGACCCGTAACTCTAGCTTGGAAAGGTGGTGACACCACATGCAGGTCAGTGTTCGTGACAACAATGTCGATCAGGCATTGCGCGCGCTCAAGAAGAAACTGCAGCGCGAAGGCGTGTTTCGCGAGATGAAGCTCAAGCAGCATTTCGAAAAGCCGTCCGAGAAGAAGGCGCGCCAGCGCGCCGAGGCGATTCGCCGTGCACGCAAGCTTGCGCGGAAGAAGGCGCAGCGCGAAGGGCTTCTCTGAGGCACACGGCACAAAGGGCGTCTTGCCCCGCGATCAACCCCCGGCCCGCGGCACTCCCGCAGACGGGGGTTTTTCATGCGCGCCTCAGACATCCACGGCCGTGGTCTTGACCACGGTGCGCAGCGCAAAGGACGATTGCATCGACACCACGCCGGGAAGGCGGCTCAGATAGCGGCGGTGGATGCGGGCGAAATCCTCGGTGTCGGCGGCGACGATCTTGATCAGGTAATCGGCGCTGCCCGCCATCAGGTGGCATTCAAGCACGTCCGGCACGCGCGCGACCTCGCGCTCGAAGGCGTCGAGCACCTCGTCGCTTTGCCCCGACAGCGTCAGCTCCACGAACACGGTGGTCGGCTTGCCGATCCGGCGCAGGTCCAGAAGCGCCACATAGCCCGCGATCAGGCCCGCCGCTTCCAGCCGCTGCACGCGGCGGTGACAGGCCGAGGGCGAGAGGTTGATCCGCTCGGCCAGTTCGGCGTTGGACACGCGGCCGTCGCGCTGCAGCTCGGCCAGAATGCGGCGGTCGGTTGCGTCAAGCTGCATTGCAGCGCAATCCCCTGCGGTAATGCGCGCGATCAGCGCACGCATCTTCGCAGCCAGCATCGCACAGCGCCCAAAGGTTTCAAGCATCTTCTGCGCCCGCCGCGTTAGGCTGGCACCGCACGCAAGGGAGGGAGGACCCACATGCTGATCGGATGCCCCAGGGAGATCAAGCCTCAGGAATTCCGCGTGGGGCTGACGCCCAACGCCGCGCGCGAGGCCGTGGCGCATGGCCATGAGGTCATCGTCGAGACCGGCGCCGGTGCGGGTGCGGGGTTCGAGGATGCCGATTACGCCGCCGCCGGCGCGCGCATCGTGGACACCCCCGAGGAGATCTTCGCCCGCGCCGAGATGGTGGTGAAGGTCAAGGAACCCCAGCCCGCCGAGCGCAGGCAGCTGCGCGCGGGGCAGGTGCTGTTCACCTATCTCCACCTGGCCCCCGACCCCGAGCAGACCCGTGATCTGCTGGACAGCGGCGTCACCGCCATCGCCTATGAAACCGTCACCGACCGCGCGGGCGGGTTGCCGTTGCTCGCGCCGATGTCCGAAGTCGCGGGCCGGCTGGCCCCGCAGATGGGCGCCTGGGCGCTGCAGAAGGCCAATGGCGGGCGCGGCGTGCTGATGGGTGGCGTGCCCGGCGTGCGCCCGGCGAATGTGGTGGTGATCGGCGGCGGCGTGGTGGGCACCGCGGCGGCGCGGGTGGCGGTGGGGATGGGGGCGAATGTCACCGTGCTCGACCGCTCGATCGCGCGGATGTCGTATCTTGACGACGTGTTCATGGGTCGTCTGACCACGCAGTTCTCCGACGCCGCCGCGATCGAGGGGCTGCTGGAGCGTGCCGACATGATCGTGGGCGCGGTGCTGATTCCCGGCGCGGCGGCGCCGCGGCTGGTGTCGCGCGCGCAGCTGGCGGCGATGCAGCCGGGCGCGGTGCTGGTGGATGTTGCCATCGACCAGGGCGGGTGCTTCGAGACCTCGCGCGCCACCACGCATCAGGACCCGGTGTATTCGGTGGACGGCATCCAGCACTATTGCGTCGCCAACATGCCCGGCGCGGTGCCGCGCAGCTCTACCCTGGCGCTGGGCAACGCGACGATGCCGTTCATGCTGGCGCTGGCCGACAAGGGCTGGCGGCAGGCCTGCGAGGACGACCCGCATCTGCTCGAGGGGCTGAACACCCATGCCGGCAACCTGACCTATTACGCGGTGGGCAAGGCGCTGGGCATCGACGTGCTGTCACCTGCCAAGGCGCTGAAGATGTAGGGGCAGCGCTGCGCTGATGCGGTCCTAGCCGCCGCCGTCAGGTGCAGGCGGCGTGCGGCGGTCGAACAGTCCCGTCAGCGCGCGCTGCACCACCGCCGTCACGCGCGGGCGTGCGGCGTGCTCGAAGGGCAGGGGGCGGCAGACCTCGATCGCCGCCACGCCCACACGGGCGGTCAGCGCGGCGTTCATGACGCCTTCGCCGAAGCGGCGCGAGAGTTTGGACATCAGCCCGCCGCCGGCCGCCGAGCCCAGCAGGTCGTCGCCCGCGGACACCAGCCCCGTGGCCAGCAGATGCGTGAACACCGCGCGCAGCAGCCGCAGGCTGCCCAGCGTGCCGGTGCGCCCGCCATAGAGCGTGGCGATCCGGCGCATCATCCGCAGGTTCGACGCCAGCGCCACCGCGACATCGAGCGCGGCCATCGGCACGACGGCGGTGATCAGCGCGACCTGCCGCGCGGTGGCCTCGACCTCGGCGCGGGCGGCGGTGTCGATGGGCGACAGCACGATGGTTTCGGTCAGCATCCGCGTGCCGTCGGCGTCGAAACTGTCGGGCAGCCGCTCGCGCAGCCGCTCGCGCGGCCAGCGCAGCTCGGGGCGGTCGGTGTAGAGCGCGGCGATCTCGGATGCCGCGGCGCGCGCCTCGGTCGCGTCCGTGGCGGCGGTGGCGCGGGTGCGCAGCGCGTCGATCCGGCGCAGGCGGCGAAAGCCCAGCCATTCGCGCCCCGCCAGCACCAGCACCCCCAGCGCCACCACCGTCATCAGCGCCACCGCCACCACCCCCAGCACCGGCGCGCGCTCCAGCAGCCGGTCGGCCAGATCCCACGCCGCCACCGACAGCGCCAGCGCCGCCAGCAGCCCCAGCGACGAGGCCACCCACCGCCCCAGCCGCCCGCGCGGCCGCGTCACCAGCGCCGCGCCGGTCAGCATCGCGCGGCCCTGCGGCGGCGGGGCGCTGTCGTCGGGGGGCGGCGGCGCGGTGGCGGGGTCCGGGGTGGGCGCGTCGTCGCCCAGATCGAACAGGACGGGTTTGCGCGGGCTCATCGCAGCCGGTCTCCGATCAGGAATTCGGCGGCGCGGTCCAGCCGGATATGCGGCACGCCCTCGCCGGGTTTCAGGGTCAGCGCGGCGGGGGCGAAGCGCATGATGCTGTAGTCGCCGTCGAGCCACCCAGGCCCGCCCTCCGCCGCCGCCAGCAGATGCGCAGGGTCCTCGGGCAGCTCGCCGGGGTAGAACGCCGCCTGCCGCCCGCCATCGAGCAGCCGCCCGCGGACGCATTCGAAGCTCTGCCCGTCGCGGTGTCGGGTTTCCTCGACCGTGGCGCGCAGTGCGGCGATGGACTGCGCGTCGGTGCGCGCGCCTGCGAAATCGGCGCGGTCGCGCGCCCCGCGCAGCAGCGCCTGCACCAGACCCGTCAGGCGCGCATGCTGGGCGTGATGCAGGTGGTCGGCCTTGGTGGCGGCGAACAGGATCCGTTCGACCCGCCGCCCGCGCAACAGCCGGCTGAGCCAGGCGTTGCCGCCGGGGCGGAACGCGGTCAGCACGTCGGACATGGTCTCGCCCAGCTCGGTCAGCGCGGCGGGGCCGTGGTGCAGCGCGTCGAGCACGTCGACCAGCACCACCTGCCGGTCGATCCGCGCGAAGTGGTTGCGAAAGAACGGCTGCACGACGCGGCTCTTGTAGGCCTCGAAGCGGCGCTCCATTTCGCGCAGCAGGCTGCGGCGCGGGGCGCGTCCGGACGGGCCCGGCAGCGGCGCGAAGGTCAGCGCCGGCGAGCCTTCCATCTGCCCGGGCAGCAGGAACCGCCCCGGCGTCACATCCGCGTGCCCGTGCCCGCGCGCGGCGCGCAGGTAGTCGGTGAAGCGCGCGGCCAGCTCCCTGGCCAGCTGCTCGTCATGGCGGGCATCGGGGGCGACGGCCTGCAGCCGCTCCAGCGCGTCGCGCGCGAAGGGCCGCGCGGCCATCCGCGCCAGCGTCGTGTCGGCCCAGGCGCGATAGCTCCTGTCCATCAGCGACAGGTCCAGCAGCCACTCGCCCGGGTAGTCGATGATGTCCAGATGCAGCACCTTGGCGCTGCGCAGCGGGCCGAACAGCCCGCCGGGTTGCAGCCGGAAGGACAGGCGCAGCTCGGACACCGCGCGGGTGCTCTCGGGCCAGTGCGGATCGGGGCCGGTGAGCGCGGCGAGATGGGTTTCGAAATCGAAGCGCGGCAGCGTGTCGTCGGGCTGGGGTTGCAGATAGGCCGCCGCGATCCGGTCCGACGCGACCGCGCGCAGCTGCCCCATCCGCGCGCGGTTCATCAGGTTGTGCACCAGCGCGGTGATGAACACGGTCTTGCCCGCGCCCGACAGCCCGGTGACGCCCAGCCGGACCACCGGCTCCATGAACGCCTCGGAGACGGTGTCGGTGACCGAGCTGGTCAGCCGCCCGACGCCGTCGATCATGCCATCCGTTACGCGTCCGATCACCATGCCTGCCTCGATCCGCCTGCGCCTGGAGAATAGGGGCGCGGGGCGGGGATGTGTAGATGCCCCTTTCGCTTCCCGGCTGCGCCCTGCTACATCGCCGGAGCGAGCACAGCGAGGGGAGCAGGCGATGCGCGTGACGACAGGGACTTATCTGTGCCGGCTGCTGGAGGCGCGCGGGGTCGAGCTGGTCTTCGGCATCCCCGGCGTGCACACGATCGAGCTTTATCGCGGGCTTGTGGGCAGCCCGATCCGCCATGTCACCCCGCGCCATGAGCAGGGCGCGGGGTTCATGGCCGACGGCTACGCGCGCGCCTCGGGCAAGCCCGGCGTGGCGTTCGTGATCTCGGGGCCGGGGGTGAGCAACATCGCCACCGCGATGGGGCAGGCTTACGGCGACAGCGTGCCGATGCTGGTGATCTCGTCGGTGAACGCGCAGGGGCGGATGGACAGCGGGCGGGGCTGGCTGCACGAACTGTCCGACCAGCGCGGGATGAGCGCGCATGTCACCGCCTTCAGCCGCACGATCCGCACGCCCGAGGAACTGGCCCCGGCGCTGGACGCGGCCTTCGCGCTTTTCGCCTCGGCCCGCCCGCGGCCGGTGCATCTGGAGATTCCCACCGACGTGCTGGCGATGGAGGCCGGGCATCTGGCGGTCAGCGTGGCGGAAACGCCCGCCGCAGGCGCCGCCGACGGGGTTGCGGAAGCGGCGGCGCGGCTGGCGGCGGCGCAGCGCCCGGTGATCCTGGCCGGGGGCGGCCTGCGCGCCGCGCCGCAGGCGCTGGCCGAGGCGCTGGACGCGCCCGTGGTGATGACCGTGAACGCGCGCGGGCTGATGCCGCACGACCACCCGCTGGCGGTGCCGTTCAGCCCCAGCCTTGCCCCGGTGCGCGCGCTGCTGACAGGCGCCGACGCGGTGCTGGCGCTGGGCACGGAGCTGGGCCCCACCGATTGCGACATGTATGAAGACGGCGGCTTCGCGCTGCCCGCGGGGCTGATCCGCGTGGATATCGACGCCGACCAGATCGCCCGCGGCCCGGATCCGGCGCTGGGGCTGGTGGGCGATGCGGCCGCGACCCTGCGCGCGTTGGAAGCCACGACCGCGGCGCGGGTGCCCGGCGACGGCGCGGCGCGCGCACAGGCGGCGCGCGCGCAGGCGCACGCCGGGCTGGGCCGACCGATGCAGGCGGCGCTGGGGCTGCTGGACGCGCTGCGAAGCGCGCTCCCCGAGGCGCTGTTCGTGGGCGATTCCACGCAGCTGGTCTATGCCGGCAATCTGGGCTTTGCCCCGGCGCGACCACGCGCGTGGTGGAACTCGGCCACGGGCTTCGGGACGCTGGGCTACGGCTTGCCGGCGGCGGTCGGCGCGGCGCTGGGCGCGCCGGGGCGGCCGGTCATCGCGCTTGTGGGCGATGGGGGGCTGCAGTTCAGCCTGGCCGAGCTTGCCAGCGCCACCGAGGCCGGCGTGCCGGTGATCGCGCTGGTGCATGACAACACCGGCTATGGCGAGATCAAGTCGGCGATGCGCGCCGCCGATGTCAGCCCCATCGGCGTGGACCTGTTCACCCCCGATCTGGAGGCCATCGCGCGCGCCTGCGGCTGGCGCGTCGATCGCCCCGACACCCCCGAGGCGCTGGTCGCCATGGTGCGCGCCGCCGCGGCGCGGCCGGTGCCCGGCATGATCCACGTCAGTGACCGGCTGATCGAGGGGTTCACGCCCGAGCGCTGAGCCCTCAGGCCGCGCGCCCTTCGGTGAATTGCAGCCGCGCCAGCCGCGCATAGAGCCCGCCCTGCGCGACAAGCTGGTCATGCGTGCCCTCGGCCACCACGCGGCCGTCGTCGAACACGACGATCCGATCGGCGCGCTTGACGGTCGACAGCCGGTGCGCGACCACCAGCGTGGTGCGGTCGCGCGACAACCGGTCCACCGCCGCCTGCACCGCGCGTTCGGATTCGGCGTCAAGCGCGCTCGTGGCCTCGTCCAGCAGCAGGATCGGGGCGTCGCGCAGGATGGCGCGGGCGATGGCCACGCGCTGGCGCTGCCCGCCCGACAGCAGCACGCCGCGCTCGCCGAGTTCGGTCGCGTAGCCCTGCGGCAGGCGCGACAGGAAGTCATGCGCGGCGGCGGCGCGGGCGGCGGCTTCGACCTCGGCGTCCGAGGCGTCGGGGCGGCCGAAGCGGATGTTCTCGCGCGCCGAGGTGGCGAAGATCACCGGGTCCTGCGGCACCAGCGCGATGGCGCGGCGGAAATCGGCGCGCGCCATGTCGTGCAGCGCCACCCCGTCGATGTGGATCGATCCCGCGCCGGGGTCGTAGAAGCGCAGCAGCAACTGGAAGATCGTGGTCTTGCCCGCCCCCGACGGCCCCACCAGCGCCACCGTCTCGCCGGGCCGGACGTGGAGCGACACGGCGTCGAGCGCGGCTTGGTCGGGGCGCGTGGGGTAAACGAAGCCCACACGGTCGAAGGTCACCGCGCCGCGCACCGGGCGCGGCAGCGGCACCGGGGCGGGGGGGTCCTGCACGCTGTCGGTGGCCTCCAATAGCTCGACCAGCCGCTCGGTTGCGCCCGCGGCGCGCTGCAGTTCGGACCAGATCTCGGACAGCGCGCCGACCGCACCCGCCACGATCACCGCATAGATGACGAATTGCACCAGCTCGCCCGGCGTCATCGCGCCTGCGGCCACGTCGCGCGCGCCCACCCACAGCGTTCCGACGATGCCGCTGAACGCCAGGAAGATCACGATCACCGTCATCACCGCGCGGGTGAACACGCGCCGCCGCGCCACGTCGAAGCTGGTCTCGGTCACTTCGTCGAAAGCGTCGCGGCTGGCGGCCTCGTGGGTGTAGGCCTGCACGGTCTGCACCGACAACAGCGCCTCCGAGGCCTTGCCCGAACTCGCCGCGATCCAGTCCTGGTTCTCGCGGCTCAGCCGCCGCAGCCGCCGGCCCAGCACCACGATGGGCACGATGATCGCGGGCACCATCAGCAGCACGAACCCCATGAGCTTGACCGAGGTCAGCGCCAGCAGCAACAGCCCCCCCAGCAGCAGCAGGATGTTGCGCAGCGCGATCGACACCGACGAGCCGATGACCGACTGGATCAGCGTGGTGTCGGTGGTCAGCCGCGACAGCACCTCGCCGGTCATCAGCCGTTCGTAGAAGCTGGGGCTCTTGTCGATCACGCGCGCAAACAGTGCCTTGCGGATGTCCGCGACCACGCGCTCGCCCAGCCGGGTCACCAGATAATAGCGCACCCCGGTGCCCAGCGCGAGCAGCCCCGCCAGCACGAAGGCCCCGGCGAAGTATTCGTTCAGCAGCGCCATCTCGCGGGACTCGAACCCATCGACCACGCGGCGCACGGCCAGCGGCAAGGTCAGCGACACCGCCGCCGTCGCCACCAGCGCGGCCATCGCCGCCGTCAGCAGGGCCGTGTAGGGACGCATGAACGGCCACAGGCCGCGCAAGGCGCCGATGCGCCGTGATTTGGCACGTTCCGCCGATGTGGCGGGCGTCTGCTCGGTCATCGCTGATCCCTGTGTCGCCTGCCCCGGGTCTTAGGACACGGCTGCGCGCGGGGCAAGCGCCGCGGCATCAGCGCCGGCTTCGGCGGCCCCGGTGTCGCCCAACGCGCCCGGAGCGACTCCCGCAGGAAAGGCAGCCATGCCTCCCCCCTCCGCCCGAGGCAATCGCGCCTTGCAGGACGCCGCCTTCCGAGCCTCGGAGCTCGGCCTCAAGGGCGCTCATCGGCGCCACCAGCCTCAACCGCGCGCAGCCCTGACCCGAACGCGGCTCTGGATTGACGCGCGACCCCGGCGCGCTCCGGGGGCGTTCCCGGATCCCCCTTGACCCGCCGCGGTGCGGCGCGCAGATAGCGTGCATGAACCGGTCGGACCCCGAACACGAGCTTGATGCGCGCGGGCTGCTTTGCCCGCTGCCGGTGCTGAAGGCACGCAAGCGGCTGCGCGGCATGGCCTCGGGCGAGGTGCTCCGGCTGCTGGCCACCGACCCGGCTGCGGTGGTCGACGTGCCGCATTTCTGCGCCGAGGCCGGGCATGACTTTCTTGGAACGGAAGAGGCCGGACCCGGCTGCACCGCCTACCGCATCCGTCGTGCCTGAACCCCGTGATCGCGTCCCGAGCCGACCGGCTTGGCGGTGGGTCTTTCGCTGAAGAGCAGTGCCCGGTCACATGATGTGCCGGGCTGCGTCCGTGACGGTGCTGGCGAGCTCTTGCGCGAAATCCACACTTGGAACCGGGCCCTTGGCCCAGGCGTAGCGTGCTCCTCCCGCGACTTGGCACTTTGATTCTTCAAGATACTCGGTCATCGGCCTTCATTCCTGAAACGCGGCCCGGGGCGCCGCGGGCGGCCGGTTCGAGCACGACCGACGCAAACGGGTCCTCACGCGATGACAGGTAGAAGGCTGCGGCGTCGGCGATCCGGGCGGCGGCGTCGCGCATGCCGTCCCAGGAAACGATCCCCACGCCGAGCCGGGTCTAAAACCGTGTCATGGCCGGGGATCGGTGGCCTCGCGCGCCAGCCCGAGAAGGTATTTGCCGTAATCCGTCCTGGCCAGCGATGCGGCCAGGGTTTCGAGCGCGCGATGGTCCACCCAGCCATTGCGAAAGGCGATCTCGTCCGGGCTGCCCACCAGCATGCCTTGCCGGATCTGCAGCGTGCGCACGAAGTTTCCGGCGTCGAGCAGGCTCTGGTGGGTGCCGGTATCGAGCCAGGCATAGCCCCGCCCCATGCGCTTCACGTCCAGCGATCCCTCGGCAAGGTAGCTGGTCAGCAGATCCACGATCTCCAACTCGCCGCGCGCCGAGGGGGCGATGCTGCGGGCGCGCTCCGGCGCGGTGCCGTCGACGAAATAGAGCCCCGTCACGGCGTAGTTCGAGGGCGGGTCCGAGGGTTTCTCGACGATCGATGTGACCTTTCCGTCCAGGTCATAGCCGACGACCCCGTATCGTTCGGGGTCGGCGACGTGGTATCCGAAGACCGCCGCGCCGGCGCTCTGCGCGCTGGCCTCGGTCAGCAGTTCGGCCAGCCCGTGACCGAAGAACAGGTTGTCGCCCAGAACCAGCACCGACGGCGCGCCGGCAAGGAACGCCTCGGCAAGCACGAAGGCCTGAGCCAGCCCGTCGGGCGACGGCTGGGCGATGTAGGAAAATGCCATCCCCCATTGCGATCCGTCGCCCAACGCGCGGCGGAACTGGTCGAGATCATGCGGGGTGGTGATGATCGCCACCTCGCGCACGCCGGCGAGCATCAGCACGCTGAGCGGATAATAGACCATCGGCTTGTCGTAGACCGGCAGAAGCTGTTTCGACACGCCCTGCGTGACGGGATAGAGCCGGGTGCCCGATCCTCCGGCCAGAATGATGCCCTTGCGCTGCGTCATGGTCGCACTCCCAGCTCGGTGATGGCCTCGGCGACCGCGGGCTGCCATGCCGGGCGGGACAGGCCGAATGTGGACAGGGTGTCGCAGTTCATCCTGCTGTTCGGGGGCCGGCGCGCCGGGGTTGGCCAGGCGCTTGTCGGGATGTCGTCGATCGCGCAGTTCAGACCGGCCTCGGCCATGATCGCGCGGGCGAAATCGGCCCAGCTGACATCGGGCGCGCCGGCGAAATGATAGGTCCCGGTCTTTTCCGGGGCGCGCTCCAGCGCGTCGGCGATGGTCAGACAGGCCGCGGCGATGCTGCTGGCCGGGGTCGGTCCGCCGATCTGGTCGGCGACCACCGACAGGCGCGCGCGCTCGGCGCCCAGCCGCAGCATGGTCTTCAGGAAATTGCTGCCATGCGCCGAGAACACCCAGGCCGTGCGCAGGATCGCATGCACCCCGCCCGCTGCGCGCACGCCCTGCTCGCCCTTCAGCTTCGAGCGGCCATAGGCCCCGATCGGCGCGGTCGGGTGGTCGGGGGCGAAGGGCGTGGTGCCGGTGCCGTCGAAGACATAGTCGGTCGAGATATGCACGAACGGAATGCCCAGCTCGGCGCAGGCGCGCGCCATCGCCGCCGGGGCCGCGCCATTGACCACGGTTGCCGCCGCTTCCTCGGTCTCGGCGCGGTCGACGGCGGTCCATGCGGCGGCGTTGATCACCGCGACGGGGCGGTGGCTGCGGATCGCCGCAGCGCAGCCTTCGGGGTCCGAAAGATCGGCCTCGGCCCGGCCGAGAGACCGCGCCTGCGGCGCGCGGCGGGCAAGCTCACGGGCGACCTGTCCGGTCTTCCCGAACACAAGCAGCGTCATGGCCCCACCCCCAGCCGTTGCCCGACGCCGTGTCGGTCCAGAAGCGGGCGCCACCACGCTTCGTTGTCCAGATACCACGCGACCGTGCGGCGCAGCCCCTCTTGCAGCGTCACCGAAGGGCGCCAGCCCAGCTCGGTGCGGATGCGCGTGGGGTCGATCGCATAGCGCAGGTCGTGGCCGGGGCGGTCGGTGACAAAGGTGATCAGCCGGTCGTGGGGCGCGCCTGCGGGCTGCATCTCGTCCATCAGCGAGCAGATCATGCGCACCAGATCGATGTTGCGCGCCTCGTTCTCGCCGCCGATGTTGTAGCTGCGCCCCACCGTTCCGCGCGTCAGCACCGTCAGCAGCGCGTCGGCGTGGTCCTCGACATAGAGCCAGTCGCGCACGTTCTCGCCCGCGCCATAGACCGGGATCGGCCGGCCGTGCAGCGCCGCCAGGATCACCACCGGGATCAGCTTTTCGGGGAAATGATAGGGGCCGTAGTTGTTCGAGCAGTTCGACAGCACCACGGGCAGCCCGTAGGTGTGGTGCCACGCGCGGACCAGATGGTCGCTTGCCGCCTTCGACGCCGAATAGGGCGAGCGCGGATCGTAGGGGGTGTCTTCGGTGAATGTCTCGGTCGGATCGGGGCCGAGCGAGCCGAACACCTCGTCGGTCGAGATATGGTGAAACCGGAACTCGGCCGGGCGGCCCGCCCCCTCCCAATGCGCGCGGGCGGCCTGCAGCAGGGTGCAGGTGCCGGTCACGTTGGTGTCGATGAACGCGCCGGGCCCGTCGATCGAGCGGTCGACATGCGACTCAGCTGCCAGATGCATCACCGCATCGGGCCGGTGCTCGCGGAACACCCGTGCCAGCGCCGCCGCATCGCGGATATCGACCTGCTCGAACGCATGGAGTGGCGAGCGCGCCACGGGCGCGACGTTGTCCAGGCACGCGGCGTAGGTCAGGCAATCGACATTGACCACCGAATGTCCCGCCGCCACCGCCTGCCGCACCACCGCCGAGCCGATGAACCCCGCGCCGCCCGTGACCAGAAGCTTCATGCGCCCTCCCAGACAAAGGGCGAGACCCAGTCGGCAAAGGCCGGCGCCGCGGCGTCTTTCGGCGACAGCTGTGCCGCATCGGGCGCCACGCCCCAGTCGATGCCCAGCGAGTCGAACCGCACGGCGCCGTCGCAGTCGGGCGCGTAGTGATCGGTGCATTTATAGACGATTTCGGTGTCGGGCTCGAGGGTGGCGAAGCCATGCAGGAATCCCGCCGGGATCCACAGCTGACGCCCGTTCTCGAAGCTGAGCTCCGCGGCCACCCAGCGGCCATAGGTCGGCGAGCCGCGCCGTGCATCCACCGCCACATCCAGCAGCCGGCCGCGCCCGCAGCGCACCAGCTTGCCCTGTGCGTGCGGCGGTGCCTGATAGTGCAGCCCGCGAATCGTGCCGGGCGCAGTGCTCAGCGAATGGTTGTCCTGCACGAAGTCGGGCAGATCGAGCCCCGCTGCGCGCAGTGTCCTGCGGTTCCAGCTTTCGCTGAACCAGCCGCGCGCGTCGCCGAAACGGCGCGGCACCAGCGCCATCACGCCCGGCAGGGATGTCGCCTCGATCTGCACCACGCGCCGCCCCCCACCGGATCAGCCTCGGATTGACGTTCTGTTTGCCGCTACCCGCACTGCGACAGGCACGCAATGGATAACAGCGCGCGCGCCGCGTGCAACCGGGGCCTGGTGCTGCACGACGGCGCCACCGTCCTGGCGGCCTGCCGGGACGCGCCCGCGTCGCCGCGATCATCCTGCGGCGGAGTGCGCGGCGCCCTTCCCGGCCTGGGCATCTCTACCCTCCGAACAGATCCGCCTCGCCCTGCGGACGAGGAGGGGCGAGGCCGAGATGCGTCCAGGCCTTGGCCGCCAGCATGCGGCCGCGCGGGGTGCGCGCGATCAGCCCCTGCTGCAGCAGGAAGGGTTCGATCACCTCCTCGATCGCGTCGCGGCTCTCCGACAGCGCCGCTGCGATGGTTTCCACCCCCACCGGGCCGCCGCCGTAATTCTCGGCCAGAAGCGACAGGTAGCGCCGGTCGGCGCCGTCGAGGCCCAGATGATCCACCCCCAGCCGCGTGAGCGCATTGTCGGCAAGCGCGCGGGTCAGCCGTCCGTCGCCCTCGACCAGCGCGAAATCCACCACCCGGCGCAGCAGCCGCCCGGCGATGCGCGGCGTGCCGCGGGCGCGGCGCGCGATTTCCTGCACGCCGTCGTCATCGGCGGCCACGCCCAGCAGCCGCGCGCCGCGCCCGACGATCTGGCACAGTTCGGCGACGGTGTAGAATTGCAGCCGCGTGGGGATGCCGAACCGGTCGCGCAGCGGCGTGGTCAGCAGCCCCAGCCGCGTGGTCGCACCCACCAGCGTGAAGGGCTGAAGCTCGATTCGCACGGTGCGCGCGGCCGGGCCTTCGCCGATCACCAGGTCGAGCTGGAAATCCTCGAGCGCGGGGTAGAGCACTTCCTCCACCGCGGGGTTGAGGCGGTGAATCTCGTCGATGAACAGCACGTCGCGCGCTTCGAGATTGGTCAGGATCGCGGCCAGATCGCCCGCGCGTGCCAGCACCGGCCCCGATGTCATGCGGAACCCCACGCCCAGTTCGCGCGCCATGATCTGCGCCAGCGTGGTCTTGCCCAGTCCGGGGGGGCCGTAGAACAGCGTGTGGTCCATCGCCTCGCCGCGCATGCGGGCGGACTGGATGAACACGCGCAGGTTGGCGCGGGCCTCGGCCTGGCCGATGAATTCGTCCAGCGCCTGCGGGCGCAGCGCCTTGTCGGGGGCGTCCTCGGGGAGCGGGTCGGGGCGCAGGGTTGGGTCGGACGGGGTCATGTCAGCCAGCCTTGCCGCGCGGGCGGGGTGGGGTCAATCGCATGGCGCTATCCCTTGGGCGCGAGAAGCTTGAGCGCGGCGCGGATCAGCGCGGGCGTGGCGGCATCGGGGTCGGCGGCCTGCGCCTCGGCGACGGCGCGCGCGGCTTCGGGCGGGGCGTAGCCGAGATTGGCGAGCGCGGACATCGCCTCGGACCCTGCGGCAGGGTTGGCGGCGGGGTCGGTGGCGGCAGGCGGCGCGGCGGCCGGGGCGGGGGCGGCGTCGGCGGCGCGCGGCGGCGGTGGCGCGGCGTCGGCGTCGGCGTTGGCGTCGGCGGCGCCCGCCTGCGCCATCAGCGCCGGGGCCTTGTCGCGCAGCTCATGCACCACCCGCTGCGCAAGCTTCGGCCCGACCCCCGGCGCGGCGCGCACCGCCACCACATCGCCCAGCGCAATCGCGCGCGCCACGCCGTCGGGGCCCAGCGCGCCGAGGATCGCCATCGACGCCTTTGCGCCCACCCCCTGCACCGAGGTCAGCAGCCGATGCCAGTCGCGTTCCAGCAGCGTCGGAAAGCCGAAAAGCTGCAGCAGATCCTCGCGCACCAGCAATTCGGTATAAAGCGCGACCGTGCCCCCCGGGGCGGGCAGCGCCGCCAGCGTCCGGTCCGAGACATGCACCACATATCCGACGCCCCCGACATCGATCAGCGCATGATCGGCGCCGCGATGGATCAACTGTCCCGCGATGCGCCCGATCATCGCGCGCCCCCGGCGACCGCCGCCGCCAGACGACCCGCCGACTGGCAGTGCCACGCATGGCAGATCGCCACCGCCAGCGCATCGGCGGCGTCGGGGCCCGCGATCTCGGCCCCCGGAAGCTGCATCCGCACCATGTGATCCACCTGCACCTTGGCGGCCTTGCCCACGCCGACCACGGCCTTCTTGACCGCGTTGGGCGCGTATTCCCCCACCCGCAGCCCGGCCTGCGCGGGCACCAAGAGCGCGATCCCGCGCGCCGAGCCGAGCTTGAGCGTCGCCACCGCGTCCTTGTTGACGAAGGTCTGTTCGACCGCGGCCTCGCTCGGGCGATGGCGCGCCAGCACCTGCGCCAGCGCGGTGTGCAGCGCCAGCAGCCGGGTTGCAAGATCGCCGCAGGCATCGGCGGTGCACACGCCATTGGCGACATGCGTCAGCCGCGTGCCATCGACGTCGATCACCCCCCAGCCCATGTTGCGCAGCCCCGGGTCGATCCCGATCACCCGCATGCCGTTTCGCATCGCGCCTGCCCCTGCCCGTGGTATTTTCCGAACGCTAGCACGAAAAGCGAACATGGGCCAGCGATGTTGATGGCGCGCTCGCGCATCCGGCGGGTGAGCCATGAGAAAACCGCATAAGGGCCATGCGCGGACTCCAGCTTGTCCAAAGTTTTCACTCCGCCTATTTCGCGAGCATCGAAGCGCAACGCTTCGGCAAGACACAACCCCCTGCCAATGGAGCATCTCATGGCGTTCTTCATGCAAAGCCGCCCTCATGCCGAGGGTGTGTTCGGCGCATTCCGGGGGATTTCGTTCGGCGAGATGATCGCCGTCTACAGAACCTGGAATGACCGGCGCATCACGCGCAACGAACTGCAAAAGCTCAGCGATCGCGAGCTTGACGATATCGGGCTGGCCCGCGGCGACATCGATCGTTTCATCGACACGCTGCGCTGAGCCGCACGCGCATCCGCCTCACCGCCCGCCGGCCCGCGCCGGCGGGCGGTTCACCTTTGATGCGAACAAAAGCCATCTTTGCGGGCTCCGGCGCTTGCCCGATGCCGCCGGCGCGATACCTTCGAGCATGCAGGCGGAGGGCGCGCGACCGGAAGACCTACCCCTCGCTCCCTCCTTTCGGGATGCAGATGTCTTCCGCTTGCACCGGATCACCTTGCCAAGCGCCACCCGGCTCGGGTATCGACAGGGCGTCTGCAATGAGGTTTCCATGCGCGCCCGCATCTTTCGTCCCGCCCGAAGCACCACGCAATCCGGCCCGGCACTGTCGCGCGACTGGGTGCTGGAATTCTCGCCGGCCGAGGCGCGGCGGATCGACCCGCTGATGGGCTGGACCAGCTCGGGCGACATGGACAGCCAGGTCCGGCTGAGCTTCGACACCCGCGAGGCCGCCGAGGCCTACGCCAGGGAGCGCGGGATCGATTACGTGGTGGTCGCTCCCAGAAAGCGCCGGCCCAACATCCGCCCCGGCGGCTATGCCGAGAACTTCGCGCACAACCGCCGCCAGACCTGGACGCACTGACCTGCCTGCCGGGCCTCAGAGCCCCTTGGCGCGGTAGCTGTCGGCGACGCGCTCGATTGCCACGATGAACGCCGCGGTGCGCAGGTCGTGAACATCCTTGCGGGTTCGCCAGACCTCGGCGAAGGACTGGTAGGCGGTGCGCATGGTGTCGTCGAGCCCCGAGCGCACCAGCGTGAGTTCATCCGCGCCCTGCAGATACCGGCGCTTGAAATCCGGCGACAGCTCCCAGCCAAGTTCACGATCCGCGGACAGGCGCTCGAGCTCGCGCACCAGCAGACTGGCGTGCGCTTCTTCGTTGCGCCGTTGCATGCGCCCGAAGCGGATATGGCTGAGGTTCTTCACCCACTCGAAATAGGACACCGTCACACCCCCGGCGTTGGCATAAAGGTCGGGGATGATGACCACCTGCCGCTCGCGCAGGATCTCGTCGGCGCCGGCGGTGATCGGGCCGTTCGCGGCCTCGATGATGAGCCGCGCATTGATCCGCGCCGCGTTGCTCATGTTGATCACGCCTTCCAGCGCCGCGGGGATCAGGATGTCGCAATCCGTCTCCAGCGCCGCGGGCCCATCGGCGACATACTCCGCGCCGGGGAAGCCCTTCACGCCGCCATGCTCGGCGATCCAGTCGCGCACCGCGTCGGGGTCCAGCCCGTCCGCGCTCAGAAGCGCGCCGTCGCGTTCGATGATGGCGATGATCCGCGCATCGTCTTCCGCGCGCAGGAAGCTGGCGGCGTGGTAGCCCACATTGCCAAGCCCCTGCACGACCACGCGCTTGCCGGCCAGTGACCCCGAAAGATGCGCGCGGGCGACATCCTCGGGGTGGCGGAAGAACTCGCGCAGGGCAAACTGGACGCCGCGGCCCGTGGCCTCGACCCGGCCCTTGATGCCGCCCGAATTCAGCGGCTTGCCGGTGACGCAGGCGCGCGCGTTGATGTCGGTGGTGTTCATCCGCGCATACTGGTCGGCGATCCACGCCATTTCGCGCTCCGAGGTGCCCATGTCGGGCGCGGGCACGTTCTGCGCGGGGTTGATCAGGTCGCGCTTGGCCAGTTCGTAGGCAAAGCGGCGGGTGATCGCTTCAAGCTCGTGGACCTCGTAGTTGCGCGGATCGATGCACAACCCGCCCTTGGAGCCGCCGAAGGGTGTTTCGACAAGCGCGCATTTGTAGGTCATCAGCGCGGCCAGCGCTTCGACCTCGTTCTGGTTCACCTCGGGGGCGTAGCGGATGCCGCCCTTGACCGGTTCCATGTGCTCGGAATGCACCGAGCGATAGCCCGTGAATGTCTCGATCTTGCCGCGCAGACGCACGCCGAACCGGACCGTATAGGTGGCGTTGCAGACCTGGATCTTCTCGGCCAGCCCGGGCGGCAGATCGGTATGCGCCACCGCGCGGCGAAACATAAGCTCGACGTTTTCGCGGAAACTCGGCTCGTTGGTGGTCAGCATTGGGGCCTCCCTCGGGGTTCGGGTGCGGGCGAAAGCACGGGCAGTATGGCAGCGGCACTGGTGCGTCGCAATGCGCGGACACGCCCTGTTGCCCAATTTTCGGGCAATTCGCAAACACCCTTACCCCTGATTTCGCCACAAATCGGGCCGGCGGTGTCCGCAAATCCGCCGCAATTGCCCGGTATTCCGACAGCAACTGGAAGCCGCAGACTGTGCCAAAGCCTTATCGAGGAGCCCGTATCATGACCAACCGGCGAGTCCCAGCGCACACGGTCCCCCGGCCGCGGCGTGCCGCCCGCGAGCTTGCGCGCTTCAGGCGGGCCGAGGGCGGCAGCATGATCGTCTTCGGGCTGTTCGTCTTTGTCGCGATCCTGCTTGTGGCCGGGCTCGCGGTCGATTTCATGCGTTACGAAAACACCCGGATGCGGGTGCAGGCCACCGCCGACCGCGCCACGCTCGCCGCCGCCACCCTGCGCGAGGCAGGGGACCGCCAGGCGCTGGTGGAGGATTATTTCGCCGCCGCCGGGCTGAGCCATTTCCTCACCGGGGTCGAAATCACCGA
>LFIK01000885.1_pt1 | contig 23019 bp, 29 predicted proteins | sample 643401 | NCBI WGS metagenome assembly LFIK01 (sample SAMN03777447, study PRJNA286221) | soda lake metagenome | biome: soda lake; feature: Kulunda steppe; material: water; isolation source: sample T5-Br brine of Lake Tanatar-5 | place: Russia: Kulunda steppe | collected 2010-07
AGCGGCGAATAGGCAACTAGCTGCGTCTGATGGGCTCGTAGCCGCACTGATGCCTCAGGAAGAGCCCAGAAGCGCAACCACTACAAATGGTGGTAGGTCACGCTTTCTGCCCACCCCTTTTGGTGGATCTCGGACGCCAACACAGGAAGGGACGTGTACCTCCCCCGCGGCAGTTGACGGTAGAGGAGCTGATCGCCGCGGAACTGCGGGAGGCCGAAGCGGGCCGGCAGCAGGGCTCCGGGCTTCGGGGTCGCACGGCGGCAGAGACCTCGGCGCCCACCGCGGGTGGGTGAACGGCAGTGACGCCGCCCAAGACGAGCGGCGTCACCAGGTCGTTCGGCTCGTGCGGGCTGCTCGGGGTTGGACCACAGCGTGCGGTCGTGGCCTGAGATGACCCGCTGGTTGGTTGTGCACGCGTGCTGGTGCGCGTCGATGGCGGCCTCCAGCTCGGAGATTCGGTCTCTCGCGGCCTGTAGGTGTTCGGGTGCGGCGACAGGGCACCGTGTCCGATCGTCGGTGTGACACCTCAGGGCCTGTGTATGAACTACTTGCTACACAGGGGCCTTCTCGGCTGTGACGTGGTATCCGGCATTAGGCGGAATCTGGCGTTAGAATGTCGTTGACGTAGCGTTCTAATGTCGCCGAGTTGGCACATGACATTACGGCCGCCGTCGCCCGCGAGGCTCGAGTTGGCAGGTCCCTTCCCGCGTGATGCCAGCGCTCCACAGCAACGATGCCGGTCGAGCCGTTTTCGCGCAGGAACCTGGCGACGGGGCGCGCGGACACCGACTTCGGGTTCCTGTCCCGCTACCCCGACTCCTGCCAAGCTTCGATGAGTTCTGCGCCGACATCGCCACAATGCTTGAGGGTCTCGATCCCGACCCTGACGGATCCTGCTGACATCACGGCGGCTGCAGCCGCGGCGCCCCCACGGCGTTCAGTTGGACAGGAACGCTGTCCGTTGCAGATCCGCGACCATCTGCTCTTCCCAGCCGTTCTCGAGGCCACCAAGCTGAGCGAACCAGCCACCGAGAACTTCGAGGAACTGGCCTTCGTCAGAGGACGGCAGCTCTTGGGGTGCCCCCACTTGGTCGACGTGACGATCACCATCCACCAGATCGAGGATGAAGTCCATCGTGCAGGCCCGGACACCTCGTTTGGCGTGGTCGGTTTCGTTCTCGCTGTGCAGCACCGCGTAGCCACAGGCCCGCAACCCTGCCTGCTGCAGGCTGGCGAAGAGGGCAGCCCAGGCGCGAGGATCCCGGTTGGCGTAGCTGAAGATGACATGGCCATCGGCCTTGAGGGTGCGGCGGCACTCCGCGAAGATCCGACCCAGCAGGGTGGTGTAGTCGCCGTACTGGGAGTTGGCCCCTGTTGAGGCGTTGGCGACAGCCTCACCGTCGAGTGTGTCGAGCGGTAGGCCTGCCCACGCACGCAGCGGCAGTGACAGCTCGCCGTACTGGACGTCGTCGTGGTACGGGGGGTCGGTCAGCACCAGGTCGACGGTCGAGGCGCTGAGCCCGGACCGCTCAGACGTTCCTTGCACGACGCGCACGTCGACACTGCGGCCCATCTTGCGCCGGGGCGCAGCACTGTCCAGGGGACCTTCCACCTGAAGGTGCCCGGCGTTGTCGTGCAGCCACACGGCGGCCTTGCTGAAGAGGCGAAGACGCCGGCTGAATGTGCCCCGTCCAGACGTTGAGGTGCCCCACACGTTGGGTTCTGCAGCGAACGTGGTGAAGTTGAACCGGTGGGCGGCCATCATCTCGTACGACTTGAGGTACCAGCGGTCCCAGCGGGAGGCGAGCCCGGCCATCTCGGCGGTGCCAATGGCAGCCAGGCGGAGTGCCGCGGCCACGTCGGGCTCGAACCCGTTGACGGCCTCCAAGAGCGCTTCGAGAACGTGACGCTGGCGCGCGGGGTAGAGCTCCTCCCACCGTTCGAACCCGTGCCGGCGCAGCACGTGGGTCTCCTGCCCTGCTGGGATGGGTCCGAGTTGCCGTTGCGGCTGCCAAGCGGAGGAGTTGGCCTGCTCGATTTCGGCGTTGGTGGGTAGCGCTACCTCGCGTCCGGTGGCTGAAGCGCGTTCGATCAGGACGACATCCCACGACCAGGCCCCATCGACGGCTAGCGCTTCCATGCGCTGCTTCTGGCCGCACTCGTGGCATGTGACCCATCGGCCCCGGGTGTAGTTGGCGGACGGGTCAACCGTCTCGTCGCACTCGGAGCAGGCGACTGGCCGGTCGCTGACTCCTTCGGTCACATGCCCTTGTGCGCAGGCGACGAACGCAGCGGTGCCGCCCCGCTCCTTGCGCCGCCTGAGGCTGACCAGGGCGTGGGGGAACAACCGGAGCCGGCGGTCGCAGTGCAAGCAGGAGGCGGCCGCCACCCTGAATGTGTGGCTGATTTTTGCCTCGTTGCCGTCCGACATGTTGGTTGCGTAGGCGCGGTCGAGAAGGTCGGCGAGGTCGGCTTCGAGCTTGTCGCCTGCCTCCTGCAGACGCTCAGGGTCGGGCAGATCAAGCATCGTTGCAAGGCCTTGCGCTGCCCACGGGTTGAGTTCTTGCGCATACGACTGGTGTCCTCGTGCCACAGTCGCCAGCGGGATGACGCCTCCTCCGGCGAACGGGTCAGCGACCAGGAGGCGGTCGGGCCGGCCGCGCTCGACCGCAGCCAGCAGCGCGTCGTTGACCGCCAAGGTCCGCCGTGCCCACCAGCGGTAGACGCTGACGGGCGGCAGCGTCACCTCGCGGTTGCGAGTCTCCTTACGTGCAGCGGTGTCGACGGCGACTACATCGAGGTGCCGCAGCGGTGACACCACGCTCGGCTCCTTCGCCACTGAGGGTGTAGCGGGACGTTCAGGCACCGGCGACCTCCATCACTGCGTCAGCTCCCAACGGGAGTCCTGAATGGAGAGTGTTCCGGTCGATAGCCACCTGCACGGTGCTCCATCGTCCGGAGCCTGTGGACAACGGCTCCGGGTCGGTCGGCAACAGCGGTTCGATTGTCGAGAATCGGCACCAACCTTGCAGTGCGAATCCATCGGCCGTCTTCGCGCACCCGACCATCGCCCAGTTGGGGTCGCTGGCCGCTACCGTGGCTTCGTTGCGGCTGAGGAAGAACCGGAACTTAGCCCCTGCCCGGCCGGCGGTCTTCACCTCCAGCCGTTGGGGCTGTTCGTCCAAGTCAGGGCAGGTGACGTCGTAGCCGAGCTGATCGGACAGGGGGCTGACGTGCCGCACCTGCGCTGCCAAGTCGATGCGCCCAGCGTTCGCCAGCTGCTCCTTGCAGGAGCTGATGACGAACGCTTCGCCGGCGTCGCCTAGTTCCTTGTTGGTGCTCGAGTCGACGGTGTTGGCCAGGGACAACAGCAGGGATTCGCGCTGCTCAGGCGTCATCCCCAGATCGTCGAGCACGTTGCTGGCCTCATCTGGGATGAGCTCGTCGGCTGCTCCTTGTGGGGTGACAGCGGTGCGCAGCCACAGGGGAGGATTGGCGGCCAACCACGCAGCTGCGATGATCCGGACGTCTTCGATACCGCCGGTGGTCTTCCGAAGCTCAGGGTCGACCAGTCGAAGCCGACCTTCGGTGTCACACAGTAGGCCAGCTTGGACAAGCACCTCGACGCCGCGAAGCATGTCGTCGGTGCGGAACCGGCCTCCTGTGGGCAGTTTGCGTAGCGAGAGCGTGAGGGTGGCGCGGTCAGTGCCGTCAGCGCCCAGAGCCTGACAGGCCGCCAGGCCTGCCTCGATCTGGTAGCGCGAAGGGAGGTTCATCACTCGCGTGCGCCACCGCTGAGGTGGAGCAGTAGTGCTTGTAGATCTGCAGTGTCGTAGTCGACCGGCGCGTCGTAGTCGTCTTCGGCGGGGAGTGCGAAGGTGGCGACGTCCGGGTCGTCGAGGAGCTGGCCAAGCACCTGTGCCTTGTTGCGTACACGGTCGTCCACAACTTCGTCCACGGTGTCTTCGGTGATCAAGGTGACGATCGTCGTCTCGGTCTCTGGTGGGAGGCCCAGCCGATGGATTCGGTCGACGGACTGCAGGTACTGACCTGCGTTGAACGTTCGGTCGACGTAGATGGCGTCGTGGCAGGCGCGGTGGAGGCTGACGCCTTCGCCTATCGAGGCGGGGTTGGCGAGCAGCACCATGCAATCGTCGTCGCCTCGGAACTTGGCAAGTTCGGCTTCCCGGGAAGGGCCGTCCCCATCTGCGGTGACGGGCACACCACCATGGATGAGCGCAGGCTGGAAGACCGCAAGTTGCCGCTGAAGGGTGGTGAGGTTGCGCACGAAGTTGGTCCACACCAGCGTCTTGCGGCTCTGCTCGGCGTTGCCGCGAATGAGTTCCGCCAGCCGGAGTAGCTTCACTGGCGTCTCGTAGGTGTAATAGTCCTGGAGCAGCTCGTACAGCGTCGAGCCTTCCGGGACGTCCAGCGGGGGATGCCGGAACGGGACGGGGTCGTGGGCGCTGGCTCCGGCGACCAGAAGTGCCGGGTTGGTGGCGGCTTCGAGCAAGTACATCAGCACCTGCCCGAGACGCGTCATCTCGAGACGGTCGTTGCCGCCCATGGCAAACTCGCCGGCGTACTGGTCGCGCAGTGCGTCGTAGATCTGACGGTGGAGCCCTGTCAGTGGCACCACCTCGGGGCGGTGCGTGATCGGCGGGAGGTGCATCTCCGCCTTGCGGGTACGAGCGAACAGCGGCTGAACCTTGCGCGCGATGCTGCGAGTGAGCTCCTGCGGTGGATCCTTGCGGCGCGCTTCAGCCGGTACCAGCCGATGCCCTTGGGTTGGCCATACGAAGTCGAACAGCACCTCGAGGTCGGCGGGACTCTGCGGGGCGGGTGTCCCGGTGAGAATGTCGCGCCGCCTGGCCAGCTGGGCCAGGTCGAGGCACGCGGCTCCCCATGCGCCAACCCGACCCTTCTTCATCCGGTGAGCTTCGTCGAGGACGATGTGGGTCGGCCTGCTGGCTGCCCAGGTTGCCAGCGTGTCGTAGTGGCCGATGAGTCGCTGGTAGGTGGTCAGTACCACCTCAGCATCCGTCGGGATGCGACTGTCGTAACGACAGACGACGGGCACTGGGTCGAAGCAAGCGACGCTCTCGTCCTCCCAAGCTTCGAACGAGGACAGGGGGCCAATGACGAGCAGCTGCTCGACGTTTCCGGCATTCCGTTCAGCCTCGTACACGGCGTAGGTGGCGGTAGTCTTGCCGGCACCGGGAACCGAGAAGTTGGCACCGTGCGGCAGCGCCAGCAGCTTGCGTAGGTCACGCTGCTGAAAGGCGGTGAGCTGTCGCTGGAACCGGCTGCCTTGGAAACGCTGCTGCAACTGGTCTTCGTCGAGAACGGGAGCATCGCGGAGCACCCCGTCGAGTTCCCCGCGTTCACGATTGGCGCGTCGCATCAGATGCGTGGTGCGCTCGTCAGGGTCGACACCTACGCGGTACATCTCGCAGAGCGACTTCAGCACCAACCGGTTGGCGATCAGGCGTTCCGCGGACAGGACCAGCTCGCTGCGAGTCGAGGTTCCGGCCTCAGAGAACTCGCTGATGAGCCGAAGCCAGAAGTTCGCGCTGGCCCCATTACGGCCGATCCGGATGCTCGGCGGTTCACCGGTGGCGCGGAGCGTGATCGTGTCCCGAGCAGCCATCAGGGGCTGCCCGCCGTGTCGCCGTAGGTATCGGTCACGGAGCGAGTGAGGCTACCTATCTGGCGCTGCAGCCTGGCCAGCTCGTCTCGGAACGCTTCGCCGTCGAAGTCGCCGTGCGCCTTAGCGTCCGCAAAGCCGGCTTTGGCCTTGGACACCGACGAGTTGGCACGCTTGAGGTGCTCAGCGGGCTGTTCGAGACGGTTCTGCGTCGAGTTGTCCTGCGCGAAGGTTTCGATGGCCCGCCCGAGGCTGGTGTCGATCGTGTCCACGAGACGCTCACGGTTGACCGTGTGCGTCTGCCCATCCGGTCCGGTGAGTTCGAGCGTGGCGTCCGCAGAGCTGGTCGAGAGCAGTCGCAACAGCTCGTGGGGCTCGATCGTTGGGGCGGCGTCTGCGTCCGTGTCGTCTTCGCCGAACAGGTCGTCGAGACCGAAGTCGCCACCGACGTCAGCTTCGGTGGCTCCCTCACGCTGGAGGCTGTCGATCACCGGCTTGAGGTCGTCGATCTCTGCCATCTCGGGGACGAGGTAGTCCTCGAAGAAGTTGGATTCAACCTTCCTAAGATCCCGGTAGCCGGTGTTCTCGGTGAACAACCCAAGCAGCTGGGTGTCGCGGACGCGCAGAGCCTCTTGGTGATCCTTCTTCTTGCCGCTTTCGTACTTGCCATCGATGTCGAGTAGGAGCTGACGTCGGTCCTCGAAGAACGTCAGCGGCAGAGACGGGTTGGACATCTTCTGGATGTCGCGGATCATCGACAACAGGCGCAGCTCCTGGGCCACGCGACGAACTCCCTTGGGGAGATCCTTCGGAGCGTCGGATGCGGCGTAGTTGGTGAAGCGCGCGATCTGCTCGAGCGTGTAGCCCTGCTTCTCATGTAGGTCGTGGATGAACCGCAGCTGGTTGGTGAACGAGTAGTCCTGGCGCAGGTCACGGGCCATCTGTAATGACAGCTCGACATCATCGATGTCGCTGTCGCTCGCGTCGGTGGGCAGGACGGCAACTTCGAGGTACTGCTCGTTGAGGTCATCGAGCGCAACGGCGCGCGTGTTGGCGTTCACCAGCAGGCCAGTGTGGGTGATGACACCAGGGTCGCGTTGACCCTCCTCGTTCAGGTTGGCTTTCAGATCCGTGAACCCGGGGGTTCGGCGAAGGAGCTCCGCGATCTCCTGCTGAGACTCAGCAGCCTCCGGGTTCTCGAAGATGGCGTCGTGCTTCTCGTGAGATTCGAGTTCCGCCTGGATCCGGTGGCTGCGGTGGTTGAGCACGGTCGCGTCCAGCGCAACACGCACCACGGGCAGGTTCTTCTGTTGGCCGCGGTAGTGGACCCTCTCCGTCAGCCGGTCTGCCGACTGCTCCCACGCTTCGAGCGCCTTGGCGATGTGTTCGGTACGGGCGGCAGCTGTCATCTGTGTCACGAGTCGTCCCCGTTGTCGTCGGATTCGAGAGTTTGGGCTACATCATCCACCAGGGCTGTGACGTGACGGTCGGAGAAGATGCGCCCGTCCAGGAGTTCAGCCAGATGTCGGATCTCGTTGCGGTCGGCCCACCCGGCACCAGCGAGGACACACGCGACAGGAACCTGTGGTAGCGGCGCTGGGAGCAGTGCGCCTGAGTTCTTGCGGGCGGTGCCACCGTCATTAGCGACCGACACGATCACCCCATACGCGCCGTTGCCTGAGGAGTCCAAGACGACGAGCTTCACGGGAAGGTCGGAGCCGATGAGCCGCCGCAGACGGGCGGGCGACATGGCGTAGTCCGAGGTGCCACCCTCGACGCGGAAGTTGATGTTGCGGCTGTCCAGTTCCTGAGCGACGCCATCGATGACCGACCGAGAAGGGGCGCTCGAGTGTCGGTTGCGGTGCTGTAGCCAGCTTCCTCCCACCGCACGCTGCGTGAGGAGAAGCTCGAACGGAGTGCCACCGACACGCATCGCTTCGACGGCAGCCCAGCCGCTGAGGCCGCCCGGAAGCTCAAGAACATGCTCCAGCGGACGGGTGGGTGACGCGCCTGGCAGATCGGTGTCGCCGGGTCCGGAGATGATCGCGTCAATGACGGCGAAGACCTCGTCGATCTGAGCTGGCGTCCACGGCCCGGCTGGGTCGTTAGGCAACGTGCAGGCGGCCCGGTCCCGAAGCTCCCGGTACGACAGGCCACCCACAGCGCACATCGTCTCGATGACATCTGGCTCTTCGCGCTGCGCAGCATGCACCGAAGTCGAGTCAAGCCCTTCGAGAGTCCGTGTGGGGCTCTTCCAGGCCAAGGCATCCAGCGCCCGCCGGTAGGTCGCAGGCGGAGTGATCTGGTCGACGCCGAACAACATCTGGCTGGTGTCGATACCGGATGTCGCGGCGAGCCGGACGAGCCTGGCGATGGCGCCATCGGAGTTGCGTGTCCGTTCGACGTGCAGAACAGCTCGCAGGATCTGCTGAAGGGTGAAGTCCTCCGAGACCGGATGTCCTTCATCAATCCAGCCAAGAGCGGCAGCGAGGTCACCGGTGCCGGTAGCGGCCGTCAGCAGCTCACTTGGTTCCACGGGTGCCCCGTCGTGTCGTCGTTATCGTTCACTGTCCGACCGTTTCCGCAAGAACAGGGAGGCCTGCGCTGTGCGCACACCGGCGATGGTATGTCCGGTAGCCGCTGCAGCTCAGGAGGTGGTCCTGGCAGCCGCTTCGCTGACAATGGTCAGTACCGTCTGCTCGCCCGCAAGGCGCTGCCACGGGGATGTGAGGGTTCGGCGCGCTCCCGGTAGCGGCGGGCGTGCGCGACCCTGTTGCTGCCACACAACTCGTGGCAGCTGTTGATCGCAGCCCACAGACGCTCGCCGGGGGAGCATTGATGGCACACGCCTTGCTCGGCGAACAGGCGACGGCTCCGACGTAGGCCGACGGTTGGATTAGCTGCCAGGCACACCGCTAACCCCAGCAGCGCTCCGAGCGCTGCTCGGCCCCTTCCGGTCCGTCCGGGCCAAGAGCTTCCACGACCTCCCGACAGACCGTTGACCCGCTGCGATTCAACTTGAGTACTTGCGCTCGATGGGCCTGCTGAGGTGACGTGACTGTGCCAGTTCCTGCACTCAATCTGCCCAACGGGCGAGGGGAGACCTCAGGGTCAACCGCGCGGCGCAACCTCTTCGCACTTCACCGCAGCACGCCCGACGAATCTCGCGTCTGCTTCGAGGGCGTAGGCCAGCCGCGAAAGCGTGTGCCAGTCCGGGTAGGACTTGCCGGACTCGAGATCGCTGATCGTGTTGGGCCGCAGCCCCGTGAGCCGGGCCAGATTGGCCTGGCTGACCCCGCGAGCTTCACGCCGCTCGACGAGCTCGGCGACGAGCGAACGCAGCTGCTCGAGCTGGTAGCCGGCGAACGACCCGCCTTCGTCCTCAGACAACGGCCGCACCTGCCCATGAGGCCACCCCCCCCCACCACGTATTGGAACGGGTCGTCCTGCGGAATGCGCGGCGTCGTGTTGTCGTACATGCCGTCATCGCCACAGGGCCACCCCGCCTGACCGATACGCCAACACGCAAACCGACGTAAAGGGATAGGCAGGATAGCCACCTATGACAAGATGTTGTGGTGGCGCTCTCTGGTGTGGTTCAGGAGGCCCAGCTGATAGCTGGGGTGGACTACCCGCGTAGTCACGCCGAGCTGATCGCGATGTTCCCAGATGACGCGGCGGTGGTGCGGTATCTCCAACGGCTGCGTTGGCCGGAGCGGTGGGCGTGTGTCAGATGCGGTGTCGTTGACGAGCCGTGGGTCGCCAAGCGCGGGAGGATGTGCCGGCACTGTCGTAGCCAGCAGCGGGTGCTGGCAGGGACGCTACTCGACCGGGCGAAGACGCCGCTGACGACGTGGGTGGTCGCGGCGTGACTGGCCGCCACGGCGAAGAACGGGCTGAGCGCGACGACGCTCGAACGCACGCTGGGTGTGAGTACTACACGGCGTGGGGCGTCCTCCAGCGCTTCCGCGCCGCGATGGTGCGTGCGGAACGCTCCCGCCTGTCAGGCACGGTCGAGGTCGATGAGACGTTCGTCGGCGGGGTCTCCCGGGGCGGGAAGGCCGGTCGCGGGTCGCAGTCAAAGACCGTGGTCGTTGTCGCGGTGGAGGTCCTGTCACCACGGGGGTTCGGTCGGTGTCGGCTGCGGGTCTCGCCATCAGCCGCACAGCACCACCTGACCCCGGTCGTGCGCGACCTCATCGAGCCCGGGTCGGTGCTGCTGACGGATGCCTGGAAGGGCTACGACCTTGTAGAACGGCACGGATACACCCGTAGGGCCACGAACCTGGCGAGGAGCCCGCTGGCGGCGCACGTGGTGCACCCGGGCGTTCACCGGGTGGCGAGCCTGCTGAAGCGCTGGCTGCTCGGCACCCACCAGGGCAGCGTGGACCCCGACCATCTCCAGGCATACCTCGAGGAGTTCACGTTCCGGTTCAACCGCCGCAACGCCACCCACCGAGGCCTGGTGTTCCACCGGCTCCTCGAGCAGATGGTCTCCACCGGCCCGGTGCGCCAGCACGAGCTCACCTTCGGCTTCTGGCCACGGGAGCACGCAACCCCGCGGCCCACGGATCCCGGCACCATCCGCACGCTGGTCGCCACCCCCGACAGGGGCAGCAGCCGTCTGGTCCGCAACCTGAACACCGACCCGCGTTTCACCCGCATCGCCCGCGCCATCACACCGGACGAGACGTTGCGGCAGGCGAAAGGCCTCGACCCGCAGCTGGTCCTCATCGATGGCAACCGCGACGACATCATCGACACGATCGTTCAGGCCCGTGCGTCCGGTGCAGACCGCACCATCGTCGTCCACGTCAGCCGGTCCCCCCCCGCGACCACGGACGAGCTCACAGCTGCGGGAGCCGACCTCTGCGTGAAGAAGGCGGGCCCGCTGAACATACTCGACAAGGCCGCAGGTCTGCTGGACGACCCAGGCTCATCTGACTGACAACGCAAGATGTTGGGGTAGGTGGCGTGTCCTGCCCACCCCCTTCGCCTTGTTTGCAAGAAGTCCGACGCTGGCGACCTGCAGCCAGGACGTCGCGGCAGCTGGGGTGGCTTCGAAGCAGCGCGACAGCCAACGCCACGCGCCCAGACGTGCGAAGCAGTCCTCCACCTTCCACAGCGGCCGGGTCGGCTTGAAGCCACCTTCAGGGCGCTGGTCCCAGTACCGGATCTCGACCATCAGCCCGTGGTCGGCGGCCAGCCGGTTGGCGAGCAGCCGGAACCCGCGATCGACCATCAGCAGGCTTGGTTCCGGGTCGCGCCCTTCATGCTGGCGGGCGAGACGTACCAGACGCGCCTTCGCCCGTGCCCACACACCGGAGTCGCGCCACCGGCGGAACTGCTGCCAGATGGCGCCCCACGGGCCGTAGGTGCGGGGCAGGTAGCGCCACGGAGCACCAGTGCGTGCCAACCACAGGATCGCGTTGACCTTCCGACGGGCAGAGATCCGTGCCCGCCGACCAGGCCGTCCGCGCGGCGCGAACAGCCCACGCAGCGCGTTCCACTGCGCGTCGGTGAGGTCAGTCGAGTAGACCATGCGAGGCCATCGGCACGACTGGGCCGGACTTCAGCAGGTTCGTACACAGGACCTCAGCTGCTGGTGTCTACGCCGGCTGCTGGTTCGTGCTGCCGGGGGCAGCTGTCCAGGCTGGCGGCGAGGGTTCGCAGGTCCCCGACGGTGTACTCGGGGGTGAGGAACTCGGCCTCGTCGAGACCGTCGGCGGTGATGACGAACACTCCGTCGTCGTCCCCGGCGTAGCCGGCGAACTCCTCGGCACGTTCCGCGAGAACCTGGAGGTGGTCTGCCAGCGGAGCTGGTACGACCAAGAGGCCGCGGTCTTCCAGGGTAGCCAGCGTCGCGGCCGCGGCAGCTGGGGTCATCTCGGCAGCTTCGGCGAACGCCGCAACGACAGCCTCAGGGTGTGTCGGGTTGGTCATCGCCGCCTCCTTCTCCTGCCGCGACACTGTCGCCGGTCGGGCGGCGCCACTCCCACTCGAGCCACCCATCCGCCGTCCCATCCGCTTCCCGGCCGCCGCACCACAGGTGGCGGGCAAGCGCCGCCGCCGGAGCCGCGACCGGTGCAAGCGGCAACCACACGGTGGCACCCACCTGCCGCGGCCGGTTCCGATCATCAAGCTGCACCAGCATGCCACGACCAGTAGCCACGTCGTCCTGCTCGATACTAACCTGGACGACCGGGCCGTCCTGGGAGGCACGAGCGACGACGATCGCACTCACCTGCTCGGCTCGCGGTGGGCTGGCGGCCTGCCGGGTGACCGCCGCGAGCAGCCCGGCATCCAGCTGAGGATGCGGCGGAAGGGCCAGTGTCCCACCAGCCTCGTCCGGCAGCATGCCCTCTCCCAGGGTCGCATCCAGGTCGACCCACACCTCCCGGCCGTCCCGCACGACTGAACCCCCAGGCCACGACACCGCCCGCACTTCCAAGCTGGCCGAGTGGAAGGAAAGAACCGCGCCACGTCCGCCGGTGAGTGGTGCAGCGGCGGCGGCGAGCTGGGTGGCCAGGCTTCCGGCGGTCGCCTCCGCCGGTGCGCTCAAGGTGGTGGGCATCGTCCTCCAGGGGCGGGAGACCTCAACGGTGCCGCCGCGGGTGGAGGCGCCACAGGTCAGTCGTTGGCCGCCAGTGGGCGACTGAACGGCTCGAAGCTCGGCAGCTGGTCGTCCCACCCGCCGTCCGGGTCGGTCTCCACAGCCCGGCACACCCGCTGTGCGACGTGGCGGGCGCGGCGGCGGCCGGCCGGCTTCCAGCGGCCCCGGCACAGCGAGCAGCCGCACAGCGGCGGGATACGGTCGAAGTCGACCACGTAGTGGCAGGTGAGCTGCCGTGGCCAGCCGGTCTCTGCCAGCAGCTGCGCGTAGGTGATGTGGTCGGGAAGGTCGCACACCCCGTCGGTGTGGTCATGCTCTTCGTAGAGGACGTCACGGGTGTAGAACCACACCCAGTAGGGGGTATGGGCGGTGGTCTTGGCCATGGTCTGCTCGCTCACGCCCACCGCCGGGCCGGTGGTTCCGGCGCTACGTCGGCGGTGGGCCGGGTCTGCAGATCGCGGGGTGTGAGAAGCTCATGGCAGGGACTGTGCAGCACCGGTGCCCGCCCGCCACTGCCCTGCGTTCGTCGCGCGTCACACCCGCCGCCCCTGGCTCAGCCGTGGGCTGGGGGGCACGGTCATCTCCGACCTTGGAGCGTGTATGCCGTTCCGGCACGTCCCGGTTCCCGACCGGGACTGCATCCATCCGGAACTCATCCTGCCGGCGGACACATCCGCCCCGACCCCGGCCCGCCTATCCGGGATCTGCGGGCACACTTACGGCTATCCGACCTGCGGGTATGGGGTCGGCATCCTCCCCTGCCCCTGCACCGCCCACACCGGCCCGGTGGACGGAGACGGCTCACGCCACCCGGACCGCACCACGAAGCTCCATACGCTGCTGGCGGACGGGGCGGCCGCCGCCGAGCGGGCCCTGGTGCTCGACACGGACGGGGTCGATGCCGCCACGACTGACCGTCTCGGCCTCTAGGCCGCCGTCGCGGACGTGTCGCCGCCCGCACCGAAGGCGGGTGGGTCGGTCAGGTCGGCGAGAACGGTTGCGAGCGTGTCGGACGGCAGCTCCACCTGCGACCAGAGCGCCTGGCAGAGCACCTGGTGGGCAGCCGGTTCCAGTACCGCGTCGGTAGCCGCGTCGGTGAGGTGCACCAGCGGGTTGAGGTGCAGGTGGACAAGTTCGTGCAACAAGGTTTCCTGCTGCCAGCGGGGTGGTTGGGTGAGGAACTCGGCGGACAGGTACAAGGTGACGTGCCGCTGGCCGGGGGTGGTGTGCACCTCGGCGCACTCGTCGCTCGGTTCACCCAGATCGACGGTGAGGTGGTGGTCGGAGAGCCGCAGGAGCGTGAGAAGCTGTTCGAGGTAGCGGCGCAGCTGTTCGCGGGTGGTGGCGCTCCAGCCGAGACGGGTGTTGCGGGCGGGGGTCACCTCGACGGGCACTGCGGTCCTTTCTGGCGTCCCACACCACCGTCCGCCCCTGCCAGATACGGCAACCCGGCTACGGGAGTGTGACCGGATGTGTCCCGGAGGGGCGCACCGTCGCCGGTCGGGGATGGTTGTCGCTACCGTCGGCGGCCTGTCACAGACTGGGCCGGTTACCTGGCGACAGCGGGTCACTTTCGGCCGGCGAACTCGCGTCTGTCACCGTCCCCAGGGGCCGACCGGATACCGGCGCATAGCCAGGTCCTCGCAGACGCTGCAGCGCAACCCGTCGGAAGGTTTCCATCGCCGTGGTACCCATTTGATGCCACACAGGGCGACGACAGGGGTGCGGTCGGCGATCGCGCGGGCAACGTCTTGACGGTCGTCGACGATGTGGATCAGCCGCGGCGGGGTTTTCCCGCTGCCGCGAAGCTCATCGCTGTCTGGTGTGCGGACCGGGACGGTCGGTGCTGCAGACATATCAGCCTCCTGGACGCGAACGTGCACCGAGGAACGCCAGGGGCAAGGGAGCGCGTGGCGGGGCTCGAACCCGCATCCGGGGAGTTAGAGTCCCCTGCTCTGCCATTGAGCTACACGCGCACAGGTGACAGCTGCCACTGCCACCATGGGGCACTCATACCTCCGGTCGGTCTCCCACCGGCACGCTCTGCCAGTGGCCGGCCGCAGCATGCAGCTGCCGGGCCAGGTTGCGTTGCAGGCGGCAGAGGGCCAGCAGGTCATCCATACCAGCTGTCACACCGGTTCCAGAGGAAGCCTCCTCGCGGGCCCGGGCACACGCATCAGCGAGGGCGGCGGCCCGCTGGCGGTGCAGCTCGGTGCCATACCGTTCCGCGAGGATCGCCAGCGCAGCTGTCTGCAGTCGGCTCTTGTTCGCCCAGCGTGCCACCGTCTCGGGGCGGGGAGGTGCGGGCGGGGTGATGGTCGGTGCTGCGGTCATCATCGTTCCTTCCTGGGGGGATAGGTGAACTTGCGGTCATCTCCGGCCAGGGGTCGAACCCCAGCAGCGCACACAGCTGCCGCGCCCGCGTCCCGCTCTCTGCGGGGCTGGAGGCTGGCCGGTCGGCCAGCAGGTGACCGATCAGCGGCTGGTGGGCACCGACCTGGCGCCGCAGCTGCTGTTCGCGGCCTTCAGCGTCCGGGTCACTGCTGGTGCCGTCCACCAGCCGCCACCCTCCCAGGTCGCGGAGCGCGGCCCGGGTCTGGCGGTCGGCCAGCACAGCGACCGCACCGCACAGCCCCAGCTGGTCCGGTTCGGGGAACCAGACTGCCGGGGCGTCGGTGGCGTGCAGCAGCTCCCAGAGCCGGTCGAGGTCGGCGACAGTGGGCAGCGTCCCGCACACGATCGGGACAGCGGCTGCCTGTGGCTGGGTGGCGGCGAGGTGGGCGAGGGCGTGACAGGACTGTGCAGTCTGGCCGCCCGGCGATAGGGAGTGCCGGGTGGCTACGACGGCGGTGAGCGTCTCGCCCTAGCGCATGGAGATGATCCTTGGTTCACGCCGGCATCTGCCGGTGCTTCGACTGGTGCCTGCCAGTCCGTCGCTGTCCAGTAGCTGCCCGTCCGCGTGTGGCGGGCCGGGCAGGCGGGTCAGTGCGGGAGGGTGGCTTTGAGGTGCACAGACGCGTCCGCCTGGACGACCGGGTAGTGCTTCGACAGTTGCTGTGTGAGCATGTCTCTGCCGACGGGGTTGTCCGTGTGGACAACGCATGTGCCGAGTTGCGGGACCGCGCCGTAGAACGCTGCCTCCAGGACCCAGAGCATGACAGGGTGAACGGTGTCCTCGCCGCCGAGGTCGTGGTCCCACCACACCTCATCCCACGGGCCGCCGTCTCGGATGGCGCAGATCGCCGCTGCTGCGGTGCGGGCGTAGGTGGCGGCGAAGCGCATGATGCGAACATCGTCGATCACCAACCGTTTCACGGGCACCTCCTGCCGTCAGCCGCCGGTAGCGGGTGGTGAGAGGCGAGCCACGATGGTGTCCGCGCGGGCGAGGGACTGCCAGTAGGCGTCCCACGCGGCCTCTTGGCACACCTGGCGGTACTCACCGACGGTCAGCTGAGGGTCCCGCGCGTCGCCTGCATCCATCTCGCACTCCTCTTCCGTGTGGCGGCTGCTACCGCGTCCGGCCCCGCCGTTCACGTTTCCGGCTGCGACCGTGGGCGGGGGTTCTCTACCACTTCCGCAGGCCATCGCCCCTCGGGGTAGGCGCCGCGCAGCGGGGCACAGTGCAGCACACGGAAGCATGCCGACACACACGCGTGGTGGCACGCCCCCTCATCCGGGCAGCGTTGCCGGGTGTCGGGAGCCATGAACACAGCCTCGTTTCGTCGCTGGGAAGCGTGCCGCCCCTGACCCTGCCTGCAGTCCCGCCAGCGCTCCGGGCATGGCATACCACAAGCGTGTCCACGCAGGTGGCCGGGCCACTGGCAGGAGGGACAACTGACGCACGGTCTTCGTCGGCGACCAGGGAGCTGTGCTGATGCCGTGGAACTACCGGGTGTTCGTCGAACACCATCCATCCGGTGAGGACGTCTACACGATCAGGTCGTCGTTCTACGACGCCGGCGAGGCCGTCCCCCACTCCTGGTCTGTTGAGCCTGTGGCACCCCAGGGGGCAACACGCGACGATCTGGGTGCGGATCTGTCGCTGATGGTTGCCGCCCTGAAGTTGCCGGCACTTACCGAGACCACAGATGGCCGGTGCGTTGAAGTTCCACACCCTGGTTTGCCTGACGTTGTGGGCGGCGACGGTGGTGTGAACCGACAAGGAGTTGACCGTGGCAACCGCTGAACGGTTCGCACAGGCCTTCGTAAAGGTGACGATAGCCGAGACGATCGACGATCTGGGGCAGCGGGCAGAGTCGGACAAGGTAGCTGCCGAGGTTGTAAGGCGGGTGCGGGAAGCCGGGGTGGTGTTCGCCTTGGAAGCACCGCCGCCTGACCACCGCCCGCCGCCACAAAGATGAACACCCGGGTCCCCGACCTGCAGCCCAAAAGGTTTCAAAGACGCCACCCCGGTGCGGGGTGGCGTTTCTGGATTGGGAACCGTTCAAACAGCCCACCCTGGCCTGCATCCTTCCAAAAGCGTGAGATGACCCGGTCCCAGACGTGGTGGAACCATCCTCACCCACCTCTGCGGGAGCAGGCGGAAGTTCCTGCTGACAGCTGCTGCCACACCCTTTAGCTCGCCTGTCCCACGCCCGAACCAGCAGTCTCCTGCCCCGGTCCGACCCGAGCCTTCTCTGCCGCCACTACGGTAGGTGCGAGGAGGGTTCTATGACCTTACATGCAGACGACAGCCTGCCCCCATTGACTGTCACACCAGAGCAGACAACGGCGTTCAATGGCCGGCTGAACTCACTGTCACACGCTTCCGCGCCGTTGGCGGCGGTAGCCGACATGCTCTCACCACCCTCCGAGTCTCATAGTGCCCATTCAGGTGACCTGTTCACCGCGACCGTCCTTGCCGACCTGGCCGCCCTCGCCAGCGGCACCGACTCGCTTTTCGACGTTGCACGCACCGGCCCGAAACCGGCTCGGCGGCTGCTTGCCGTCGCCGCCTTACGCTACCGGCAGCGGCCGCTGCCGACACCAGAGGCCCCGGCGGCAGTGAACCCGTCGATAGACGACCAGCTCGACACGCTCCCGGGCACCACTGTCCTTGAGGCCCGCTACCGTTCCTGGGCCCGCCAGATGATCTCTGGCCGTCGGCGACGGAAGAGGGCCCTCGCCCAGGTTGCCGCAAACCTCGCTGTCGCCGCCCCTGCCACGAAAAGCATCCGGGACCTGGCCGCCGCTCTGGCACGATGACAGCCCCCCCCCGAAACGAGGCAGGTGGCCCCCTCCCCATCCCTGCCGGTGCCTTCCGTCTGTAGAACGTGACGCTCGACGTGTGCAGGACCCGCGCGCTGCCCCATGTTGGCAGCCAGAGCTGCACCGACGAAAGTGAGATGTGGTGTCCCGTGAACAGAGATATCTGGTCGAGATGTGCGACAGCATCGGCTTCTCCCAAGACGTGCTCGAGCTGCACGACGTGCCTACGGCCGCACAGGCAGCTGTCGCTGACGGCGCCTATGACCTGCACCTTCGACCCTGGTTGGAGGACGAGCCGGACTCGTGGCTGCGGGTCCGAGCACTACCGCCCGGGTTCGACCGGTGGTCCATAGCAGCAGCGCGCGCCGCCCTTGACGCCCGCAGCTGATGTCGGCGTTCACACCGGCAGCCAGCTGCCCCCCCCCCGCCCGGACGGCATCTATATCCGAACCGATCTAACTGGCGCCAGCGGTTGGGGTGCCACGTTCGGGTACCAAGGAGGTAACTATGGACGTTGACAAGCTCGAGGATCTGACCCGGGACCTCTACCATCCCGACCCGTTTGCACCGTTCCGCCATGTGGCGGTGCCGGCTGACGGGACGGTGGCGGCTGCGGTAGCCGAAGGCGGCCCGTCCCTTGCCGGGCAGCTCCTCGCAGAATCCTGCGCCCACGACGAGTGGGACACCCCCGGCCAGCTGGTCGCCCTGTTGCCTGCAGAGGCGGCAACCCCGGCACTCACCACAGAGCTGCTCGCCGCCAGCCCCGCCGACGACCCGGACCAGGCACTCGCCGAAGCGTCCGAACTGGCTGAGCGGCTCACACCGGCGAACCTACCTTCCGGTCGCGGCGTGGTCGGTATGCCGGTCGCTGCCGCTGCCGGTCTCCACCCCGCAGAGGTCCTCCCAGGCCATTACGCACCCCAAGCGGTAGTCGGCCTGCTCCTCATCATCGAAGGGTGGATCGCAGCGAAGCCCTCCATGACGGTGGACACGCCCACAGGGCCCCGCCCGCTTGGTGACCTGGTCGCCGACGGGTCCGTCCCCGTTGATGAGCGGGGTGCTGTCGAGGCGCGTTTCGTGTGGTTGCAACCACGTGACCACAGCGCCACCCTCGCCTACACGATCCGCGGTGCCGGAGGGGCGGTCAGCTTCCTTGACGAGCGCGACGGCAAGCAGCAGCTCGGAGGCCTGCTCCCTGACCTGCTGCGCCGAAGCCTCCAGATGGGGCCGGCACTCCCCGCCGCCGACCCGCTCCACCTCGCACTGACCACCTACCTGTTCGCCGCCGCGGTCGGCCTGCAGCAGGGATACGAGTTGCCGGAGCAGCTGCTGAACATCAGGCCGGACCGGCTCTCGGGGTGGATGGAACGCCAAACCCGTCTGCTGCTGGAGCGGGCGGCTGCGCGACGTGGGGTCTCCCCGGAAGAGATCGACGAGGACGAGCTGTTCGGTGATCTGATGAGCGGGAAGGTGGAGCTCGCCAGCCAGCAGGAGAGACGTGAGCTGTTCACTCCTGTAGCGGAGCTGGATTATGTAGGGCTCGCCTCGTTCCCCGAGCGGGGATGGGCGCTCTGCCGTCTTCTCTACCAGCAGCTTGGCATCCAGGCCGCGGTCCGGAACATGCCAGCCCCGCGCGACTGTGATCTGCGGACGCTGATCACCCGAGGGATCCTCTCCCCTTCCCTGGCCGACTGGCTCGGAGATGAGCTCACAGCCCGGCTCGGGCTGCCCGATCCGGCCACCCCTGACCACCTGCGCGAGCTGGTGGCGTTGTGGCCAGCGGAGCTGCGCGGCCCACTTACCCTCATGATCGGAAAGGTGGAAGGCTGACGGAACGGAGACAGCTACCACCCCCGGCCCACAGGCCGGGGGTGGTGTGTGGCGGGGTCGTTTGTTAGTTCGGGATGGTGATGGCAAACGCCAGGGAGATGACCTCGACGTCTACGACGGAGATGAAACCGTCCCAGTTGTCGCCGGAGATCTCTGCGAACAGTGATGCGGGCTCGCTGTCGGTGCGGTCATCGGTGATATCGATGTCGATGCCTGCTGCAGCGAGGTCGTCGAGATACGCCTGGACCTCGTCAAAGCTGATGTCGGCTGAAACCAGCACGTCGAGGAACTCGCCGTCCGGTTCGGTGAAGTTGGTGGACATCACAACTTCTGCGGTTGGGTGGGCTGGGAGGGGCAGGTCAGCCGGCCAGGCGTCAGGAAGCTCGCCCGGGTTAGGAGGCGACTCCCCCTCGTCGTCTTCGATGATCCCGGGCTCGGGGTCCGGGTCGGGTGTCTCAACCCCTTCATCGCCTCCAGGTTCCGGTGCGCCCTCTTCGGCGGCGGCCTCTTCGGCGGCGGCCTCTTCGTCGCCGTTGCCGGCGTCTTCCGCCTCACCGTCGTCTTCTTCGACGGTTTCGCTGGCTGGTGACTCGTCGCTGATCGGGTCTTCCTCGTCGCTGCACGCCGCCAGAGTGAGGGCGAGTGCGGCAGCGAGGATGAGGGGCTTGCGCATACAGGTGCTCCTTAGCTGCAGGGTCGGTGGATGGGTGAAGGTGGACAGTCGGCGCATCCCTCCAGGTGTCAACCTGGCTGTATACGGTTCGCCTGTCCACGGCCACACAGTGCTGCCGTAGCAGGCCGGGGCACTACCCCGCCGAGCTTTTTGGAGGTCACGGGGGGTAGGCGGTAGTCGCAAAGCCCGTGTAGAGACACCAGCGGCGCTACGGGTTCGACCTGGCAGCCCAGTACGACGCCTGCTCGAGGCGTCCGACATGGTCGAGTGGCGGTGGCGGCAGTTTGAGAACGCCACGACGCTTCCCTTGCAGGCGTCAGCGCTCGAGCGGCTGTGTGATGCGATGTCGGACCTCGCCTCGTTCCTTCCCGGCTACAACAGCGGCACGGGCGAGGCGGGACGTGGCCCGGCCGCACGCTGCAGCCGGCGTTCGGGCCGGCTGCAGACAGTCTCTCACTCCTGGTCGTCGAACCACAGGGTCACGATGTCACCCGTGGGGCGAAGCTCCTCGCTCACCGTGTGCCACCAGGAAGAGTGATCTTCACCGTCGATCACCTCCGGCCTGTCGCCGGTGTCGATCGGGACGTGCTCGGCGTCGTACGGGCGGACGAAGTGGTCGGTGTATGACGGGTCCAGGGAGACCGAGGCCACCGTGCAGGCCCCGGTGGAGCAGTTCGTCCAGCAGGGTGTCGAAAACCACCGCGGTCGTCGGTCGCTTCCAGCGTTCGGCGAGCAGGTGGAACGCTTTGCGCCGTTCGGGCAGCAGGTTGTGGTCGTCGGGCACGACGGTCTTCCCATACTGCAGCCGCAGCTCGACGAGTTCCAGGGTCAACCGCTCGATGCGGCCCTTCTCCCGCCCCTCCTCGATGCTGTCGAACACTTGGGCGCGTAGCAGGTCGGGGCTGATGGCGGCGTTGGGAGGCAGCCGACCGTCTACGATGAGCTGTTGGCAGAACGTGGTTTTGCCGCCGATGAGCAGCACGAGGCTGCCCGGTGCGACGACGGGCATCTGTGCCCCTTCTACGGTGGGTGACGACGGTCATAGTTCCGGCTGTCCCCTCCGGTCGACGGCGGGTTGCCGCGGGCGTGCGCGACGTGGATGAGCCACCACAGCCCATCCCGGCGGCTGTCCGGCTCGCGGCGAGCCTCGACGACTTCGAACCCGGCTCCCGCAAGGTCGGCGGTGAGCTGGTCGGCAGTCCACAACTGGAAGTAGCGGCCGCCCGGCGCCCACTGCTCCCCCTGCCCTTCCTTCACCGAGACGACCAGACGGCCGCCGTCGCGCAGCACCCGGCGGAACTCGCCCAGTGCTCGCTGCGCCTCCCGGCGGGGCAGGTGCAGAAGGCTGGCGGCGGCCAGCAGACCGTCCACCTGCCCGTCCTCGAAGGGGAGGTCCCGCATGTCCGCTTCGATGACCGGCCCGTAGCGGCGGGCGTGGGCCGCCATCTCCGGGGAGAGCTCCACACCGGTCGCGTCCGCACCCAGGTGGCGGAGTGTGCCCAGATCCCGGCCGGAGCCGGTGCCGACATCCAGCACCGTCGCGCCCCCAGACAGCGGTCCGAGGAGGAGTGCGGCCAGGTCGGTGATATCGGCAGCCGGCACCCAGGTTCGATACGTCTCGGCATACCGGTCCGCATCCTGGGTGTAGATCCGCTGGGTGGCGACGACCGGGTCGGCGACAGCGGTGGGGTCAGGCACGGTGGGCACTACCGGCTCCTGTTGGGAGGGGCGGGGACCTGTGTTGCGAGGTTCTCCCCTAGTTGGAACGTCAGGTGTGGGGGTTGGTCCAGGTCTCTGCCGGGTGCAGTTCGGTGCCGCAGTCGGGACACGCCCGGCTGTCCCGCTCCCTGTGGGTGGGTGCGCACCGGTGTTGGGCGAGGAACCGGCGGACGGCGGCGGCGACCAGCCGGGCGGGGCGTCCCGGATCGTCCGGGTCGAACAGCTGCTCGTCGTCGCCGGAGTCGATCAGCCACCGTGGCATGTGGGGGTCGCTGGGGTCGGTGTCCGCTTCGGGTGGGTCTGGGACATGCAGCCGGTAGGTTTCGTGTCGGGCACGCAGCGCGAACCGCACCCCGTCACAGCGTCCTTCGAGGCGGAACGGGGCGATGCCGCCGGCGGTCTCGAGCGCTAAGCCGAGCGACTCGCCCGCCTTCCGAAGCGTGTCGTCGTGGTCTGCGACCGAGTCGTCGATGTCTACAGTGAGGGAGAGCAGCTTGTCGAAGGCGGCGCGGCGCTCCTCTGGGGTCTGCTGGCAAGGGCAGGCCAACCCGCCCTCGTGGAGGGTCAGGTCCTGGCCGCGTGGATGGCAGCCGCACATGCACGCGAGCGCGGCTTCGAGGTCGCGAAGCTCTGGGCCGGCGAGGAGGGCGGCCTTGCGGGCGGGGGCGGCCGCCTCGCGGGCCTGCCGGTGTTCGGCCTGCATCTGCTCGATACGGGCGACGGCCTCCGGGTCAGGTCCGGAGCGGACGATGGGTGCGACACGGTGGGGTTCCATACGTGAAACGGTGACACGACCCCGCCGCCCGGCAGTGAGGTCTTACCGCAGCCCGAGTGTCTCGGCGGCGGCATCCAGCTCGGGTGCGATGGTGATCGGCTCCTCGCTGTCGGCGGTCGCCCACTCCGGGTCCTTGAGGCCGTGACCGGTCAGCACGCAGACCACGGTCTGGCCCGGCTCGAGGTTGCCGCGCTCCTTGAGCTCGAGCAGCCCGGCGATCGACGCGGAGGAGGCCATCTCCGCGAACACCCCGTGCCGGGCGACCAGGCGGAAGCCCTCCATGATCTGCGGGTCGGTGACCGCCCGGATGGACCCACCGGACTCCGTGGCCGCGGCCACAGCGAACTCCCAGGAGGCCGGGTTGCCGATCCGGATCGCGGTGGCGATGGTCTCCGGCTTCTCCTCCTTCGCGCCCAGCACGATCGGGGCCGCACCCGCCGCCTGGTAGCCGCGCATCACCGGCAGGGTGTCGATCAGCCCGTCCGCGTGGTACTCGCGGTAGCCGCGCCAGTAGGCCGTGATGTTGCCGGCGTTGCCCACCGGCATGACGTGGA
>LFIK01000886.1_pt1 | contig 23016 bp, 22 predicted proteins | sample 643401 | NCBI WGS metagenome assembly LFIK01 (sample SAMN03777447, study PRJNA286221) | soda lake metagenome | biome: soda lake; feature: Kulunda steppe; material: water; isolation source: sample T5-Br brine of Lake Tanatar-5 | place: Russia: Kulunda steppe | collected 2010-07
GCCGCGCAGGCCGCGGGCGACCAAGCTGTCCAGAAAGCTGCGCCAGTGGACCTCGGCCTCCGACAGGGCCACGGAGACGCCCAGAACCCGGCGCCGCTCGTCCGGGCCGATGCCGATGGCCGAGAGCACGGCGGCGTCGCGCACCACGCCACCGTGGCGCATCTTCTCGTACCTGGCATCCAGGATCAGGTATTTCACCTCGCCAAGCGGTCGCGTGCGCCAGGCTTCCAGTTCCTCGTCGAGCAGCTTGGCGGCGCGGCTGACCTGCGAGCACGACAGGCTTTCGATGCCGCCCGCGCGCATAACTGCATTCGCCTTCGTGCTCGAACCGATGGCGCACGATGGCTCATCCCCGGCGGGTGGAGGTCAGAGCGATCCGGGGCAATTGCAAGAAGCGCCACGTTGCGCGCAACGCCTGCCAGCCGCGTCATTGCAACACGCATGACAGCGCGCACCGCATCATGGGGCGGCTCACGCGAGATCACGGACACCAAGGGTTTACACGCCGAAAGCAACGCCCCCCCGGCGCAGCCCTGCCCGAATGACAAGGTTCACCGTCAAGTCAACGCGGATGCCCCCTCAAACAAGCAAACCGCACTCACGCACATCAAACGAGTATCTGGTCGGTGTCGTGCACATGAGGCTTGATCCTGCCGGGGGGGCGAGCCTCTGATAAACCCGGGACGCTGGGTCCAGCAGGTTCGTCAATCAGGAAGGTGACGTTATTCGCCTTGGCCCGGGCCACGCGCGAGGTCGATCGGCCGGCAACCCTGTCAGGGGTGCCGGCATGGTGTTTCACCACGGATCAAGCGGCTCGAAGTTCGGGGCGGCTTCAAGCGCTTCTTGCGTGAAGGGAACCTGTACCGAGGCTACCTGTCCGCTGTCCCAGCCGTCATAACCCCGTCCCAATATGCCGTTCTCAACAGCGTCAGCCTGGATGAATTCGGTCTGGGCCAGGTCGATTGCGACATCATGCTGGGCAATGCCCAGAAAACCACCGACGCCGACCACGATACCGATTGCGCGACCATCGCTGTCAAGGAGAATGTCCTCGACATCTCCGATATGCTCGCCGCCCAGGCCATGGACCGCAGTGTTCAGCAGATTGGATGCCAGCATCTGGTCCGCCTGCTGCAGCGTGAAGAAGCCGTTGGTCGTCATGGCATGTTCCATCGGCTCGGCATGTTCCTCTGCGTTGACCGCGACAGCGGCCAGCGCCATCGTGCCAAAGGCAAAGGTTGCGAACATATGTCTCTTATCGGGCATGACTGCAGTTTGCATTCCAGCCTCCTTTTGGTTGCGTCTACTGCCGGACAATCCCTGAAGCCCACCGCGGGTGCATTAACCTCGGTCAAGATGTGGGCTTGATGGCTGGCCCGCCGGAAATCCGCTGCCGTTTGGCTGCGCCAGCTTCTCGGTCCGGGCGGCGGCAGGGCGACCATTGGCCAAGGTATCAGCCCTGATGCATCAATCGTCCTTTCTGCCATCGGGGAAGCGGGTGCCTTTCACCGCACCCGACTTGCCGGTGACAAAGTCGTTTTCCATGTAGCTGACAACCTCATCGGTCGAGAGCACCTTGGCCACGGTGCTGTTGGCGACCTTCAGGGCGATTTCCTGGTTGGCCGTGGCGGTGGCGACGGCATCACCGACGACCACCACATCATAGCCCCGCGAATTGCCGGCATAGGCGGTGCTGAGCACGCATTCATCCGTCCACAGCCCGACAATGACGATGGTATCGATACCGCGCTCCTTCAGCTTCCGGTCCAGATAGGAATTGCCATCCGCGTTAAAGGTCCAGAACATATCCAGATGCTTGCCATGGTAGAACCAGCCATCGGCCTCCTCGTCCTCGCTCGGGGCTATTTCGGCCAGCGGCCGCAGGCCCGGGGCGCCGGTAAAGACATAGGCCGCGTTTTCCGGCGCGTAAGGGCGCAGGCCCCGGGGGCCGTACCAGCGGTCCATGGCGTTGGAAATCCCGTCATCGAACCGGCGGCTCCAGGCGCTCCAGGCAATGCAGACCCCATCGCTGTCTGACCGGGCGGCGCGAAACGCATCCAGGATCTTCACGATATTGGGCAGAATATCCCCCGCGTAGGCGCGGTATTCTTCCTGGCAGTCATCCAGAAGCAAGGCGATCCGTCGCGGGCGGTCCGTCAGCTCCCACGCGGCCCAGAAGGCGATGGGCGTCTCATTGGGGCCATCGGGGGTGCTGCTGTAATTCGGCATCGGCTCCATCGCCAGCGCCATGTCGCGATGCTTGCACGGCTGCTGGAGCGCCTCCTTCAGCGTTGGAATGTCACTCTGTTCTGGCTTCATCAGCGGGCTCCTTCCGATCCTTGGTTTCTTATTGATGTCAGCCAGCGGCAGTCCGGCTCAGCAACGTCAGCGCCGTCTTCAGGCTGTCATCCACCGATGCGGTTGTCGGCACGCCCGGCCAGTCCATGACCCCTGGCGCGCGGGCAAGCTGCCCGGCCAGCACATCGGCAGTCGCGTCCGAGGCGCCGGGGTCGCGCGTGTCCAGTCGCTTATAAAGCTCATCGGGATCGGTCTGAAGCCAAAGCCCGTCGAAGGGAACACCCGCAGCCTGTGCCGCAGCGGCAATCGCGCGGCGATCCTCGGCACGGTCGTGCACGGCGTCGGCAATGACGCTGACCCCGTCGGCCAGCAGGCGTTGCGCGCGCCTTGCCATGTCCTCGTAGACCCGTGCCGAAACATCCGCACTGTAAGCCCGCTGCGGCAAGGCCTGCGTCGGGGGCACATCGAACATGGCTTTGCGCGTGCGGTCACTGCTGATCACCCGTGCGCCCGGCGCGCCGCCCAGATGCGGGGCGAGCGCTGCGGCCAGGGTCGACTTGCCGGACCCGCTGAACCCGCCAAGCGCCACCAGCCGCGCCGCCTGCGGCTGAAGAAGCAGCCACGCCAGATCGAAATAGGCGCGCGCCTCATCGGCCAATGCGGCCTGATCGGCGCTGGCCTGCGCGGCCTGGGTTGCCGTGACATGCGCGCGCACCGCGGCGCGCAAGGCCATGAAGAAGGGCATCAGCACAAAGCCGTCTTCCTGTGCCCCGGCATCGAAATAGCGGTTCACCACGCGGGACGCTTCGGCACACAGACCGCGATGCCACAGATCCATGGCCAGAAACGCAAGATCATAGAGCACATCGACCGTTGCCAGCGCGTCGTTGAACTCCAGGCAATCGAACAGCCGCACGCGCCCCTGGTAAAGGCAGATGTTGCGCAGGTGCAAATCGCCATGACAGCGGCGCACCTGGCCCGCGCGTGCCCGCGCATCAAGCCGTGCGGCATGGGCGTCCAGGCCGGCCTGAAACGCGGCGGTGAGGCGCGCGACCGCGTCTGGCGTGAAGACATCGCTTTGCGCAAAGCCCGCGGCGTTGATCTTCAGAACACCGGCAATGTTGTCCACGCCGTCAGCATCCGCATCCACCGGGGCATTGGCGTGAAAGCCCGTGATCTCGCGCGCCAAGTCGTCCAGATGCCGCGATGTCAGCGCCCCCTTCTGCGCCATGCGGTCGAATATGGCATCCTGATCGAAGCGGCGCATTTCCACCACGGCATCAAGGAGCGGCCCCTTGCCATCGAATTCCGGCCCGTCCGGCCCCGCGGTGATCCGGCGCACCCCAAGATACAGCTCGGGCGCGGTTCGGCGGTTGAGACGCAGTTCCGTCTGGCATGTGGCCAGCCGCCGCTCTGGCGTGGAAAAATCCAGATAAGGCAGGCGCACCGGGCGCTTGAGCTTGAAGGCCCGCGCGCCGATCAGGAACAGATGAGAGATATGCGTGTCGATCCTTTCGACAGGCCCGGTCAGCCCATGCTTGGCCGGGTTTGCCAGAAAGGCTTTCACAGCTTTCTGATGATCGTGTTTCATGCCGTTTCGCTGCCCCACAATGGCTTCAGCATAGTCGATAACAGGGTTCATGCCTTGACGCGGGTCAAACGCACACGCCCTGGATCTTACATGCGCCCAACGGTAATCGAGGCGTCTGATGCGCGCCGGGGCACCCGGATGGCAAAGAGTATTGCTGCAAGCAATGGCACCGCAGCGGTTGCAAGGAGCGCCGTTTTCAACCCGGTGACATCCGCAAGCGCACCCATGACCGCCGGACCGAGCACACTGCCAACGGCCACCCCGATGAGTGCCGCGGTAAACCCGAGCGTGCCGCGGCCAGGGAACAGCCGCAGGCTCCAGAATGACAGGATCGCGCTGATCATCATCACGGCGGCACCGTGAAGCCCCGCCGAAACCAGCACCGACCCCCAGCCGCCCGGCCACAGGGCAACCAGCACAAGAGAGCCGGTGAAGGCCGCGAATATCACCCCCACCAGCGCAACCAGACCGATCCATGCCTCAAGCCGTCCGGTTGCAAGCCCGGCAAGCCCGCAGAGCCCGTAACTGAGAAAGATCATCGCCGCCGCCCCGCCCTCCGGCAATCCGTCCAGACCGCCGGAGGCCACGACATGATCGGCTGCGAAGGCAAGATAGACGGCGTTGGAGATGCCGAAGCAAAGTGCTGCGCCATGAAGGGGGGCGGCCTCGCGGCGCAGGAAGCTGCGGGTGTCCGTGGTCTGGGCGGATTTGGCCACCCGCCCGCCCGGAACGCCGCGCGCGGCCAGAAGCGCCCCCGCCAGGCCAAGGACAGCGAACATGCCCCAGACAAATCGCCAGTCGATCCCGCCGGAGGTCACGCCAAGATACAGCGCCCCGGTCACGGCGACGCCAACCGTGGTTCCTGTGGCGATCGCCGAAAGCGTGCCGGGGCGCACGCCGGGCGAGACCACGCGTTCGGCCGCATCGTTGAACGGTGCCCAGCAGAAACCCGCACTCGCCCCCGCAAGCGTGACGCCCGCTGTCAGGCCCATGCTGCCCTGGGCCACCGCGACAAGCGCGAAGCCCACACTTGCCGACATCGCGCCCAGCACGACCGGCACGCGCTGGCCGACACGCCTGCCCAGCCATGCGGCCAGGGGCAGGGCAATGAGAAAGGCCAGAAACCCGAGGCTGGCGATAAACCCGGCCTGCGTTGTGTCCAGGTCGAACGCCTCGCGGAAGGTGGGCAGAAACAGGCCAAAACCCATACGCGCCGGGCCAAAGCTGATCGCCGTGGCCACAAATCCGGCCAAGGCCAGCCATATGGTCGGCGTCATGCGCCCCATGATGGCAGGTCAGTCAAGCGCATCATGGCCGATACTCTCGCAGCCCGAGAGGTCAGACCCCGCTTCAACGGGCAGGTCCTTTTGCAGCTGCCGCAGCGCCCCGCGCAAGCCTTCTTCCAACGCCGGGTGGTAGAACGGCATCGCCAGCATCTCGGACACGGTCAGGCCGCGTTCGATGGCAAGTGCCAGCAGATGGGCAAGGTGTTCGGCCCCCGGCACGCACATTTCCGCACCAAGTATCCTGCCGTCGGGCAGCGCCGCATGGATGCGCAACACCCCTTCGGCCTGCGCCTTTATCCGGGCGCGGCCCTGTCTGGAAAAATCCGCCTCGGCGCTGACGATCTGCGTGTCCTGAAGGTCCGACAGCGGCTGGCCCACGCGGGCCACCTGCGGCGATGCGAAGACAATGAACAGCGGCGTGCGGCGGCAATGGGACCGTGCCGCCCCATCCGGTGCCGCGTTGCGCCCCGCGATATGCCCCTCATCCGCGGCTTCATGCTGCAGGGCACGGTAGGGATAGGCGTCACCGGCCAGGAAAACCGGCAGGTCGCCAATGCGCAGCGTGCTCGGATCAAGCTCTGTCAGGCCGTCGTCATCCAGTGGCACGCCCAGCGTTTCCAGCCCCAGATCATCGACATTCGGACGCCGCCCCATGGCGGCCAGCACGGCGTCGGCCATGAACGGCGCGCCCGCGCCCGTCACGCGGATGGCCCCGTCCACAGCCTCCAGTTCGGCAGGGGCGCCCAGATGCAGCGATATGTCCCGTTCCAGCAGCGGCTGAAAGGCCGCAAGCACCTGCGCGTCATCAATGCCCGCCAGCCCTTCGGCCGCGTCAAACCCCGCGACCGTCATGCCAAGCCGCGCCAGCGCCTGCGCGATTTCAGCCCCGATCGCCCCCATGCCGACCACCGCGATGCGGCGCGGCAGGTCCGTCTGTTCGAACAGGCTGTCCGTGGTCAGGATCCGTTCGCCGAATTCGGCCCAGGGCTTTGGCACAATGGGGCGGCTGCCTGGTGCCAGTATGATTGCGCGGGCCTGGATCCGGTCGCCATTCACCGTGACGCAATCCGGCCCATCCAGCCGCGCGCGGCCAGAGATCGCGCGCGCGCCAAGCTTCTCCGGCACCGATTCCGGCCCCGCCACGAAACTGTCCCGCAGCTTGCGCACATGGGCAAGCACCGCCGGGATATCGGCGCGCAACGCGTCGGTGCCGCGGATGCCGAAGCTCTCCATCGCGTGGCGGCGGTGAAAGGCATTGGCCGCCTCGATCAGCGCCTTGGAAGGCATGCAGCCATTGGCGGCACAGGTGGTGCCCCAATGCCCGTCGTTGATCAGCAGGACATCCTCGGTATGGCGGCGCACCTCGCGCAGGGCAGAAAGCCCCGCCGTGCCCGCGCCCACGATAATCGTATCGACCCTGGTCATTCCCGCTGCTCCCATCCGTCAGATATGTTTGTTGCGCCGAACCGGTCTGGCCCGGGAAAACCGCCAGTCACCCCTCCGCGCAGCGCGCGCCGCCAGACCGGAGTCGGCAGGCAGAAGGCCCGATACCCGGGCGGTCATAGCGCTCTCTGATCACTGGTGCTGACGGCTGCAGCCTCCGGGCGCGCAGCTTGGCTTCAGCCGTCCTGATCGGCTTCACGCTTGGTGGCGTGTTCGGTGCCGGGTTCATGCTCGGGCGGGCTGTAGGTGGTAAAGAGTTTCAGCATCCCCGATCCGGTATTGCGGAAGTTGTGATAGGTGCCCGAGGGCACGATGCTGACATCGCCATCCGCAATGTCGCATTCCACATCGCCGATCTTGGCCCGGCCTGTGCCCTGAACGAACCAGAGCAGCTGGTCATGGCCTTCATGGACCTCGCCGCCGATCTCGCCCCCTTCGGGTATGGCCATCAGGACAAGTTGCACATTCTTGCCGGTCCAGAGGACCTTGCGAAACTCATCATTGTCGCGGGCAAGCTGCATGACGGGCAGCGAAAGTTTGTCTGTTTCGGACATGATCGGGTCTCCTTGTTCAAGCCTCTGCAGCATGACCACACAGGCCGCCACCCGTCCTTAACCCAGATCAATGCCACGGTCCTGCAAGTGTGTTCAAGATCCGGGATACGCAAAACTCCAACCCAATCGCAAGGAGACCATCATGTCCGACCGCGAACAGTATGTCGAAAAGGCCAAGGCTCGGATCGAGCAGTGGAATGCAGATATCGAAAAATTGCAGGCCAAGGCCGATGAGGCCAAGGTCGGCGCAAAGATCGAATACGAAGACCAGCTCAAGGACCTGCGTGCCCAACGTGACGAGGCCAAGGCAAAGCTCGACGAGATGGCCGAGGCCAGCGACAGCGCGTGGGACGACATCAAGGCAGGCTTCGAGAGCATCTGGGAGAAGGCCACGAACACTTTCGAAAGTGCGAAAGCGCGTTTCAAATGAGGGCGATGGCGATGAATTTCCACACCAGCCGACTGAAGGCCGGCGCCTTGGCCGGGGCGCTGAGTTGCGCCCTTGCGCTGCCCGCCCTTGGGCAGGACGATGCCAAGCCGACCACGGTAGAGGATGTGCGCGCCGAAGTCTCCGAGGCGATGGAGGCTGTTGCGGAGTATTCCGCGCAGGAGCGTGACGAAGCCCTGGCCACCGTGCGCGAGACCCTGGATCGCCTGGATACCGAGATCGAGCGCCGGGAAGAAACCTTGCGCGAGAACTGGGCCGACATGGATGACGCTGCGAAAGAAGCGGGCCGTGAGCAGTTGCGCTCATTGCGGCAGGCCCGCAACGTGCTGGGCGAGCGTTATGGCGCGCTGCAGGAAAGCACCAGCAGCGCCTGGGACGAGCTGATGGCAGGCTTCGCCAATGCTTGGGATGCGTTCTCGGATCTGTGGGAAACCACTGACGGCGAGTCCGAAAACAATTGATCGGTTCGCCCGATGGCCCGGCGACCACGGCTTTCCGGCCTGCGCGCAGCTGGCGTGCGGGCCGGTCAGTCGTCGCCGTCGACCTTCTCGGGCAGATCTTCGCGGGGCGTTGCGGCGAAGTCTTCCAGTTCTTCTTCGCTCATGGTTTCGAACATCTCCTTCGAGGCCCCCTGGAGGTCGGATTTATCCGCCTCGCCCCGTTTGACAGCCAGCGCGGCCCCGGCCGCTTTTTGCTGGGCTTTCGATTTTGCGGGCATGATGATGCAGTCCTTCCGGTTGATGGGCCCGCGCGCGTGAACGTGGCAGCCCGGCGCGCGCGCGGATGCTCCGGTTAGCGTGCGGTGTACCCGCCATCGATGACAAGTTCCGATCCGGTCACGAATTTTGCGTCATCGGATGCCAGATAGGCAACCCCGGCTGCGATATCTTCGGGCGCGCCCACATGGCCGATGGGGTGCAGGTCATCAAGCCCCTTGCGAAACGCTTCCGCGCCCTCCTCCGACGCCTCGGCAAGCTCGGCCACCAGCGGCGTCCAGATGAAGCCGGGATGGACCGAATTCACGCGGATGCCTTCGCTTGCATAAAGCAGTGCGTCGGTCTTGCTCATCAGCCGCACCGCCCCCTTGGAGGCGTGATAGGGCGGCAGATCGGGCGCGCCGACCAGGCCGTAGATCGAGGACAGGTTGACGATGCTGCCACCGCCGGCCTTTTTCAGATGAGGAATGGCCGCCCTGGTGCAGTAGAAGACGGCATTCACGTTGACCTCGATCACCTTGCGCCACTCCTCGGGGTCGATTTCGTGGGTCGGTTTGTTGGCCCCGGCAATGCCGGCGTTGTTCACCAGCACATCGATCTGGCCAAAGCGGTCGGCAACGGCATCGAACACTTTGCGCACCGCGTCGGGGTCTGTGACGTCAAGGTGCCAGTAGTGCGCTGTGCCACCCTGTTCCGTGATGCTGTCGCATACGGCCTTGCCATCGTCATCCTCGATATCGGTGACGGCGACATGTGCGCCTTCTTCAGCCAGGCGCAGGCAGGTGGCCCTGCCGATGCCCTTGCCGGCACCGGTGACGAGACAGGTTTTTCCGTTCAGACGTTTCATGCAATGTTCCTTTTGCGTTTGCTGATGCAGCTTCGGGATCTCCTGCGCCGCGGGAAGTGCGGTGCGGCACAGCATCTTGCCGCACGCGCGACTGTCTGATCGTTGCCCTTGTGAGCGATGCCGGTCAGGCTTCGTCAGGTGGCCCGGCTGGCACCTCATCCGGCAGAGGCGGGGCTTCGGAAGGCCCGGGCAGCGGTGTTTCCCTTGGTGGCCGGGGGGTTTCATCCGGCGGGGTGGGCACCTCCCGAACAGGTTGTTCCGGCACCTCTGGCATTGGCGCGGGGGTTTCGTCCGGCTTCGGGTCTTGTGGGGCTGCTGTCATGGGCGAAGTGACTCCTTGTTGCGGACGCCGATGGCGACCAGCCGTAAAAGGGTAGCAACGGTGCGAACCGGGTGCATTAACCCAGGTTATACGACGCAGACGCGGTCTTGCGCGGATCGGATCAGCACCGCGCACCCAAGTTGGCACTGGGGTTTGATAACCCGCCCTGCAACCGGACGACATTAACGCGTGTTAATGGCGCGGGATCGCCGAGCGGGTAAGGTCCGTTCGAATCCGGCGGCGTGTCAGTGCCGCGCCAGGGGCGGCGCGGCGTTGGGCATGCGCGCTGCGGGCATTGTCCCGGAGGGGCAATTGGCCCTGCCAGACCTGAAAGACGACCGATGCTCTGGCAGGACGCAATGCCAGAGCATCCAAGGGGAAAGAACTTTGATCATGCAAGATACTGAAATCGTTCTGTGTCATCCCGTCCGTACGGCCATCGGCAAATTCGGCGGCAGCCTGAAGGCCATTGCCGCGCCCGATCTGGGCGCGCTGGTCATCGGCGAGACGGTCCGGCGCAGCGGCCTTGCGCCCGAAAAGGTCTCGTCGGTCGTGTTCGGCAATGTGATCCAGGCGGGGGCGGGCATGAACCCCGCGCGGCAGGCCACGCTCAACGGTGGCCTGCCCGAATCGGTGCCGGCCATGACCGTCAACCGCGTCTGCGGATCGGGGGCCGAGGCGATTGCCTCGGCCGCGCGGCTTGTGCGTCTGGGCGAGGCCGAGTGCGTGATCGCAGGCGGCATGGAGAACATGGATCAGGCCCCCTATCTGCTGGATCGCGCCCGCTGGGGCTACCGGATGGGGCCGGGCAGGATCGATGACGCCATGTTGCGCGACGGGCTCAATGATGCCTTTTCGGGCGAACATTCCGGCTGGCATACCGAAGACCTGGTTGCCGAACACCAGATCAGCCGCGAGGCGCAGGACGCCTGGGCGGCACGGTCGCACCAGCGGTTTTCCAGGGCGCAGGAGGCGAGCCATTTCGCCGATGAAATCCTGCCCGTGGAGGTCAAGGCCAAATCGGGCAATACCGAATTCAAGGAGGACGAATCGAATCGCGCGGACGCCACCGCCGAAGGACTGGCCAAGCTGCGCCCCGCATTCCGCAAGGATGGAACCATCACCGCAGGAAACGCGCCGGGGCTCAATTCGGGCGCGGCGGCGATGATTGTCACCACGGCGGGGTTTGCGGCCGAACACGGGCTTGAGGTTGCCGCGCGGCTGGTGGCCAGCGGCGTGGGGGCTGTTGCACCGGGCATGTTCGGGCTGGGTCCGGTGCCTGCGGTGCAGCAGGCGCTTGAGCGCGCCGGATGGTCGGCAGGCGATGTGGAGCGCGCCGAGATCAACGAGGCGTTCGCCGCCATCGCCATCGCCGTGGCCAATGAGCTTGGGTTGTCCGAGGATTGCGTCAATCCCGAAGGGGGCGCCATCGCGCATGGCCATCCGATCGGGGCGACCGGGGCCATCCTTGCCACCCGGCTGATGCATTCCATGGCGCGGGATGGTCTTCGGCGCGGGCTTGTCACGCTGTGCATCGGTGGCGGGCAGGGCATCGCCTTGTTGCTGGAGCGCGAGGGGTGATGCCCCCGGCCGCACGAAAACCAGACGGAAAGGAACAGGTACATGAGTGATCAAACCAGAACCGCCCTTGTGACGGGCGGCGTTCAAGGACTTGGCGCTGCGGCAGCACGGGCGCTGGAGGATGCGGGCGTGCGCGTGGCCGTTTCCCATCTGGGCGCGGGGGATCAGGCAAAGGCCTTCGCCGACGAAACCGGCATGCCGGTTTTCGAGTGGGATGTGAGCGATTACGACGCCTGCGTGCAGGGCATGAAAGACGTTGAAGAGGCCATCGGACCGGTGGATATTCTGGTCAACAATGCCGGGTGCAACAAGGATGTCATGTTCCACAAGATGGATCGCGCGGATTGGGACGCCGTGCTGCGGATCGATCTGGGCTCCATGTTCAACGTCACGCGCCAGGTGATCGGCGGGATGCGCGAACGCGGTTTCGGGCGCATCATCAACATCTCGTCGGTCAATGCCGCGCATGGGCAGGCGGGCCAGACGAATTATTGCGCGGCAAAGGCCGGGGTTGAGGGGTTTACCCGCGCACTGGCCCACGAATCCGCCGCCAAGGGGATTACCGTCAATGCGATCGCGCCGGGCTATGCCGACACGGCCATGGTTGAAGCGGTGCCTGACAAGCTGGTTGAGAAGCTTCTCAAACAGATACCCCTTTCGCGTCTGGCCGATCCTGACGAGATCGGCCGCTGCGTGCAGTTCCTGGCCTCGGACGACGCCGGCTACATCACGGGCGCCACGCTGACCGTCAACGGCGGGCTACGCATGGGCTAGGTGCCCTGGCCCCATTCCATTTATCCACAGTCATGACCTCAGAGGACCAGATGCCCGACACGCGAATTGACGCTGAAAAATCCCAGAGCGAAAGCCGGACCGCTTCAGAAAATGCGAACCCCGAGCCGCGCGATGAACAGCAGTCGCGCGATGAACAGGAGGATCAGGCGGACGAGCCCTGCGATCTGGCGCCCGAGCCGCCCGAGTTTGTCCACCGCTCGCCCTTCGAGTTGCCGGACCGCTACAGCACCAAAAGCCTGGATCGCGCTGCAAACGCCCATCTTGCGCGCTTCACGCTGGGGGTGACGCCTTACGGGCTGGCATCGACATTCTTCAACTGGGGCGTTCACCTGATGGGCGCGCCCGGCAAGCAGCTGCAACTGGCCGAAAAAGCCGCGCGCAAGGCGACGCGCCTTGGCCTCTACATGAACCAGCTTGCGCGTGACCCCAACACGCCGGGCTGCATTGATCCGCTGCCCCATGATCACCGCTTCGACCACGAGGCTTGGCAGCAATGGCCCTACAACGTCATGCACCAGAGCTTTCTGCTGACCCAGCAATGGTGGTACAACACGGCCTGCGACATCGACGGCCTGTCCGAGCGCGAGGCGCATGTGGTGTCCTTCATCATGCGGCAGATGCTGGACACGGTGTCACCTTCGAACTTCATCGCCACCAACCCCGAGGTCGCCGCGGCCACGATGCGCGAAGGCGGCGGCAATCTGGCGCGCGGGATGCAGCATTTTATGGAAGACTGGGAGCGCACCATGTCCGGCAAACCGGCCGTGGGCGCCGAGGATTTCATGCCCGGCCGCGAGGTGGCAACGGCGCCGGGCAAGGTGGTGTTCCGCACCCATCTGCTGGAGCTGATCCATTACGCCCCCCAGACCGACAAGGTCAAGGCCGAGCCGATCATGATCGTGCCGGCCTGGATCATGAAATATTACATCCTTGATCTCAGCCCGCATAATTCGCTGGTCAAGTATCTGGTCGAACAGGGTTATACCGTGTTCATGGTGTCATGGCGCAACCCCACGGCCGAAGACCGCGACATGGGCATGGCCGATTACTTTGACGCAATCGAAGAAGCCTTTGGCGCGGTCGAGGCGATCGTGCCCAAGCAGAAGATCCATGGCATGGGCTATTGCCTGGGCGGTACCCTGCTGGCGGCCAAGGCCGCACAGATGGCGCGCGACGGGCAGGGCAGGCTCGCCTCGCTCACCCTGCTGGCCACGCAGGTGGATTTCAGCGAACCGGGCGAATTGCAGCTGTTCATCAGCGAAAGCGAAGTCTCGTATCTGGAAAACATGATGTGGGATCAGGGGTATCTGGATACCAAGCAGATGGCGGGCGCGTTTCAGTTGCTGCGCTCGGCCGATCTGGTCTGGTCACGTTACATTCGCGAATATCTGATGGGCGAGCGGCAGGAGATGTTCGACCTGCTGGCCTGGAACGCCGATGCCACGCGCCTGCCATACCGGATGCACAGCGAATACCTGCGCCAATTCTATCTGGGCAACAAGCTGGCGCAGGGGCAGTACCGCATGGGCGACAAGCCGGTGACGCTGGGCGCGATCGATGTGCCGATCTTTTGCGTCTCCACCACCTCGGACCACATTGCGCCCTGGCGCTCGGTGCACAAGCTGCACCTGCTGGCCGACCCGCCGATCACATTTGTGCTGACCAGCGGTGGCCATAATGCCGGGATCGTCAGCCCGCCATACAAGAAGAAGCGCAAGTTTCACATACACACCACGGACAAGGACGAGCCCTATATCCCGCCCGAGTCCTGGGAGGCCGCGGCCGAGGCGCGCGATGGGTCATGGTGGCCTGCCATGGTCGACTGGCTGGACGCGCGCTCCAGCGGCGAGACATCGCCGCCCAAGCTGGGCACCGGCAAGGGCAAATACCGCGCGCTGGAAAATGCCCCCGGAACCTATGTGTTCCAGCAATGAAGTCAGAAAGGGTCATTTCCAACCGCACCCTTGGCAGCCTGAAACCGGGCGAGAGCGCGCATATCGAACACCGGGTCTCAGCGTGCGACATTCGCAGCGTCACGGCATTCGCGTCTGACGCCGCGGCGCAAGCGGTCGACAGGACACTGGCCGCGGACCCGGATTTTCGCGCAGCCCTTGCGCAGGGCGGGGTCGTGGTGGCCCTGCTTGTCAGCGTGATCGCCACGCGTCTGCCCGGCCCGGGCACCCGGCTGAAGGCGCTGGCGCTCGATTTTCCCGGCGTTTTGAAACAGGGCGATCTGGCGGTGGCCGAAGTCACCGTTGCATCGCTGGATGAAGCCTCCGGCGCGGTGCAGCTTGATTGCCGCTGCCGCCGCAACGATGGGCAGGACATTGTTTCAGGGCAGATCACGGTGGTGGCACCCGACACGCCGGTATCGCGGCCCTTCGGCCGTCCGGTGGCCATGGACAGCGGCCAGCCCCCGGACCGGTTCGAGGATATCGAAGAGCTTGCCCGTGAAATGGGGCCGATCCGCATGGCCGTGGTCAACCCGGTCGATGCGCCCTCCATCGAGGGGGCAATCAGCAGCGTGCGCGCGGGCCTGATCAAGCCGGTGCTGTTCGGAGTGGAGCGGGACATACGCGCCGCAGCCGAGGACGCCCGGGTGGATCTCTCGGGTATCGAGATCCATGACACCCCCGACCCCGAGGACGCCGCGCGGGCGGCTGCAAGGCTGGCCGCCGATGGCGGGTGCGATGCCCTGATGAAGGGCAGCCTGCATACCGATGTGTTGCTCAGGGCGGTGCTTGATATCGAGTCGCTGCGCACGGCGCGACGCCTCAGCCATGTGTTCATCGAGGATGTGCCGGGCTACCCGCGCTTGCTCCTTGTCTCGGATGGTGCGGTCAATATCCGCCCCGATCTGGAGACATTGCGCGATATCGTGCAGAACGCCATCGACCTGGCCCATGCCATGGGGATTGCGCGCCCGAAGGTCGCCCTGCTTTCGGCTGTCGAAACGGTGACGGACGATATCCCGTCCACCACCGCCGCCGACGCGATCCGCGAAATGGCCGAACGCGGCGATATCACGGGCGCCGAGGTTGACGGCCCGCTGGCCATGGACAACGCGGTGTTCGAGGAGGCCGCGCGCATCAAGGGCATCACGTCTCCTGTCGCCGGTCAGGCCGATATCCTGATCGCGCCAGACCTTGAAGCGGGCAATATCCTGGCCAAGAGCCTTGATTACCTGGCAGGCGCCGAAGCAGCGGGGATCGTGCTCGGGGCGCGTATTCCCATCGCGCTGACCAGCCGCGCCGACAGCGCCCGCGAACGCCGCGCCTCGGCCGCCTTCGCCGCGCTGGTTGCGGCGCGCGGCAGGGCATGAGGGTGCGCCGTGCGAGGCCCGCTCGTGCGCGCCCGCCGGAGTAACGCGAGACCTGAAAAACCTGCGGGCAAAACCGGCGATCAGCCAGGACGGCGGGATCTACTCTTCGCCCACAATCTCCCAGTGCTCTCGCAGGGTCTTTATCAGGTCATGCGGCAGGCTATAATACCGGCCGATTTCACTATCGCTCAGCCCGTAATCAACCATGGCGGCCAAGGCCTGGGCCGGCATCGGGCCCAGCGCCTGCAGGACACGGTAAGCATCGTCCATGCTGAGCGTGGGCAGCCGGGCAGCGCAGGGCAAGCGGCGGGACATGCGAAATCTCCGAATCCTCTTTCAAAGCTAGAAACCGGTTGTGCCCCCTGCATTGACTTGCGTTAAGGACTCAGGACGCTCGCTGTTGCAGGGTATGTCTTGAGGGTAGCACAAACGCGAAAAGGTAGAAGACGGAGGCATTGTGAAGAACATGCTGGTCGGCAAGGTCATGTCATCGCCGGTGATCAGCGTCACGCAGCAGACCACGCTGCGCGCTGCGGCAGCGCAGATGGACAGGCACGGCGTGGGTGCGTTGCCGGTATTTCAGAACGAACTCCTCATTGGGATTGTGACCGACCGTGATATCGTCACCCGCGCCATTGCCGCACCGGGGGGCGCGCCTGATCCGGACGCGGGGATAGGCGATATCATGTCTCCCGACGTGATAACCTGTTTCGACGACCAACATGTGACCGAGGCCGCGGCGCTGATGGGCGAAAGCCAGGTGCGGCGTCTGCTGGTGGTGGACCGCTCGGGCGCGGCGGTGGGGGTTCTGTCGGTCAGTGACATTGCCGAGCATGTGTCCGAAGAACTGGCCGGGCAGGTGCTGGGCGAGGTGAGCGAGGCGCGCGCGCGCGACAGGCGATCCTGACCCCGGCTTACGCCGCGCCCGGAATGATCTGCTTGCGCAGCGTTTCAACATCGACTTCGGCCAGATCGGCCAGAGCGTGCACGTCATGGACGGTGATGTCCATGTGGTCTTCGGTCGTGATGGTGCCTTTACGGTTCAGGCGCCGCAGCGTGCGGCATACATGAACGGATGACAGCCCTGTGAATTCGCCAAGTTGCTGCTGGCTGAGAGGGATATGAAATGTGTTCGCGCCATCTGCCGGGCAGTCCGCGTTGACCCGGATGCAAAGTTCGATCAGCGCATAGGCAACGCGGGTTTCGGCATCGGATTTTCCAAGCCGCACCATGCGTTCGGATTGCCGCGCCCATGCGGCATTGGCCATGAGATGTTCGCAGTGGCGCAACTCCGGCAGATCGTCCATCAGCCGCGTCCATGTCGTGGTGTCGATCACGGCCACGTTTACCTCGCACAAGGCTTCAAGCTCGACAAAACTTGTCCGGCCATCGGCGCCTGTCGGATCATATGACTCGCCCGGAAGCACGAACTCGACGATCTGTCGCTCCCCATCGGGTAGGGATTTGGCAACGGCCAGCCAGCCGGATCTGACAAGATAGCGCGCCGGCGACGCGTCGCTTTCCAGCATCACCAGCTCGCCCTTCGGCAGCGCCTGCGTCCGGGCGCGATTGAGCGCAGGCGAAGCGTTGGCGGAAAAATGCTCCTTGGGTGACATGATGCACTCCATAAAAACAGCGCGTCCTCATGCTGAAGGGCCCGGCAGGGCTGAAAACGCGGACCAAGGACAGGCACAGGTTACCACGGCAGTCGTAGCCAGGATAGCCGCAGCCCGCGCCGGGTCCGGTTTGACACAAGTTAATGCCAACGGATTGGACGACATGATAACATTCTGGTTGGCTAAAAGTTCCTGTGAAAAACGGAGTAGACATATGACCAAAGACCAATCACCCCCCGATCTGACTGACATGGCGCGCCAGACGCAGGCGCTCTTCATGGGGACCGGTGTCGGAGGCGCTCAGTTCGAGCAGGCCCTGGCGATGCAGGATCGCTTGCTCAAGGAGGCCGAGACCTTCACGCGCCACTGGTTTGAACGCCGCCACGCAGCGACCGAAACCGCCATCGAGGCCCTGCAGGACGCCAAGTCGAACGGCGCCGCCGATCCAGGGCAGGCCATGCGCGCCATGGCCGAATGGCAGCGTGGATCCCTTGCCCGCCTGAGCGCGGATATGCAGGACTGGACTGCGCTTTGCATGCGCTGTGCGGGGGCGGCCATGACCACACAGACCGAGATGGCATCGCCCGATGCCGAATCGGAAGGGTCAGGAAAATCGCCCAGCAAGGCCGCATCTGGCGGGGCCGGAAAAACCGCTGGCAAGGCGGATGCGAAAGCTGACGGCAAGGAGCCGTCGAAATCGACCGGGCACGCAACGCCAGTGTGACACGCGCCAGGGCAAGGTGATCGCGGGCGGGCAAGGCGCCAGGCCGGGGATTCGGATCTACGGGTGATCCGCCCCAGGCCTCTTGATCGTGGTTAATGCTGCCGCCCGTCAGGGTGATATGCTCATGGATCAGGTTCAGGGGTACGCCCTGCGCCGAACCCAAACGCGAGAGGAGAGACACAATGTCCATGCTCAAGGTAATCGAAGTCCTTGCCGAATCCGACAAGAGCTTTGAGGACGCCGCGCAAAATGCGGTCACGCAGGCCTCGAAATCGGTTCGGAACGTGAAATCGGTCTATATCAAGGAAATGAACGCCGCAGTTGAAAACGGCAGGATCACCAGCTACCGCGTGAATGCGAAGATCAGTTTCCTGCTTGATGGTCAGGACGCTGGATAGGCCAGCGAGCGGTCAGGCCTTGTGGATGCGTGCCTGACGTTTGACCTGGCCTGTGCGCAAATCCGAAAAACAGTGACGAAATGAAGGGTCGGGGTATGGAAGTGCCCCGGCCTTCGTGGGGATAATCATCAGATCGGTGATGCGAAGAAAGCGAGCATATGGCGAAAGATGATCAGCCGTCCGGGGATGATCCGGACAAGCAGGCGTGGCACGCGCTTTCCAGGGACGACGCGCTGGAAAAGCTGGATGCGGACCCCGAAAACGGTCTGGACGAGGATACGGTAAAGGCGCGGCGTGAAAAGTTCGGGGAAAACCGGCTGCAACGGGGCAGCCGCCAATCCGCCCTGCGGCGTTTCATCAGCCAGTTCAACAACCTTTTCATCTATCTTTTGCTGGTCGCCGCGGTCGTGACCGGGTTGCTTGGGGAGTATCTTGACAGCGGCGTGATCCTGGCCGTGGTTCTGATCATCGGCGTGATCGGCTTCATTCAGGAAGGCCGCGCCGAGCGCGCGCTTGAAAGCGTTCAGAAAATACTCTCGCAGGAAGCGCGCGTCACCCGCAGCGGCAAGACGCGCAAGATATCGGCCGAAGAGCTGGTGCCGGGTGATATTGTCCATCTGGAGGCCGGTGACAGCGTGCCCGCAGATATTCGCCTGCTGCGCGCGCGCAACCTTCAGACGCAGGAGGCCGCGCTTACCGGTGAATCCACCGCGGTGGAAAAAACCACCGATCCCGTCCATGAAGACGCCGATATCGGCGACCGGAGCAGCCTTGCCCACTCGGGCACGCTGGTCACTTCGGGCACGGGCACGGGGCTTGTCGTCCGGATCGGCGAAGAGACCGAAATCGGCCAGATCAGCACCATGCTGTCCGAGGTCGAGAGCCTGCGCACCCCGTTGATGCGCAAGCTTGACAGCTTTACCCGCACGCTCAGCATCGCAATCGTGGGGCTGTCCGTCCTTGTCCTGCTGATCGGTGTCCTTGTCTGGGGCGAGGACTGGAGCGAGATGTTCTTCGCCGCCGTCTCGATCGCCGTTGCCGCGATCCCCGAAGGTCTCCCCGCGGTGATGACGGTCACGCTTGCCATCGGGGTTGAGCGGATGGCGAAGCGCAACGCAATCATCCGCAAACTGCCCGCGGTCGAAACCCTGGGCGCCGTCACCACCATCTGCGCCGACAAGACCGGCACGCTGACCCGCAACGAGATGACCGTAAAGACCCTGCGCACCGCCAGGGCGGAGGTCGAGGTCGAGGGCGTGGGCTATGCGCCCGAAGGCAGCTTTACCATCGACGATAACGCGGACGCAGACATCACCGAACATTCCGACCTGGCCGAGATGCTGCGGATCGGCCTGTTGTGCAATGATGCCGAACTGGCCGAGGAGGATGGCGCGTGGCGCCCCGAGGGCGACCCGATGGAGGCTGCGCTGATCGTGCTGGCCCGCAAGGCCGATCTGGACCCCGACTCCGAGGCCGGGGACCGCCCCCGCAAGGACGCGATCCCCTTCGCATCGGAACGGCACTACATGGCGACGCTGCACAAGGGTGAGGAGGGCAATCATGTCGTCTACGTCAAGGGCGCGCCCGAGCGGCTGCTTGAGATGTGCAGCAAGGAGCAGCACGGCGATGAGGTGCGTGACCTGGACCCCGACCAATGGGCCGACTGGGCCGACAAGATCGCCGAGCGCGGCCAACGGCTGCTGGCGGTTGCGCGCAAGGACGTGGGCGAGGCCTCGGAACTCTCCGAAGAGGACGTCGCGCAGGATCTTGTCTTTCTGGGCCTGTTCGGCCTGATCGACCCCGCGCGCGACGAGGCGATCGACTCCGTCAGGTTCTGCCACGATGCGGGCATCGGCGTGCGGATGATCACCGGGGATCACGCCAAGACCGCCGCCGCGGTCGCGCAATCGCTGGGGCTGAAGAATAGCGATCAGGTGCTCACCGGGCGTGAGGTCGAGGATATCTCCGACGACGACCTGCCCGACCGGATTGCCGAGGTGAATGTCTTTGCCCGCGCCAGCCCCGAGCACAAGCTGCGGCTTGTGAAGGCGTTGCAGTCCAGGGGCCAAGTCGTCGCCATGACCGGGGACGGTGTGAATGATGCACCGGCCCTCAAGCGCGCCGATATCGGCATCGCCATGGGGCAGGAGGGCACCGAAGCCGCGCGCGAAGCATCCGCCATGGTGCTGGCCGATGACAACTTCGCCTCGATCGAGCGCGCGGTGAAGGAAGGCCGCGTTGTCTATGACAATTTCCGCAAGGCGATCCTGTTCCTGCTGCCCACCAATTTCGCGCAGGCCTTCATCATCGTGCTTGCCATATTGCTGGGTTTTGCGCTGCCAATGACGCCGGTACAGATCCTCTGGATCAATATGGTCACGGCCGTGACCCTGGGGATCGCCTTCGCCTGGGAAAAGGCCGAAGGCGATCTGATGACCCGGGCGCCGCGCCCCACCGATGAGGTGCTGCTGACCGGCTTTGTGCTGTGGCGCACGGCCTTTGTCGGCATGCTTCTGCTCAGCGGGGCGGGGTTGCTGTTCTATCTTGAACAACAGGATCCGGACACGCCGGTGGAACTGGCCCGGACACTGGCCGTGAATGCGCTGGTCATGGGGCAGGTGTTCTATCTGCTCAACACCCGCGCCTTCAGCGCGCCGGCCTGGACGCTGTCCGGGCTGACCGGGAACAAGGTGGCCCTGATCGCCATTGCCGCGATCATCGGGCTGCAACTGCTGCTGACCTACGCCCCCTTCATGAACACGCTGTTTGCCACGGAGCCGATGGATGCGCGGAACTGGATGCTGTGCATCCTCGTTGGTCTTGGAGTGTTCTTTCTGGTGGAAGGCGAAAAGATGCTGCAACGGCAGGGCTATCTGCCCTTCACATCCGAAACGCAGGCGCCTGCAAGGGATGAGACAAGCGCGAAGCAAAAGCCGGACGCCAGGGATTAGGCACCACTGCACCCCGGCCCGCGAACAGAAAGCACCATGAAGGTGAACTGCGTTGCCGCCTGCATGGCGCGGCGGGCAGGCGGGGCGCCTTCATTGAAATTGAAAGGAAATCGGCATGTCCAATGATGCGACACAGCAGGCAGAACTGCATCGCATGGTGATGACGGACCACATGTGCCCCTTTGGGCTGAAGACCCTGGATCTGCTCATGCGCGAAGGCTACGAGGTCGATGACCATCACCTGAAATCGCGTGATGAGGTCGAGGACTTCATGGCGCGCAATGATGTCAAGACTACGCCGCAAGTGTTCATCGACGGCAAGCGCATCGGTGGCTATGAGGATGTGCTTCGGTTCTTCGGAAAGGACACCCCGGACGAGGATGAAGTTACCTACACGCCCGTCATCGCGCTTTTTGCGATGGCAGCCGCAATGGCGCTGGCCACCAGCTGGGCCACCCAGGGCAGCCTAGTGACCGTTGCCGCGGCCGAATGGTTCATCGCCATGTCCATGTGTCTGCTGGCCCTGCAGAAGCTCAAGGACGTGGAAAGCTTTTCAACCATGTTCCTGAACTATGACCTGCTGGCGCAGCGCTGGGTCCGCTATGGCTATGTCTATCCCTTTACCGAAGGGCTGGCAGGTGTGTTGATGGTGTCAGGTGCGCTGATGTGGCTGTCCATCCCGGTTGCCCTGTTCATCGGCACGGTGGGGGCGGTGTCGGTCTTCAAGGCCGTCTATATCGACAAGCGAGAGCTGAAATGCGCCTGCGTCGGGGGCGATACCAATGTGCCGCTGGGGTTTGTGTCGCTGACCGAAAACCTGATGATGATGGGCATGGCGATCTGGATGCTGACGAAACCCGCAGGTGTGGGGATCGGCTTCTGAGCGTGCAAGGTGGGTTCGGCGCCGGGCCTTCGCGGGGCCGCGCGTTGAGGATCCGCATCCGGGGTGATTATCTGGTCATGCCCTTTGTGTGGAGCCGCGGCGGATGACACAATCGCAGGTCCTTGTCTTTTCGATACTGGCGGCCATGCTGGTGCTGTTCCTGTGGGGGCGTTTGCGCCATGATGTTGTGGCCTTCGCCGCACTGATGGCCTGCGTGGTCACCGGGCTGGTCCCCGCGGCCGATGCGTTTGACGGCTTTGCCCATCCGGCGGTGATTACCGTGGCCTGTGTGCTGATCCTCAGCCGCGGGTTGCACGATACTGGGGCCGTGGACTGGCTGGCGCGGCGCGTCATGCCGCGCGCGGCCGGGCGGCTGACAAGCATGGCCGCCCTTCTGGGTATTGGCACGGTGCTGTCGGGCTTCATGAACAATGTGGGCGCGATGGCCCTGCTGATGCCGATCGCCATACAGATGTCGCACCGGCTGGACCTGACGCCCGGTCAGGTTCTGATGCCGCTGGCCTTTGGCACGATCATGGGCGGGATGACAACATTGATCGGCACGCCGCCGAACCTGATTGTGTCAAGCTTTCGCAATGATGCCGGGTTCGGGCATTTCGCCATGTTCGATTTCGCCCCTGTCGGTGTGGCCGTCGCACTGGCCGGCGTTGCGTTCATTTTTCTGCTGGGGTGGCGGCTTGTCCCTGCGCGTGAAGCCTCGGGCGGGGAAAGCTTTGACCCCGGTGCCTATGTGACCGAAGTGCGCATTCCGCCCAAAAGCAAGGCCATCGGCCTGACGCTGCGCCAGTTCGAGAACGAGATCGAGGATACCGACGCATCCATCATCGGTCTGCTGCGCAACCATGTGCGGATGATGGCCCCGCATGGCGGGCGCCGCATCAAGGAAAACGACATTCTGGTGCTGGAGGCCGAGGTCGAGGCTCTGGCCGAAGCCCTAGCGGTCTTTGACATCAAGCTGGAGGAAAAAGGCTCGGCCGGAGGGGATGCATCCGCAGATGGCGTTGCCGATACATCGGACAGCGGCACGGACGACGGGGCCGAACAGCGCAGAAAATCGTCGCTGCCCGCCAGGCTTGAACGGCTGCGCCCCGGTCGTAAGCGCCGCGCCACCACCCTCGTTGTTTGAGGCGGCTCGCTGTCCGAGATGAGGCCTGCACAGCAGGAGGTATCTGATGGATAGCGATGTACAAACTTACGGAAGTTTTCACAGTGACGGCGAC
>LFIK01000887.1_pt1 | contig 23015 bp, 19 predicted proteins | sample 643401 | NCBI WGS metagenome assembly LFIK01 (sample SAMN03777447, study PRJNA286221) | soda lake metagenome | biome: soda lake; feature: Kulunda steppe; material: water; isolation source: sample T5-Br brine of Lake Tanatar-5 | place: Russia: Kulunda steppe | collected 2010-07
GCAGGGCAAAGGGACGCAGATGTGGCGTCCAGAATGGTCCATGGTGGGAACGGCCAATGTACATTCGCAGTAGCCAAGGACGGGAGCTGGAACAGGAATGCACGAGAAGGTATCCATCCGGATTCCGTCAGAAGGCTTGCCAAGCCCAAAGTGGACCAAACGTCAAGACAGGGTGGAATCAACACATAGTGGCAAGCCAAAAAAAAACAGCCAAGAACCACGATTACACAATGAATCGGATCAAGCCCAATCTAAAGCCGGGGAAAGTGCATTCGGTCATCCACGGTCAGAATTTTGATGCAGACGTCGGTCCAGGCTGTTCTGCCTACAAGCAAACCAAACCAGGTAAGAACATAGGCAAAGGAGTGATATCTGGAGCATCCTTGTTAAGACATATCATTCGCACCACCCAACGCATCCCAACCATTCGTACCCCTCCCGCATCATTTGCACGCTCTATGCATGTTCTCTTCCTTTCTATACCCTTGTGGTACTGCAGCACGAATTCTGGAAAAGCCCTCAAAAATCCCCAGCCGCCGCGATTTACCAGACAGTCGCTTATCCGTTGCATTCAACATTCCAATCAACTCAGTTCGAACCAATGCTACGTATGCGAGACAAAGCAAGGGAGAACAGAGGCACAATGCCTGAGAATGCAAGCTCCATGCGAGAGTTTGAGCTTATGCGTGTTGTGATCTGACCTTGCCCGCGGCTATTCAAGTTTGCTCGCATAGAGAGAAGGGATTCATCCCCAAGCCCCTTTTGCAGCGAAACATTCCCTCCCTTGGCTAGATCGCCTCTCCACTGCATCAAACTTCCACCAAGTGCAAGGCGGAAAGGATCGTCGGAAGATGCAGCCTTGATTGTCACTTCTGTGTTGGCACCCTTCGCCTTGTCAGATCCCGACTTCACCATCCCTGCAGCAAGCACAACCTTACTCTTCAACTTGGACCCCCGCAGAACTTTCAAACGTTCTTCCACTTTGAAACCAGTGGCTTGCGCTTCCACGACCCGAGAGGCAGAGAGACCCACAATCATCTTGTTGCGGCCACTCTTCGAACGGTACCTTGTCTCAGAGCGCGCAGTGTATGCCATATCTCTCCCAATGGACTGTGAATCAATACCAGACACGGTTGAAAACTTCTTGGAGTGTTTTAACGTAACTTCTGTTTCGCTGCGGAACGACATGTCCTTCTTGTCTTTGGCAATCTCGGCAGTAATTTGCAGTGGTTTCCCGCCCCAATATTGATTTTTTCTACGCAGAGTGAATGGCTTCTCAATGCTGAAACCTTCTATTCCGGTCTCGTGGTCCCACCCATTCTGGTCGACTATGGGTCTCGCAATCCACATGTTGGGGCTCTCAAGCATCCTAAAACGATACTTGGATGATTCTCCATCAAAGCTTGGCGGAAGCGCAGGTTCAGGAGCAGGTACGGCAATCTGAGAACCGCCTTTGTTACTCTTTGCTGCTGCTTTCTCTTCGTCAATCATCTGCTTGTACTCCCTCATTCGCTTGCGCCACTGCCTTTGCTGCCTGGCTGGCATTTCTTGAAGCTCATCCTCATCCGGGAATTCCTCCTCATCGTGTGGCTTTTTAGGCGCACGACTTGTCAACAGATTTGAAAGCAGATAGGGGAGAGGGGGGACGCGTCGTTGCAAGAACCCAGCTGCCTTTTTCTTCTTTTTCCCTTCAAGCTTTTGCTGGCGCTTATCTTCTGCGCTCAGCAAGACATTTGCATCTGCTAGCATTTTCGATGCCAGGCACAGCAGAAGGAGCTGTGGTTTCCAAGCTTGTCCATTGGGCAGCAGCTTCTCCCCGTCGGCATTGGTTCTACACCTTGGATGATTCTCCACAAGAGCAACAGGGTTCATCAACCTCATGTCCCCCGCTGCTTGGCGCACAGTCTGCTGCACAACATGCGACCTTTGAGCAAGGAACATGTCGTAACCCAAGGGAACACCGTTGGGGCCATCCGGGGGAAGAGTGGCCCCGTGAGTGAGGCAGAGGATAGCATTGTACCAGATGCTGCCGCCAAACACATCCGTGATGCACCTCACCAATGGGAGATCTCCTTGTCCTTTGCTTGTCACATCATCCATGCGATCAAAGTACAGCACGATGTCCGGTGAGTACTTTTTAGTGATTTTCTTCGTCTCTTGGAGTACTGATCGGTTGTAACGAGAATCTGCCAGGCCCACATGGAGGCCAGGAGTGTCAATGAATCTGAGGTGGATTCCAGCTGCATTCCCTTCTGTTACACACACATGCTTTGTGTCTTCCGTGAACGCATCGCACGGTGTGTTGCTTTTGCCAATTAGCTCCTGGATGGTCGTGCTCTTTCCAACGCCCACGCGTCCAAGCAGGAGGATGGTGCAGGAGAGGTCCAGCGGTGCCTCTTCTGCTTCCAGTTTCTGCGCAAGATCATTGGCTCTTTCAAAGCCTTGCGCATTCCTCTGGTTCATCTGCGGTTTTCCTGCCGCTGCATTCAACCTCAGCTGCTCGGCAAGCTCGAGGCGATACAGAACTTGCGCCACCACGCTGTGGCGTGGGCTTTGGCCCAGGCGTTTGGCTAAGCGCAGGAGCTTCACTCGAATGGCAAGGAGCTTGGATTGGAGCTCGCTCTCGGTGCCGTTCACTTCAGTCGACAGAGCCGTGGCTTCCTTCGTCGCTTCTGCGGCAACCATCGCTCCGCCCGTCGCTTGCTTCGGCGTTTCTTCCTTGACGGTCACGGCGTTGGATTCCTTTCTTCCTACTTGTGGCACGAGCGGTTGCAGCCGTTCGATCAGTTCGTCGAGTTGTTCGCTGGAGGGAGGCGCAGGTTGCTTTTCGGCGATGGTCTTGACGTGGGAGGCGAGCGTTTCCGACGTGATGCCTTCCAGGATCGCCGTCGACAAGGACATCGTTCTCGTCGCCATCATGTTCAGGCTCAGCAACGCTTCCTTCACTGCATCTGGCTGTTGTTCCACGAGGCTTTCCTTCAGCATCTCCTGCACTTCCGCATCTCCAGCCACGTCTTCCTCCACCACGGCTTCTACCGCCGTCTCTTCGTCTGAAGACTCCACATCCACGGCTTCTTGGGCCTTTTCGTCCACCATCTGCACCGCACAACGCAGTTCTGCCATCGTCAGCACGCAGATTTCGCACGTACGAAGCGAAGCACGAACCTCTTCGCACGTCTGGGACGTACCTCTTCGATCTGCTCTTCCACGTGGTCCACGACCTCTTTCTCCGCCTCCATGTCGCCTCTGCAGGAACCTAGCCGCTCCGATCACGATCCAGGCAAGCTCACGGACCAGAAAAACACCGCGATCGACGCACGTGCGATGCGGATGCGCGTGCAACTCCGCGCGCGCAGCACGACGAGATGGCGGCGGTGGGCGTCCGAGGATGGACCGTTCGTGGACCGATGGGTTTCGTCAGGCGGGGAGAGACGTGGACCGTAAAGACCGTGGTTTCGAACGGTCCATGGTGGCTGGACCAACATCATGGCCATGGAAGGAGAACGAGAAGCAAGACGTGCTTTCAAAAGAAGAGAAGAAGCACGGTGCAAGCTGGAGGAACCGTGTGCAAGAGGTGGCCGGAAACATCCTCCGTGCAAGAGAAGGGGTGGGTGAGATGCACGCGTCGGCTCGCCTCCCGTGGAAGCGGCTGGCGAACCGCTCCAAACCAAGAGTCCCGTCGCAAGGAGCACGAGAGAGGCTAGAGGATCCGTCGTGAACAACGGGAATCGTCTCTGCAATTGGCGTGATTCCGATTGTCGCGTCGACGTGATGGGATCCCATGCACTTCGAGCATTTCGCAATGTTGTCGAAGGAACAAATGGAGATTCCACTCGGTTTCTTCGCTAGGCCTTCCCGTCCTACGTACCATGGCCTTTGACGCAAGGTTGCGCATCGTATGATCCAATAGTCATGCAATGCCTCTCCTTCGCACGTGTTCTCGTTGATGCGAAGGACACCGGCTTCCCTCACCTCAGGCGTTAGTTGGGGCTCACTCCAAGCTTCCGTTTTGCCATGAACGTTGGTTATCGGCATTGCCCTTTCTCGCGCCTTTGTTGCAATCCATCGCTATCGTGTCAACTATGGTTTGACATCGTGGCCATGACGAAGGGACGCTTTCACCGGCTAAAATTGCACGATAAGGCAAAGCCAATGCCCGTTTTCTTCAACGTGGATGGTTGATCTACCGTCCATGATACATCACGTTCCCGCTTTGTTGCAACGAAAGTCGAAGCTACTTCTCCCACGCATTGGGATGGCTTCATCACGTCGTGTGCATGCTTCCAATTTCGTGATCCCAACAAAATATTCTCGGCTATCACCGAGGACGTTTTGGTTCGGCACTGCTTTCACCTCCGCTTGGTACATCGCCTTTTCTTCACGACAAAAATTTTCCCCACGTCTTCCGTCCATCCGACGATGCAGCAGACGACCCCAAAGGATCGCACTCGTCCCCTCCAAGTTGCCACAACCAAAGGCGAAGGGAAGAGAGGGAGTTGTTCGGAAGAGAGCAAGGAAGGCAACGGTTGCGCCACGGAGAGAGGACGGGGGAAAGCAAGGAAGATGTGATGGTTGGAAGGAGAATGATGGAACAAAGGGGAGGACGAGACATGGTTCGAAACAAATCCAGTCCAAGAGCTGGAGGGATCGAGAGAACTCGTCGTAGATCGATATCTTTTCGAATATCGATCGATTGGCGGGGATGGATCGAGAGGGGGGAGAAGATATCGATGGATGGATCGAGTGGAAGGGAGAGGATGGGACGTGCACGTGGATGTTTGTCGTGATGGCGTGAGAGATGGCGACGTCTTCGTCGCTGCGACGAGGTGCGTGCGTCGAATGGAAGGATCGAAGCGCACGTGGAGGGGAAGGAACAGCTGCTTGACGGTCGTGCAACGATTGCAAACCAACCAGCGATTGCGCAACATTTTTACGGCAGCCAGAAGAAAGGGCGGCGGACAGGCGTGCCTGACGCAGCACTGTGGCAGGAGGAAACGAGGACGGCCCAAACGTGGCCTGATCGTGCGTCCAATTCCTGCCTTACATTCGAAACTCGCGTTTCACGTTTCAAGGCGAAGACATGCGAGGAATGTGAACGCCACGAGCTGACTGGAGTTCTGATTGCAACTCAGGTGCCATGCAGACACAAAGGGTTGTGGTGGGTGAATGGTGAGGAATGTTCTTCGATGGGAGCGATGATGATGATATCAAGGCTTCACTTAGTCTTTACGACAATGACTGTGCCTTAAAAACGACTTCTTCTTCCACTGAGCTCTGCACCTGCTTCAACAAAGTTGGTCGCACACTCTCCCCTGGCATGGCAAGGGAAAGAAAGACTGACCGATCATTGCGGCGTGGGACCTTCGTTATTCGTAGACTCTCTAGCGATCTGTTCCATGAACTTGGATTGGGGATGCTGCATCGATGACACTGTCATGACCCAGGTGCATACTGTAGGAGCTGCAGTAGGTCCATCTATGCCCATTCACTTTTGAAGGCTTGCCTGTCGCAACAACAGGTGTTTAAGATAGAATAATGCAAGTTTGCTTCCTGGACACTCCCACCCTCCGTTGAACAAAGTTTGCCAGGGGCACCTGAATGATGAGTATTTTATCATTCTCATGACGGTCATCTGAAAAAGAGGATGAGAACGAGAACTCTGACAGGAATTGTACCGAATGTAGATGCACCAAATGTAATCCAGTGTAACGAACATATGTTAATAATTTCCATTACAAGAGACGTGTGACCACCCCTGCTCCCACTGTCCTGCCACCCTCGCGAAGTGCAAAGCGCAGGCCTGGTTCCATAGCCACGGGTGTGATCAGATCGAAGGTTGCTGTGACGTTATCACCAGGCATGACCATTTTGACACTCTCTGGTAGGGTGATGGAGCCTGTAATGTCGGCGGTCCTAAAGAAAAACTGGGGACGGTAATTCGAGAAGAAGGGCGTGTGACGTCCTCCCTCTTCCTTGGTCAAGACGTAAATTTCCGCCTCGAACTTCGTGTGGGGCACGATTGATCCAGGCTTGCACGCCACTTGACCTCTTAGCACCTCGTCACGCTTTATCCCCCTTAGAAGCAGACCCACGTTGTCACCTGCTTGTCCCTGAGGAAGGGAACGCTTGAACATTTCCACCCCCGTGACAGTCGTTTTCATGATGGAGTCCTTGATGCCGATGATCTCGATCTCCTCGCCAGGCTTGACCACGCCTTGTTCAATACGTCCAGTAACCACCGTACCACGTCCTTGGATGCTAAAAACATCCTCTACTGGCATGGAGAAAGGCTTGTCCAGCGCTCTCTCAGGGAGGGGGATGTAATCGTCAACAGCTTGCATCAGTTCCAGGATGCGGTCCTTGCCAAGCTCAGGCGACTCTCCTTTCAAGGCAAGGAGAGCGCTTCCCTTCACGATGGGCGTGTCATCGCCTGGGTACTTGTAGAACGTAAGTAGCTCCCTCACTTCTAGCTCGACGAGGTCCAAGAGTTCCTCGTCCTCCACGAGGTCCACCTTGTTGAGGAAGACCACCAATCGTGGCACGCCTACCTGCCTGGCCAAGAGGATATGCTCCCTGGTTTGAGGCATGGGTCCATCTACAGCAGATACAACTAGAATGCCTCCATCCATTTGGGCCGCACCGGTGATCATGTTTTTCACATAATCGGCATGACCAGGACAGTCCACGTGTGCGTAATGCCTGCTCTCCGTCTCGTATTCCACATGAGCAGTGGCAATGGTGATACCTCTGGCACGTTCTTCAGGAGCCTTGTCAATCTGATCGAAAGCGACCGCTTTGGCTCCGCCGCTTTCCGCCAGCACTTTGGTGATGGCTGCAGTCAAGGTGGTTTTTCCATGATCCACATGTCCCACCGTTCCAATGTTCAAGTGTGGTTTGGTCCTGGCTTCTGCCGTGGCTGCAGTGGCCCATCGGACCCACGTGTTCGTCTGCGTTTTTCCGAGCACCACGTTCGCACTTCCATCCACGAATCCATGCCGTCGTCACACGTCCAAGCAGGAGGCCACGTCCGTGGGAGCGTCGCAGGTGTCGCGTGGCGCGCATTCCGCGTGTCCGATCCATTTTCGTCCGCGTCCATCGTCAGCCATTCGTCCTCACTCGTCCCAATCGCCATCGTTCGTGCGCCGAGGCGGCTTCCATCACCGCCAAGTGGCCGCCATCCCATCCCGTCTTCGCGTCCATCCGTCGCACCTGGCGGCTCTGGCGTGCTGCAGGCCGCGTGCCAGCACTTGCTTGCACGCGTGGCTGGCCAGCAGCTTCCGCATGTCGTCTCGTGGATCCGCTCCTGTCGCTCGGACGTGCTGCGATGCGCGTGGCGCTTCGTCGACGACGGATGCGACGGACCACAAATGCAAACGTGCAAGTTGTGCCACCACAACAGCAAGTGGACAAGCCACACCCACGTGCCACAGTGGAAGTAGAAGAACCACACCACGTGAGAAGACAAATGGAGGTGCCACCATCCATGCCACAGGATGGACGAGGTGGACACCGTGATGGGCATGGAGAGAGTTGGATGAAACATCAAATGCCACAGGATGGACGAGGTGGACACCGTGATTGGCAATGATGGATGTGGATGACAAGAAAAGGAGAGGACGGATGGCGGTGGAAAGAGAAACGAAGGTTGGTGAGGAAATGGAAGTGCCGACGAAGGCATGGAAAGAAAGACAAGGTGCCTAGAGAAAGATGTTTTTGAAGACGTAGAATGCACTACATGGATGGAACGCAAGGCAGTTTGGAACTCATGAAAATGAATCGGGCCAATTTGTGGAAGAGCAAGCCCACCTTGGTATGGTTTGACATGGGAGGTTGGTCGCGGCTTGTCCAAGAGTACAAACCAATGTAAAATGGGAGTGCAGAGTACGGAAGGACAACTCATGATCAAGATCGCAAGGTTTCAAGCGCTCAACAATTGGACAGTACTGGGCGGACAGAAATGCTTGAATGATGTATAATAGTATCATCCTTCATTTCGTACCTTAGCCGCTAGTATGGAAAGTGAATGAAAGTAGCGACAAGATAAGTCACGCCGACATGAGAGAAGTGTGCGGCGAAACAACCTATCAAATTAGAGAGACGCAAATATGCACATTCATGTGCGAATTCCACATGCAACAGCGTTGAAAGAAGCCTAGTGAGGTCTATTGTTACGAAATATCTTTGTGCATGAGGCACAAACGGGCTCAGAGAGTGAGCAATCCTTTCCAAAGGCAACCCTCTAACGGGGAGCTCTTCAATTTTTAAGTCCAAACCAAGGAATGGAAGATTGCGCCCACATGGGTGGCATGCAAACAAATGTTATGCCTTGATCATTCTAGGCACATGGGTACCACTCGAGTTGTATATCCTCCTAGTCCAAGCTAGTTCTTTCTTGCATACAAACTACCATGGCTTTGCATTTACGAACTACCATACATCCCATTTCTATTCGACAACCATTTAACAAGCACAATAGGATTGAAGTTAACCGTTGGTTGCATCTTTCTCATATGAGAACGACAAGGGTAAGTGTAGCTTTCAATCGTCATTCCTCCAAAGGCTCCATGAATTTCTTCATCTTTGCAAGGTGATTTAACTCTTAGGACATCTTGCCTTGCCCAAGAGATCGATAGTAGTATTTCTTCCAACCGCCGGTCATGAGCAAGAAAGTAGCACAAAGGCCGCCTCGTCTGAAATGAAGCATGAGCAACCCCACATCAAATGGCATGTTAAAGAAAGCCCGAATACCAATGTGATCGATTTCAGTTATCAGCATATCGAATGAGAAAATTTTCACGTACGAATGATAAGGGGAAGAGGACGGAGTGCCAAGATCATCGCCGTAGCAACAGACCAGGCAAGCATACGATTTTGCAACAGAAAAGCATTCACTACAAGGAAGGCTGAAGAGTAGAAGACCATCCCTAGTAAGTGACTACAGGTCAGCAGTTGCAAGCAGCAAAGCTGGAAATATGTTTGAAAGGGAAATAACTCAAATCACTGTCCCTGGAAGCACTGTTGCGTTACGAAGAACGGTCACGATTCCCGAGCGGATGTAAAGGCCCTCGTCTTCCCTGTTGGCCTCTTCGATGCCGTCCTTGTTTACGATCACGCAGTCTTTGCCTATCCGTGCATTCTTGTCAGCAATGCAGTTGCGCAGCACACAATTCTGTCCCACTCCAATAGGTACCTGCCCAGCTGCAATTAACCTATCTCTCTGTTCTTTACTTTCATAGTAGTCTGCGCCAATGAGCATCGTGTCCTTGATGTCTGCACCTTTTTCCACCCTAGATCTCAATCCAATGATTGAGTGTTCCACGGAGCACTCCTGCAAGAAGCATCCGTGAGAAATGATGCTATCCACCACGTGAGACTTCTTGATTTGTGCCGGAGGCAAAAATCGCGGTGAAGTGTAGATAGGATTGTCTGGATCGTAAAACTCAAACCGTGGAGGCTGCTGGGTGAGCGCAAGGTTTGCATCAAAGAACGATTTGATGGTCCCAATGTCTTCCCAGTAATCGTTGAACAAGTAAGCCTGAACCTTGCAGGTTTTTGATGCAGCTGGCAAAATCTCTGACCCAAAGTCGAGTGCATGTGGGAACTCCTTCATCAGCAAATCAAGCAGCACGCTTTTCTTAAACACATAGATTCCCATGGACGCAATGAAAGGAGAAAGATTCGCCTCTTCTCTAGAGAGCCCCAGAATCGCCGTATCTACTTTCATGGCTTCAAGCGCATCCCCCTTTGGTTTTTCGGCAAACTCAACAATACGTCCTGTGTCATCAATCTTCATCAGACCAAAATCACTGGCACGTGAATAGTCCATCGGAAGACAACCCACGGTGATTCCTGCACCAGACTCCCGGTGCTTTCTCACAAAGTCCATGTAATCCATGCGATAGAGGTGATCACCAGAAAGGATCAGCACATCTTCAATGTCTTTGTTTTTGATGTCCGTAAAGAGCCACGAGTACTGGCGCACCGCATCGGCTGTACCTCGGAACCAATCTTTGCCACCTGGCGTGGATTCAGGTGTTTGTGTGGCTGCCAGCACTTCCACAAATCCCGCACCACCAAATCGAATGCCGCTTCCAAAGTTGTAGGTCCTTGCAAGATGTCGATTGAGGGAGGTCGAATTGAACTGGGTCAAGATGTAGATCTTCTTGATGCCAGAGTTGATGCAGTTGGACATGGGCACGTCGATCAGGCGGTAGGCTCCACCGATGGGCACAGCTGGTTTGGCTCGCGACTTAGTGAGTGGATAGAGTCTCGTACCTGCACCACCACCGAGTATCACTGCAGAAACCGACTTCGGATTTCCCAGCTCTTCTTCCGACACGGTCGGTGCTTCAGCCAGAGTCGCGGCGTGAACACTCTCGCCACCTTTGCACGTGGTCACGACGGCACGCCTCGTCCTCCTGTTCCCACGCATTCCTTTGGTCGTCGACAAGCATCTGCACGGTCGATCTATCGTGGTCAGCCACGTCCTCGTCCATTCTGTTCGAACACGTCCGATTTCCGACCGTTCCGTCCTTCGGAAGCGGACCTCTGCGTCCCACCACGTGCGGCATCGCTCGTGCTGCCTTCCACGCACCTCCTCTCCATCGCAGGCGAGCTCCATCTCGCGTGCGCGCGCTGCATTTCGGCGACAAACCGCGCCTTCGTCCGACGGTTTCGAGCGGATAACGTTGGCTGCCAACCGCAGCTGCCCAAGCGGTCCACCAGGGAGTTTCTTCTCCACATCCCAGGAGACCAAGGCGACGGTGGGGACCCACCACGAGTTGGAGGTTTGGCACGGACAAGGAGACACGACAAGGGCGTGCCACTGCGCTCCACGAGCGTGGACGAGAGCGCGTCGTTGGCAGACGGTGCCTTTTTCTTGGAAGACCGCGTGGGAGGAAAAGGATGCGTACATGGTGAGTGGGAAGTGATGGCCTTCCCATTCGTCATCTTGCGACGGTGCTCCAATCTTCCTCGCAAACGTCGGAGTCGAGTGCAACGAGATGCTTACTTGCGAAACGAAGACACGATTCCAACATCCGTCGGTCCGAGTGGTTCCACCGTGTCAATTTTTTTCGGTGCTCCCGTAAGAGCCGTGAGTTCTGTAGGCTCTCAGCATGGCTCGCTTTACACAATATCAACGGCTTGGTGGATGAGGCAAGCATGCATTTGAATTACGATTGGAGACATACGAATCGCAAAGAGAAACGAAAGTACGTACGATTAGGATTCGTATACATCTCCGAGTGGGAATCCATTCACTTGTTTCAGCCGTCCTACCTCTCCAATTGTATATGTTGTTATTACACTTCTAGCTTCAATCCGAGATAGTTGCGCCAAGCTTGCTTTCTGTTGCGAGAGGGTAACAAAAAGCTTTTGTTGGGCAAACCGACAAAAAGTAAAGAGGTGCTATTGTTCTTCATGAGATATGCGATGGTAGAGGGGAAATTTTGGGATTACTCGAATGAATGGTAGTAGAAACCTGCACTGTCTTGCACTAGCCATGGAAACCGCCTTCTACCAAGACATTGCGTTCGGACGCTTGCAACACATTGAGTCCTCGACATCATCATGCGCGATAGTGTAGGCCTTGACTAAAAGCGCTCGTGCAATGCCATCTTGTCCTCTCTGTAGCTAGCTTCTACTTCTACTCGTACTAAAGGTTACAATGGGCGAAAGTTTGTACAAATTCCAAATGTACGGGTCACCATATAATGCTTTTCCAACACCTACTCTGTCTTGTTCAAAGCCTACCACGTCGCGTAATTCGCTTTCTCCCCTCATGCAAGAAAATTGGTACTTTGGCAGGTTGCATCTCCCATGACGCAAGTACTCTTCCCTAGCCTATCCGAGGCACCATGCACTTGAACAAAGAGTCGAGGCCATTGTGTTGTTGAATTGCCACCCGCATACACACACGTTGGTCGATACCAATTGCATAGGTAAACCTTTCAAAGTTACACGCTTATGCGTTTTCACGATTGTTACGTTTTATTGCCATTGTACAAGGCTGCTTTTACAACTTGCAGCAAGCGAATACGAATATTCATCCCATCGCTGAAACCAATGCGTTAAGAGGCTACAAAGCTCTTACCACGCGACGCCTCCGCGGGAGAGGGGAATCGATGCTTTTGTGACACAAAATGCATTGCTACCGCACCATGTTTGCATGTGCAACGCAAAATTGCACTGTACATTTCACGAATGCTAGGATGTGTCTCGCTAAAGACCATGACATGGTGGACACCTCTTCCACATCCAACAAGTCTCAACAAAAATTGTAAGAATGACGATTCTCCAAGCCGTCATCTTGGGATGCCTCTTCGTTACGTGTACGAATAGATCGCCAAGAAATTCGGTAGCTTGCAGAGCTGGAGACCGGCGATGAGAAGCATCCTTGTCACTTGTCCATGCTTTATCAACTTGTGCATCAAGCTACCGTTGCATTCGTTAGAGTGGATTTTGCCGTGCACGTAGCTACGGTCGACCCTTCTCACATTACCTCAAGGTTTCAACCACGTTGTCGACCATTGCTCTCACCATGTTAAGGGTTTCATCAAGCTTCATTTGACCAAGGAAGACGCGACCTCGATGACATGGATAGTCCTGCCGATGTCTATGGGCCCAAGAACTCCACCTTATCGCTTGGGATCGGAGACATGCGGAATGCTTTCTCATGTTGCTTCAATGGGTGTCTTTCCACCCATACTGATCATGCTTTGTGCAAAAGATAGAAGGATCTTCGATATCCTCAATGAAACGCCTATGAATCCACCCTCGTGCTAGCTTGTGGGCGGAGATTGACTTGTTGTCGTTCACGCTCCGTAGAAGACACCCACACTTCCTTGTTCGTCCAAAAGAACGTTGGTGTTGTAGCGTCTCGACATTGCAAGGTCGAGCCCGTCCGAAACCGTTGCTGCTTTAGCGCTTCATCCGTCTCGTCCTTCGGCTTCGATCCACCACCCTCACGGTGTGCAACACGAGAGCTTGTGGTGGGAATCTTCCTCGTCCTCCTTGTGGTGGGCATCTTCCTCGTCCTCCTTGTGGTGGGCATCTTCCACGTCTTTCATTCGCCTTGATAAGGAGGGGGCGTTTGAGTTGGTACCAGGGTCGCAGGTGTTTGAACATGGACAGGACAGGGTCGGAGGACACCAGCCTGTGCAACCGCCATCCATCGCTTTGCTGCAGCAGTTGGCGGAAATTCGTGAACCACGGATGCGAGAGAAGGATGGAAGAAACACGTGCAAATGGCGAGGTGGAATGGAAACCTGGCTTGCGTGCGGCAATTCGTGGACGGCGGAAGATGTTCCTGGTGGCCTGGTTGCAGATGCTGTCAGCAAGTGCACTGTCGCGTGCGACCCTGACTGAATATGAACATGTGTTGCACATTGCCTTGGCACCAGGACCTAGCTATTGCCAGCCGTCGGCAGTCACGATTGCCTCCATCGGTCTGTCCTTGCCGTGGAACCACGGAGCACACGTCCATGTGTTCCAAGGACGGGACAAGTGCAGCCAATTGCTCAACAGATTGGACGAAAAGCTGCGCAACGTACAAGTCAGCTTCTACAACATCGCCAATAATATCACCATACAAGGACCCACCTGCGAAAGGAGGAAGGAACTCTGCACGATAGAAAATTTTGCCAGCTTCTTCGTCCCACAAATGCTGGACGTAGAACGGATCCTTTATTTGGATGTGGACACCGTAGTCGTAGGAGATCTCAGCAAATTGCTTACTTTCGATCTAGGAGAAGCACCTATGGCAGGAGTAGAGGACTGCTCACAGAAAATGGTGCGGTACTTCCGAGACAAGGAGGAAGTGAAGGGTAGGTATCCAAACATCCCCAAGACTTTCTTTGACGCATGTGTCATCAATCGAGGGGTCGTGCTGATCAACACCAGAGCATGGAAGAAATTAAACATGACAGGGAAGATCCTCCAGATCTTGACCGAAAATCTGGAGGACCCACTGTGGCACTCAGGAGTCTCACAGCCCCCATTTCTGCTTGCGCTTGCTTCCCATCCATTCAAACGACTGCCCCAGGAGTATAATGTTCGTGGGCTTGGAAGGAAAGGTATCAGCTACACGGAATTCAGTATGATGGAAAACGATAAAAGTACACGATGTGAAATAGACAAGGATCTATTTGTTACGAGGGTTTGGGGGCTTGTATACAAAGGGATAGCACTCTCGCCTTTTGGGCATCCACACACTCACTGTGGGAAAATACTTCACTTCACTGGAACAAGAAAGCCTTGGAAAGAGAGGTCAGATGCAATATGCTCTTGTGGCTATCAATGCCTTCAACCATGCAGGAACTTTTACCTCTTCTTTGAGAGGTATGTTGCAGTATTGCTTGGAGAAGAACCAGAAATACGGAGAGGATACATTCAAAGTCACCTCTCGTAGCACGGTTGTCACCATGGCTTCCTCAATTTCCTTTTTGCACTTGCGGACTTCACTGGCAATCCGTTTATAAATCAAAAGCAGAATATGGCTTACAATGGGTCAATCCCCTCCGTGTGTTAGCAGCGCTGGCCTGTTTCCAGGGACCCATGGGAAAATTGGGTCATTCTCTTCTTCTACTGGAGCATTCATCACATTCACGGACCAAGTACACATTGCTAGGAGAAAATTAAGGATAACTCGTAGGTATTTGCTCTGGAACAGCATGGAGGACAGGGGTTTGGAAGGTTTGCTGCTGGCAAACTTCATCATGATGACATTTCCTTGAAGATAGGCATTCATACTGCACAATGAGAAAATAAATTTGCAGGGCGAAGTTTCACACAAACACATAAACCACAAGAGGTAGGTACGGTAGAAGAAGAGTGTTTTGCCTTGTTTCTTTGCTATCTGATGAACTGGGTACAGTCTCCCTTTGGCCGAGCTACTTTTCTACATTCAACAGTACGGTGCAATAAAAGTATCTGCCAAGATGCTTGGCATAGAAGAAAATCAAAAAGTCAATCGTGAAAAAGGCATCGTCATTGCCTATCTACCCACAAGCAAACAGCAGAGGCCATACACCTTGTTTCTGCCGATGAGTTCAGTCGTGGATTTGGCACTGCAGCCAAAGCTGTCCATGTGCAATATGCCCCGTCCAATACCTCCCCAATAGCAAAATCTGACAGCGCTACTACCTTGCTAGAATTTCCACGTAGCTCCAAGCTACACAGATCAGAATCCAGTTCTAGAGGAGAAATGGCATGTTTGGAAGGCATGGGCCTCGCAAGGTCCAGGAAAACGGTTGATCTTACAGGTGAGTGAGAAACAACAATACGCCACTTGTCTGTTGCTAAGAAGGACCAGACATCCACATTTGTTTAGCCAAGTAGCCATCTCTCGTACAATAAGAATGCAACTTTCACCTTGCACGGCATTATTAATAAAGTCCTGCACAAGAGACATCCCTCAGACAAGTCGCTTAAAAGTAATCAGACATGATGATAGCACGCAGTTCTTCAATCTTCTTTATGGTATCAGGGCGCATGAGCCCAGCAGCATCCTTGATCATCGGAGATGTACCCTGAGTTCTGTATGCCTGCAAAACTGCATCCACCACCTTCAGGAGCTTATCTGGTGTTGTACACAAGTAATCCTCTGTGGATGTTTCATATTCCGGAGCTTCTGTGAAGGCTTCTGTCAATCTAGTGCGGAGCTCCACCTTGTCTTCAAGGGTCAGAAGGTACTTCAATATACGGGCTTCTTTAGGTTGTTGTCTGGCCATGTTATCTCTCGCTCTAAAGTAAAGGTGGGCAAGTACATCCTTCACCTCGTCCCTTGTCATGTCGCTTTCCTTTGCTCCAGCCCAAGCCTTCGCCATGGTCAGCATGAATGCAGGGGAAAGCCTACCTTCAGCAGCCATCTTGTCGATTTTTGCCTCTGCCTCTCCCAATGACTCGACATTCAACACGTCCGTGAATTCTTGGGAAGCAGCAGCCATTATTTGCTCGTCCTTGGTCACTGCATCGTGTATTTCACAGAGGGTGAGGAGTTTGGTGTACAGGGTAGCAATTCCATCTTGCACCTCTCGATCAATGGAGCCATCTCGAACATCCATGAGAAATTGGAAAAAGTTGTCGTTGAGTTCGGTGCGGTGCTGGACCACCAATGATTCCCACATTGTGCTGTGTGTTTCGAGGAAGGTTCTCAGCAGTTCCTTTTGCCGTTGGATCTCTTTCTCGAGTGTCTTCAGCGATCTTCGCAGGACTTCGTACTCGTTTTCTCCAGAAATCTCCTTGTTGGTTTCGTCTCTCCTTTCTACGATGGTTTTCATGATTGCTTCTCGTTCTCTCTCCCAGGTCGTGGATCGGACCAGGAACGTTTTCCTTTCCTTCCTCGTGGAATTTCGCAGCACTTGGACGGCTTCCAGCACGTCGATCGTGCTTCCAGCCTTCCCTTCGTCGACCTCGCCTTCCGTCTTCGCATTCCTTGCGGCATGGCTCTCCACACTTCTCCTTTCCCAACCGACGTTCGCTTCCTTCGCCTGGCACGGCACAAGCGGTCTCCTGTGCCTTCGCATCCCCTCCCTCTGCACGTGCACCTTCGCTTCGCGTGCTGCGTAATCGCAGGCACGCACGGTCGATCGGAAGCAACGTCGAAGCGCAGCACGTGCATCCATCGTCGCCATGACGATGCGGATGCGGCAGTGACGACGAAGCGAGGTCCCATCGATGCCTCCAGCTTCCCTGATCGAGATCTTCCTCGAAAGATAGCGAAGAAAATCGAGGATCCAATCGAGAGGTCTGGAGAGGTGTCGTGGTGCGAGCTGCCAGGTGCACAACGACGACGAGATACGTGCAGTGGGACGAGGAAGAGGCGTTCGTGGATCTTGAGGAAGCGGACACGCAACGTGGAAGTGGCCGAGTGAAAAAGCATGCGGGAACCGGGATGCGAGCTTGCGCGTGGCTGTGATTGACACTCTTCAGTCGAAAAGGTCAAAATGTGGTGCATGGCTCGTCGACGGAGGTGGCAGATTGCGCACTACAACGTGACCATCCGAAAACCAACATACGGTCACACACGAAGAATCATGGATCGATTCTGCCAAAGGTGCCATCCTTAGAGAAGACGCGAGTTGTAGTGTCACGTCTTGCTTGCACAACCTTCAATTTGTCATGCCTCTCAAGTATATGACAAGGCAAGAGTCGTTGCATGGGCACACAAAGCGCTTCCTAACGCTGTCGTTTCTCTTCAAAAGTGTCTATTTACCTCGAACATGGCCGAATCGTTCGTGATGGTCGATGAAAGAAGGATAATGTTGCAACTTCGGGCGCGCCACTGTCTACTATTGCAAAGACTCAAACTCGTGTAATGTACTATTCCGTGGGCACAATGGATGGCACTTAAATCAAGTGAACACCCACGTGTAGCGCGGTTTTCGCATATACAACGTGGACGTATGCACGATATCACCGTTCGCTTGTGAGAAGAGACGCTTGCATAGGGATCTTACATCCCTTTCCACAAGTACAACACTCGTCTTCTCAAGTCATTGCCGATTGTCCGATCCTTCCCTATCCACTTTTGAATCCTTGTCCATTGTATTCGAAGAAATGGGCGGTGAAGACCCGTATGCAGTGGAAGACGTTGGGTCCACCCTTGTGCCACTTTTTGGGAAGATGAGCTCTTGACCCTCCCGTTCAAGTACATCGTGCTTTGCGAATGAATCTGGCATGAATCTTCCTCATTCTGAACGCCCTTTCACGTGGTGAATGGGTTCTCCTCCGTATTCTCGTGCCTCTAGCCTATATCTGCCTTGCTTGGGGGTACGACATTTGGAAACTAGTCCTTTGTTGCTTGTTTGAGAGCCGAATCGTCATTTCGTGCCGTGCGGCCAGGTAAAGCATCTTGGTTTTGATTTCTTTCTTCAACGTATTGTCTGCTTCCACTCTTTCTTTTGATGTCTTGTTCTTGCCATCAAGGCTCAAGATTGGGGGCAATGTGGCCAAACGTGTCTGTGAAGTAGTCTAGAGTAGCCTTTATGAGGTGCTTGTGCTTTTGGCTCACAACATCGCACATAGACAACGTTCGACCACGCAGAAGATAACATTTGATTACACACATTAATAGCAATCGAATGACATGTCGTACGTGTTAATCCAAGGCATAAAGGAAAAGATACAAGCGGTAAAATCATCTACATCACGAGCAAGAAGGGGACATCGACGGACCACAACAGTGAAACGGACGGAATCACCTCGTCACGGATAGGGTACCGAGTTTAGGGCAAGATCACTCAATCGAAAAGGTTTAACGTGACATAGAAAAGGACTTTCATCGCTTGCTCAAATGAGGCTTTGATCGCCCTCGGTTGCAACGGGTACGTATGTAGGTACCCCTCCAATGCCCGCCGGAAAAAGTGTCGCAAGAGTGGTCCCTCGTTAGGAGGACGACCTTTCTTACTTGGCACCCACCAAAAGCTTGAAAGGTTTTGCCCGGCAGAATTCTATCGCTTCTCCATGGCTTAGTCCAACTTCGAGGGGATTTTTTCTTGTGCTAAGGTTGTTTATGTTGAAGTGATGGATCATGTTGTTATCTTCGTGTAGAGAGAGGTACCTATCCCTTGTTTTTGCATTTTGCGCTCTCCACCCCACAATTGCACGATGCCTTCCCAAGGCTGCGGGCATGAGTCCTTCTACGTTTTACCCACTTACACCCTACGTTTTGCTGAGATCTGCTCTTGCAATCAAGAATTGACCTGCAAAGATCTCTACGACGCATTCGTTTTTGCTATCTTGGTGTGTGTACTAAACACGGTTTCATCCGCAAGATTGCAAACAACGTCAACTTTACATCAGCTTGTCTAAGTCATATGGAGATGCCACATCAAGACAGCCTGCTCCAGCGTACGAAGGGTTCTATTCAATTCGACTGTTCGTCTTCCACAATTTCAATCGATCTCTCTTCCATTCCATGAGGTTCGGCACAGTTTTGTGAGTCTCGGCTTTCGGGTTTGCATGGTGAATCTGGTGGTATTTTGGTTCGCAAGCAAGAGTGCTTCCAGGTGACGTTCTCGAGTTTGCACTCCACGCACACACGCACGACGTGTCGCATTCGCGTGCGCGACACCTTCCGATCCGTCGCGAAGCTTCGCCTCGTCCGCGCCTGCAGGCCACCTGGGTCTTCTCCCAACCGAGAAGAAACTCCCGTGTGGGTTCCATGGCCTGGTGGATCTCCTGCTGTGGACTCGACTGGACTGTGGGACAGCTGTCTGGTGGGATCGGTGGCGGGAAAGCACGTGCGCATCGAGGCGTGGCGGTGGACGATGCAAGCAGCCATGGCGTACGTGGACCGGTTCCAGTTCCGGGTGGGAGAGACGCCGCTGTCCGAATGGAAAGCACCCGCCATCGCCTGCTTGGTCTACGTGGGAACCGTGATGGGAACGAAAGTGGCGATGCGAAAGGTGAGCAAGAAACCTATGGCCAAAGACGGACCCTTGAGGTTCCTCAACGTACTGCACAACTTCTTCCTCAGCTTCTCTTCCATCATATTGCTGGGACTCATAGCCTACGAACTCATGAAGATCTATACCACAGCAGGTGGAGGTTTCCACGGGTTCTTTCGAGTCTACTGCGATCCCAAACCACACCAAAATGTCAGTGGGAAGCTGGTGTTCTACTATTACTTGAACTACTTGCTCAAGTACTATGAACTCCTGGATACCATGATACTGGTGCTTGCAGGGAAGAAAACTGCATTCCTACACGTGTACCATCACGCTGCCACATTGACGCTGTGTTGGTCACAGCTCTACACCTTGAGTACCGTCCAATGGGTACCCATCACATTGAACTTGATGGTGCATTTCTTCATGTACTATTACTACGGGATGGCTTCTCTGGGACGACAGGTTTGGTGGAAGAAATACTTGACCACCGGTCAGATCGTGCAATTCGTCGTGGATGTGTTTGCTTGTTCTTTGAGCTTAGCCTTGCGTCACAATGCAGAGGCAAACATGAATTGGTTCCCTGGAAACACGTGGTGCGGCGGCGATTATTGGGGTGCTTACTTTGGGATTGGCCTGTTGTTCAGTTACTTGGTGCTGTTTGTCCAGTTCTTCATTGCCACCTACCTTCGCAGCACAGTATCGTCAAAAAGGAAGCGGGCATGACGATTCTTGCAATGTATTGTTTCATTCGGCACAACCAGAAGGGTGTCCTCCGAATTGTTTTTTTCTCACACTCTCTCGGTTGCAGAGTCAGTCTTGCCTCCTCTCAACTTTGCATGCTTCCTCTTCACAAGCACTGCTGAACAGAAGAGGGAATCGCCCTTGATCCAGTCTTCCAGTCTGCATTTGGAGAGACTGGCTCAAAGCTGCTGAAGACTAATGAATATGCGTTGCAAACAGAGAACCCCTGCTAGAAGCCAGAATCGTTTTCCCAGATCTATACTCACTCAACTTATTGATCATCGATAGTACCAGGGAAATCCTCTTCCAACCACGAGGCTCTCCTCGACGCACCCTTGCAAAATATTTCGCAAATATCCATCAAACCTTCTTTCCACTGTAACGAAATCGATGTCTCCCGTGGAGGAGTTACTACCATCCAAAACCGCCATGCAACTACGGCAAACAATAGATCCAAATGCAAAAGCGAAGGATTCGAACCAAGTCATTGTAGGGCCAACATTAGAGGTACCTCTGGTGCGGCCACGCTCAACCCGCTCATACAAGTAGTGGTGAAACACTGGATGCGTTTCTCACTTTTGAAGAGGGTATAGGATTGTGAAATTTGTCGCAAGCGCTTAGTTTGGCGGTTCATTCTTTTGTTCACGAAATTGATTAACAATGCAATGTGGCATCCAAAGACCTCATGGAATCCCTTCGATCTATCCCCAAAGACAAACTAATAACAATGGAGAGTGTTCCCGGAGAAGTAGGAAAAGCGTTGTAGTACTGTCATTGCGAAAACATGAAGAAGAAAGGCACCTCTCTAAAGAAGCCTTGATGACCTGGTCGGGTGCATGTTGTACGTCTAGAACACAATAAAGGATCAACCAGCACAACAATTGGGCGGTGGGAAGATATAAGAAGTTGGTAATCTAAAGTCGGGCTTTCTTAGGTAATGCAAATTTTATTTTAAGGCTTCCGAGAAGTTCTTAATTATAACTTGTTGATTTACGTGTGACTTCCTTATGTCCACAGGCAACAACCGGTGTCCCATCTTCTTCACACGGGAAACAACTCTTCTCGTCCAAGAATGGGCTAGTCTCGGCTGCTTGTGGGCACAACCATCTTGTTGCCTCAAAGAATCCATGGTGGGCAAGCTCGAGTCCGAATCAAGAGCCCTTGTGACCAGGATTACTCCACAGAAGCCAAAGGCTCCTTGGTTCCCTCGGTTGCAACACCTCGATGCTTATTAGGAGGTACTAGAAGGTATGAGGGAATATTCAAGGACTCTCGAGGCAAGCCCTTGCTTGTTCCTCGTTGGGACGCTTTCCTCGACCATATCCCTCGGCCAATGCAAGGCCTACATAGGCACCAATCTCTCTCTAAGTAGAGAGGGCTTTGTGGCCATCAATCCGGAAAAGTGCGTGTCACAGCTAGGAGTGGATCACCCGTTAGAGTCAATATGAAGGAATATGTGTGGAGGAGGCGATTAGGACAAACAAAGAACAACTTTCCTCTCCACTTTGCCCATTCTTCTTTGGCAGCTGCAATGATTAGATCTCGCAATTGTGTGAACCTCTTTGCACGCTAAAGCCACCACCGATTTTGTCATAACGACATGGGAAGAGGTGGCCACTTCAACGAAATAAGACGCAAGTATGCAAGACGTTTGTCTTGTGCGTTCATCCGTCACTAGGCGTTCTATCCCCCAATTTCTCATCGTTAGATAGAAGTGACCTTTAGTGAAGCGGTCAAGACGCACCATGGAGTTGAGGCACACCTTAAATGCTCCGAGGTATCTTTTTTGATCGACCTACTCCATGGGCAAATCGATTGGCGTGCCATTACAGTGCAATACACCGCACTCTACGTCGTGCATATCTTTACGAGGTTCGAAACTTCGGATTGACTTGGCTCGTGGAGTAGATGTTTGAGATAATAGAGTCGGATACTTTCGTTGATTGGCTACACGACCAAACGAAATGTTATGGTGAATAACGCAGGTGAAGAACACGTGTTCTCGCCACGCTAGGCAAAATCATACACACGTCGTTCGAGTGTTGAAACATTTGACCATCGCGAAATTGCTTTGGAAACTTTTTTGGATTCTCGACAAACGAATTACTACGCTGCATGTGTTGCAAGGATACAATATGAGCTCCTTCAAGCATTATGAAGAGCTGGAAAGTAGCGTGATTTCGTCGTCTCGTGAGATTGCTCACCACGCGGAAGGATGGTTGCACGGACAGAGGTCATTGCGGTGGAAGCCATCCTTTCTTCTCGTCTTCGCCATCTCCCCTTTCGTGCGACGACGCAGCATGTGGAAGCACGCAAGGGATCGAGCGGCACGGCCCTCTTCCACCACTTTCCTCCGACCTCGGAGGAGACATCCGACGACTCGTCCATGCTTCGTCGTCGTCGTGCGCATCGAAGCAAGCGCTCCCACTCCGTCCACTTCCGACCCCCACTTTGCAGACCTTGGCAGACGTGGTGTCCACCCTTCTCCCTTTCAGAGAAGAAACTCCCGTGGTGGGATGTGCCAGTGCCTCCTCGACAGCTGCACGTTCCTTGTGGTGGTGGTGTGACGAGCTGCATTTTCAATTGCAGTGGGACCAAGTGTGGCTGCCAAGGCGATGGTGGCGAGGAACAAGGCCATGTGGATGGCTGCCACGTGCTTCCATCCGTCCTGGAACCGCCATGCGACGGCTTGGAAGGCAGGAAGGTGCGCATGGAACGCAACCAGCACGAGCCAAGCTGGTGGTGGACCACCAGCGTGGCGCACAAGCTCCACCGCATCCACCCACGCAGGTCCTGCAACGTCCCAAGCAGGATCGAGAGAAGAATCGAGGAGCAGAGATCCATCCAGCAGCAATGGAACGAAATCCGAAAAGAAACAGC
>LFIK01000888.1_pt1 | contig 23007 bp, 6 predicted proteins | sample 643401 | NCBI WGS metagenome assembly LFIK01 (sample SAMN03777447, study PRJNA286221) | soda lake metagenome | biome: soda lake; feature: Kulunda steppe; material: water; isolation source: sample T5-Br brine of Lake Tanatar-5 | place: Russia: Kulunda steppe | collected 2010-07
AATTCTTTCTTATAAGCTCGATAATCATCAGGATTATTTTCTTTCCATTCCTGAAACTGATCAGCTTCTTGTGGAACTTTATATTTCTTATGAAGATTACGATATAGATTGTGTTTATTTTTATTAAATCTATTCATATCATAAGGTTGCACAAATGACTTACGATTAATTGTAGCCCATTCTCCATCTTGCTTCGTAGAATAGGTTACATCTTCAAGAATCATATTGTGATTGTTCTCATTATTCCAACTATCTTTCCCTGTTTTTTCAACAAACTTCTTATAAGCTTTATCTAACTTATCTCTCCACTGAAGAGTAGCTCTTCTTGCATCAGCTAATCTATCTTTTACCATTAAAGTAAATAGTTGGATCGCTTGATCATCAGAATAAATTACAGGATCTATCATCCATAGATAGTAGTTATCTCCTTTGGTTGCCTGACGAAGCATTGTTTGAATATTTTGAGAATTTGGTATTCTCTCTTTTAGCTTACGTTTAGCTAACTCTTTAATTTGCTCTTGTCGCTGATCTTCAGCTAGAGCTGTGTTCTTTTGAATTCGTTTATATTCAGAAGTCTTTTTGATTGCTCTTTCATTAGGAATATATCCATCATCAACTTGTTTTATAAGATCATTGACTGCTTCTTCAATTTTAGGATTAGCTTTAGCTGAAAGTTCCTGAGCCATAACTGGAATTACAACTTCATTTATTCCTTCTTTTACTCCATCACGAAGCTCAATAGTATGTTTTAACAGTTCCATTGTTTCAGCATTATCTGATGAATCAAGGACACCTTTTGCATCTTTTTTAATTTCATCAAGCAGTTGATAATGTTCTACAAGCTGAATCATTTGTCCAGCTTTAGCCATAAAATCATCTGTTTTATTATCAAACCGCAGCTGTTCAATTTGATTTTCAAGAGTTACAAAGTCTCTATTTGCATGTTTTACAAAATCTTGAATAGATTGCACTTCCTGCTCAATACCAAACTTCTCTTCAAGTCTGCGTTGTAACATCTTTTGAAGATTAACTTTAGCTTGTGCAGATTTTGTAGGTGATTTAGAAAGCTGACGAAGTTGATCAATCTGCTTCTCAAGATTAACAACCATTTCCTTAACCATCTGTCTGTTAGCTTCAAACTTCTTAGCTTTACGATGTCTGAATGTTCTCTCAAATACAAATTTAGAGGTATCAATAGGTCTAAGATCATTAGCTAGCATCTCTTGAGCTAATTGCTGTGCAATATTTCTCTCAATGCCAAATATCTCTTTAACTTTATTAACCATTCTATTCCACCAAGCTTTCCACCATGGTTGGTTTAAATATGTTGCTCCTTCTTCACCTATTGCTGTTACAAGAACTTCTTTTCCTAATGCCTCTTGAGATAATTCTGGATATAATCTTCTAATTTCATTCCAAAGGTCTGTATTCTGAAGTTGGTTAATACCTTCCTGAATAATATCACTTTCATATCCAAGCAACTCTACATATATGTGTCCAAACTCATGTATCTCTGTATCTGGTCCACGAAGATCTTCAGAAAGCATGGTAATGGTTACACCATCTTCTGTAATATCTACTTTACCCAAGCTGTCTAAACTATCATCAATTTTAATATCTACAGCAATTCCTGCATTTTCAAACGTAGATTGAAGCGCAGTTTTTCTTGTTGGTCCAGCTACTCTCGTTTGTTTTTGACGTTCTGTTCTACTTGATTTTCTAATATGCTTAGGTGGAAGATAAGCTGCTCCTGAGCTAGTTCTTCTATTAGATACAAGCATAGAATCATATAGCTTATTTTTACCTCCTCTTTGTAGATGTGCTTCTGTTAGTTTATACGCAGACCCTTTTTGATTTGTTTTTAGATACGTATATCTAACTTTGCCCCCTGTTTCATCTCTATTGTGAAATACAAGTAAGTCAAAATCTTTTGTATCAGGATTATACGCTCTCACATAAGGTCTGATTTTATTTTCTTCTGTTAGGATACCAAGTTCTTGTGCCTTTGATGCAGAGAATTCAAATGTATCATTTTTATGCTGTTTATCCTTTAGTTTAATAGAATGTAACAATCCATCTGTTTGAACATTGTGCAGAATAAACTCATCTATAATATTTGAATAATCTACTACATCTTGTTCTTGTTGAAGTATATTCAGTTGTTCATAAAACTTAGCACTATAATCTGATTGTTCCCACATCTCAATAGGAATCATATTCATAAAGCTGTTTGGAGCTGGAGAAAACCCTGTTGTAAATATAGAATAGTTCATTAAATCAACTGCAATATCTCTGTATTCAGGATTCTGATATAACTTCAGCAGTGCTCCTGAGAAGATATCTATTTGATGTTTATCATAATCAACGGCTGTATTAAATTCAAAAGTTTTAATCTCTGATTGAGGATTATGTCTGCTTGGAGATAAAGCTGCTATAAATATATTTGAAGCAAACTCTGAATCTTCTTTCTTTAAATCAGATATTCTTGTAACTAAATTATCTTCTCCAATAAGCAGTTCATAAGCATATTCTGAATCATAGTATGTAGTTCCATCACTATCAGGCATACTCATCATATAATTGAATAAGAAATCATGGAAGCTCTTATGAACATCTACTGACAGAGAATCTCTTCCTGTAGCTTGCAGTAAATCTTGTTTCATTACTTTTACAGGTCGGGTATGAAAAGGAAAGAATTTTTTACTAAATTCAATAGCTTCATTTACAGCATTCCTATAAGCTTGATTCATTGGAAACAAACTATCTAAAACATCAACTCTGTTTTGTGATTCACTATATGGAATCTCATATGTTCTGAATTGCAAACTATTTATATAGTCTACCTGATTTTGATAGGAAGCTAAAGCAGCGTTACTGCTCATATCACTAATTCTATTTGGAGTAACAATGTTAGATAGCTTAGTAAAATCAGCTCCTTTTTTAGTAAACTCAAGGAATTTAGATACGATATGTTGATCTGTGTGATCTTTACGAGTATTTAAATTATCAAAATCTAAATCAATATCCAGATCAGATGTATAATCGTTTACTCCAGGAAAGACTTGCTCAGCTATTTCTCTTATTTGATAAGGTTTACCTTCTTGGTTTTCATATTCTTCTACAAGTTTTCTAATTGCAGGATGAGTTCTAAATTTAGTAATGTTTACTAAATCAACCCCTGCGGTAAGTAAAAATATAGTAGATGAAGATGTAAGCACATTATCATTAAGTGCCTTCATTATAGGATCTTTAGCATTATCAAGAGCAGCGATTTGATGTTGTCTGATATTATCTTCTACAGATATTCCTGCTGTATCTCTAATAGGAGAAAGCTCATCTCTGCGAATATTCTCTCCATTGATAACAAATTCTAAAGGCTGAGATAATCTTAAATCCATAGACTGAGTAGTAACATAACCCATAAGAGCATTAGAATAAATTCCAATACCAGCAGCCCCATCTCTGTTACGAATTTGATATTCAACATCTGTATAAGGATCGTTTGGATCATATTGCTGATCATCAAACTCTTTTGCAAGATCCATTAGAGTATCACCTTCTACAGGCTGAACTACTTCTTGAAGATGCTCTGGGTGTGTAAGAACAGATTCCATAAGATCCATGAATCTATTTTCAAGTTGCTCCCTTGTTGGATTTTTCTCATTGTATTCTAAACGTTTGATCTTTCCGTCAGTTCTTTCTGAATGAGGTACAAATACCATCAATGAATCAACATCAAAGTCAGAACCCATTTGGGTAGTAATACGACCTGGAACAACAACTGTTGCTCTATAATTTTCAGGAAGTATTCGTTTTACTACCATAGGTAACATTAAGTTTTTACCACTTGTAGGAATACGATATCCTAAAATAGATTTTACAGAATCAGAGAGATCAGCTAGATTATCTCCTTCTTGAATGTTAAGCATCTTAGCTATATCACTGCTAACTGCAACTTCTGCTTTAGATATATTTCCAATTTGTCCTTCAGAAACTTTTTCTCCTTCAAGTGTAAGGAACTTAAGTTGTCCATCTAAGGTAGCATCACCCAGTTCAGCTGCCTGAACTACTTGTTTACCTTGTATCTTTTGTTGAATTAAATTATTTCTAAAAATACTAAATATGGATTGCTCATTCTTTCTAGCAAAAGCTGGAAAAGCTAAAGGTACTCTAAACTTATGTCCTTCAGGTGCTTCTACAATGTCTAATCCTTTCTTTTGATTATCAGAAAGTGGTCTGTTTGAATTTTTAGCTTGTTCATCAAGAAACTCTCTTAAGTTTTTAAGTAATTCTACTTTTTGCTCGCCTGTTTCAACACCATCAATTTGATAATTTAATTCATTTCTTAATTTATTAATTGAATAGTCTACTAAATTAGACACTGACTTATGATACTCAGAAACCCACTGCTCTCTGGATAACTTACTTCCATCAGATAATGTGTACTCTGTAGCACTCATATTCTTAATTACAGAAGTAAGCAAACGTAATGTTTGACTACCAATCAACATTTCATTACTCTTCTTATCAGGTTTAACTTGTGGTACTCGTACTAAATTTGCTGGTATCTGATGAGAGATAACATTTGATAGATCAGATGTACTATCTAAATCTACAATATTAGTTTTTAATACTTTATGTGTAGATTCAGTATTAGCCCAATGAATAGTATCTAGTCCTTTACCTTCATATTGCCCTTCAAGTTCCATACGTTGACGAAGATTGTCAAAATGTCTGAGTGGAGAATCATCTTGTTGTGTAAATTCTCTAAGCAAAACCATGTAACTATTTTTAATACTTACTGGTGCTATCATAGATGAATTACCAACACTGTGTCTCATTGGACCGAACACAGAAGGTTTAATAGGCATTATCTTAGGAATAAACCCATCACTTGTTTGAAATTTACCACCTTCTTTATAGTTATTATAAGCTTGTTCGTGTTGAGGTGTCCATTCACCAAAAGCTTGTTGCCACTCTCTGTAAGCATCAATAGACATATATCCCTGAGCATCTGTTTTATTAGAAGCTCCTGGTTTATATTCATCTGCCCACTCTATACCTTTTGCTTTTAACCACTTATAAAGGCTAGTATCATCTCCTTTGTTATATGTATCATTAATAATGATTTCGTTAATTTGCTTAGATAAACCCCAATTATTAGCTATATCTCCTTTGATAACAGGCTTTAACCCTGGAGTAGTAAGAAGTCCAGCACGTTTGCTAAAATCATCATAATCTTTAAAGAAGTCTCTGTTTTGATAAAACAGTTTAACAATTTCATTCTTCATTACACGAGAATCTAACTCGTATTGCTTCATCATATCTAGAATACTTCCATACTTATCAACCTTTTTACCAAATGGATGTTGAGCTCTTCGATCATCCTTTACAATATCTCCATTATAATTAAGAAGATTACCGCCTTCATTTCTTATAATTTGCAAATCGAGTAATTCCTGATACTTTTGAATTGCTGCTTGTTCAGCTTTTTCTTTAAATGCATCTGAATACTCATCAATAAGCTGATCCACCTGATCTTTGGTAACACCTTCAAGAGTATCATTTAAATAATCATCAATGTTTATATCTTTAATATTTACATTGTCAATTTTTTTCCAACCAATTCCTTCAAGTAGTCCAGTAAGCTTAAAAGCATTTCCTTCTCTCCATTTCTTCTTACCATCAACTTCTTTGTAGTGATAGTTTGGAATCCAGCTCTCTTGTGGTTCTTGTTTTATAACTTCTCTGGCTTCCTGATATCGTACTATTTGACTGATAAGTTCATTACGTACAACATTACGTATGTTCATATCTGTAACACCAAAGCTTTTCCATGCTTCCATTCTTGGAAGTTTAAGCATAGCTAAAAAATCTCTATCAGACTGTGTAGGAAGTGGAAAGTAAGAAAATACTCCATCACCATCATTAACAAATGCATTAATTCTGGTAACTTTAGCTGTTACAGCTGCTTGTTCTCTGTATGTAGTACCATCCTTTTGGTTATTTAATTGAATAGCATCAAACTTTTTCCACTCAATTTGATTTGTAAGAGACTTACTCTTCTTCAATAATCTATACAGTGGAGATTGGTGTGTTTCCTGCTTCGTAGGAGAATAATTTGCATCTTCACTAAACTCTGTATCAAAAAATGTACGCTTTTGAATACGGTTCATAATATCACTCAACTGAGTAGGCATATTATATGGATAAATCGTTTTCTTCGCACTGTTTAGAAAAGATTGAACGATATCTGTATCATGAAGACGTTGTACATCAGCAAGTTGTCGCAGAAATTCAATGTTGTTTCTGTTCTCAAAGAAGTTTAGAGGCTGATCTTTTAAACCAAATTCAGTTAATGTTCCTTCTTTTGCACTTCGTTTAAGGTTTGCAAATGAAGAAGCAAGCTGATAAATAGAAGAAGAAACTGCTTTATTTGGAAGTAGAAATATTCCAAGTAAATCTTTACCCTGATATCTTCTTTTTCCAATTTTAGCTCCTTGTTCAAAGTATTTTTTAAACATTGGTTTTGCATCTACTCCTGTAAACAAAGACATAGATTGAAGTAAATCAACAAGATTATCAATTACCTGGTCTGTAATTTCATATTGATCAGAGAAGTAAAATTCAACCAAGCTCTTTAAAGGTTTTTGCACTTTGTTGGCTACATCTCTATTAAGGGTGTAACTTCTTTCTCCATCTTCATTTATATCTACAATATATAGATTATCTCTGGAAGTACTTTGATCTCTTACTGCTTCAGCTCTCCAACTATCAAGTATCTTTGTAGTAAGTTGATTCTGATTAGCTGAAAATAGACTCACAGTATTTTTATACTGCTTCATAATCATAAAGTCAGTATAATGTTGAGTGAAGTTTACAGCAAACTGACTCTTAAGATTTTCATCAGATTGTTCTAATCGTCTTAATACAAAGTCTAAATATGGTTTATATACTCTTGCATCCTTTAAGTTCTTAACCATCTCTGAATAACTTTCTGCATTATGTACAGCTTGCAGAATATCAGTATATGCTTTTGTAGGATTTATTTTGCGTTTTAATCCAATGTTAGTAAACCCTGAATCATCTGTAATAGACATTACAAACTGTCGCACTCTGCCTGAGAGTTTATCCTTCATAGATTCTTCAAGAGAAGATCTATTGTAAATACGTTCTTGAGTATCTTCTGAACCTATGTGTTCAATTTGATATTCAGAATATTCATATCCATATTCAGGAAGACTCTCAATAAATATATCTTTCCACCCAGGTTTTACAAAATTCCCTGTATCAGATTCATTCTGAGTTTCCCAATTCATTGCTATATCTAAATAGGCTTCATGTACCTTATTTTGATCTTGTACAGTATTAGGTACATTCTCAAGTGCTTCATTAGATGGAGTTTCATAGTAGTCATATTGTTCTAATTTTTCGTAGAACGCATCAGGATCATCTTTTCTAAGGGTTACTAACTCTTTAGCTCGTGCTTCTCTTATAGGTAGTCCTTCAGCTCCAGAGAAAGCATGTGTCAGAAAATATTTACGTGTATCATCTAATACATCTGCTTCAGTCTTCTGTTGATTTTCAGGACGCATTAAATTGATTTCTCTTTGTGCTTGATATACACTATAGATTCCATCAATCATATCCTTCTGTTCCCAAGGAGTCATTCCTTCTCTTAGGGAATAAAGAGTAGTATTTGGTCTGAACCTTGAAACATTTCGTTTAAGTTGCTGTGGAATTCTTCCTGTTTCCAACATAGTAAATGCTTGATCCATAGTAACTGAATCAGTAACAAGAGACTTCACATAGTAGTAAAGACTTTTAAGAAACTGTTTAATTCGATTAGGAATAGATGCTTCTTCTTGTAAGAGCATATAATCTCTGAAATTCTCTGCTAATTGCTCTTCAATAGCTAACTCGTTTGATCTATCTATATCAAACTCCTGTGCAGCTATATCATATAGAGACTTACGTTTACCTTCAGGGAAATACATTTGTGTAAGACCGTGGAAGGCTTCGTGGTAAGCTGTACCTATCTCAGAATGATTCCATAGATAGAATGCACTGTTTTTCATATATCCATGTGCAACCTGACTTCCTACATTGACTGCATTTTCATAAAAATCTACTGGGGCATCAGGAAATCGTTCTTTAAGAAACTGTACATCCTTGCGATTCTTTATATCTACCTGAGTTTGTTCAATCTTAGATTGAGTGTATCCATTGTATCCTTGTTGATTATATCCTAAAAACTCTACAGTATCATCATTTACAGGAACAAAAGGTTTTGCTTGCTCAATAGAAGTAACAGTTGCCTGATTTGCTTCAATATTAAAAATAGTCCTAATGCTATCTTCTAAAGAAAGTTCTTGTAGCAATGAATCATAAATAGCATGTTCACTATAATCAGGTAAGTTATAATCATTTTGATAATAAGCCTGATAAGCTAACTCTTCACCTAAAGCTTTTTCTAGTTTCCTGTATAATGGATGATTTATATTTGGACACTTGGACATAATTAGCAATTATTTTTTATTCTTTCAATCTGGGATTCAATAAACATATCTACATTTGGTGCAGCACTGTGGATATAGCGGTCTTTTAAATCATTTAAAGATACATATTTTTCTTGTAATTCGCTACTTTCATTATATGCTTTCTCAAGAGCTTGATCAACTTTCGATTTACCTGTTTTACGTACTCTCTTACGGGTTTTTGGTTTTTCCTTTTTGGGTTCATGAATTTCTTTTTTAGTAATCACTTCTTCTTTTGTTTGTTGCTGTTGTTGTTTAGGTTGTTGCATATCATCTATTTGAATCTGAATACCTACATTAGAGTAGAATGATCCATCATCATTATAGATATCTGTTGCAACAATAGCTTGTGCATCCCCATCTCCACGAAAGTTATCTACACTTAATTCATCAGTTGAAGTAAGATAATCATAATAACTATCATATGACTCTCCAGTTACTCTACTTTCATAAGGAGTATTTAGTTGACCAACTCTATCTCGATCAACATTATACTTCTTACGTTTAAGAAGATTACGTAGTCCTTTTTTATAATCCAAATTAGGATCTGACATCTTAAAATGATCTTTCGTAAGACCTTCAGAAGTATCTATATCATCTTTTAATTCTTTAATGGTAAATGTAGATTCTCCATCTGAACGACTAAGCTGTACAATCTTACCTAAACTATCATCAAAGTATTGGATTACTTTATAAGCTGCAGACTCTCCATCTTTTAAGAACGAAGCTTCATGCATAGATAAATATAACTCAGGATTAGCTTCTAAGTTTGAATCTGTATGAACTATTTCTGAAGCTGTTTCAATATCATTATTCATTATAGCTTCAAATGCTTTATCAACAGCTTTATCACTAAGATTCTGTGTAAGCATTTTTACAGCTCTATATCTACCCTGAGTTCTTGGAATAACAGCAAATACATGCCCATCTAATCGAGTACCATCATCTGATTCAAGTTTAGTTTCCTGTATATCTTTTGCAATTTTAGCTTTAACATGCTCAGGTAAGAAATTAAATCCTTCCTCTGATATACTAAGCATTCTTCCTTCACCAAATCCTTCTGAAGTAGTAAGAATAACTGGAGCTGTATCTTTAGCCCAGCTACCATCTTCTTGTTCTACCCACCTGTTTTCAAGAGTTTTAACTGATCTGAAATAATATCCATCTTTATCCTTCATATTATTCAGATTAAAAACTCCATCTTCTTTATTAACTACGGTTGCAGTTACTTCTTTACCTTCTTTAAGTGCTGCTGTTATAGCTTTCCTTGTTTCAGGATTGTTCGTAAATTTAGCTGAATTAATTAATCCAACCTTATCTCCATTTTCATTAACAACTGCTATAGGAAATGAAGCATCATCATTAAACTTTTTGGAATAACTGTTTTTCTGTAAAACTAACTTAACCTCAGATCCTTCCTTAAGATTAGGGTTAGCCATTTCTTCAAATTTAACATCTGGGTTTGATCTTACAATAGGAGTTTGAACAATTTCAAAATCGGATTCTTTTAAGTTAAATTGTGGTTCTTTACTTTGTTTTTCAGAATTATATTTATATTGTACTTTAGATAAAGTAAATATACCTGGTTCTTGTCTGGATTTAGCAGTTTCACTAGTGCTTTGTTCTACTGTATCTTTAGTTGCTTCTTTATTTTCAGGTAGAGATTCTGATTCAACATTTTCATTAAAAGGAAACCATGGAGCATCATATATATCTATATTGTAACGTAGGTTCTCTAATGCAAGCTTGTTAATCCAGTCTTCATATAAAGCATTGTCTGTGCTATCATAGAGTTCTTTAAATTTCTTTCTTGGATTAAGTAAATGCTGATACTCATGTTCAAGTACAAAATCTTCAAAATGTTTATATGTCTTAAATAAGTTTTCAGGAAGCGCAGTAACTTTAGATGTAATTGTAGCATCTTTATAAATTTCAGTAGTAAACTCTTTTGGATCAGTCCATCTTTTCTCTTTAAAGATTTCCATAATCTTCTCAGGATTTACTAATATCGTACCATCTTTCGCTCTTGCTCCAGAGGGGATAGAAGTATCTACTTTTACAGGTACTCCACGATAAGCTTTTTTATCAAATTCTTCTGTAGGATTCTCCTGTTTTTGTTTATCAGGAAACGTACTCTCTTTCCAATCTTCCAACCATGCATCATCTGTTGGAGATATTTCTAACTCTGATGGATCAGTAATTCCTTCTTCTTGTGGAGTAGATTCATCTTGAGTTTCTGCCTCTAAAGTTTCTGAAGGATCTAATGTAAGATCATCTGGAGATAACTCAGGCTCTTTACCTTCATTGATATCCTTTTGAACTTTAGCGTCTTTAAATACTTTTAAATCGTCTGGATTAATTCTATCTAATCTGGCTATTGTATGCTTACGATAAAATTCAGTAAGTTGATCTTTTTCTTCTTTCGAGAGATCTGTTTTATCAATATATTTTTTAGCTTCAGCTGCATCAGTAATACTTTCTAAATTGGATATGTGAGACTTCTTACCTTCTTTAGTAAATTTATCTTTAAGATCTCTTGCTTCCTGTTTAGAAAGTTCAATTTCCTGACCTTCCTGAGAGGCTTCAAATACTTGTGTTGCATATTTAGCTATAGCTTTTTTAGTATTTCCATGTAAATCTTCTCTTGCTTCTACCTCTTCAATAAACTTTTCCAATTCATGTGCTTCTGAAATAAATGGAACTTTTTTGTCCACTTGATCAATATGCTCCTGATCTACTTCAGGCTTTTTAACATTAGCTACTTCTCTGTCTCTTCGTTTAAGTATGTCTTTTTTATCATTAAATACTCTTTCTACTTCAGCTGAAGTCTCATCTAAATCAATCTCATTTAAATTTTCTAATGTTTCAGCCTTTTCAATCTTAGCAATTCGTTCATTATTTAATGCTTCTTTTTGAACTTTTTTAATACGTTTTACATAATCCTGCTGACCTTTTTTAGTAGAAAGTTTTTTCAGTTCTTTACTTAATGTTTCAATAGAAGATTCATATTGAGCAATATCAGATTCAAGTTGGACTAACTCTGTTTGGTTTTCTACATATGTGTCAGCAATAGATTCCTGTTCGTCTGATTTTTTAACAGATTCATATAGATCTTTCCTTTCATCAGTTAACTCTTTTATTCTACTGTTTACCAGTTCAATTTGTGCTTCGTATTGAGCAATTTTTCTCTGTTTGGCAAATTCATCTCCTTTTACAGAAGGTTCTGCTTTTTTAATATCTGCTAAATCAGTTTTAAATTTATCTCTAGCTTGCTTCCATCCTTCTACCTGTGCTTTATTATCTGCAATAGCCTGATATCCGTCTTCAAATACACTATTGTCTATTTTAGATCGTATCTCTTCAGCTCTACCTTTATACTCATCTGCTCTTTCATTCCATCGTTGTTTTTGGAACTCATAATAAGTTTGAGCTGTAGCAATCTTTCTATCATATTGTTCACCAAAACCAGCTTGAGTAGAAAAATTCTTCTCAAACATATCTTCAATAGTTTGTAGGTCAGCGTACATTCTTTCATACAGCTGTCTCATCTCTGGATCAGGAGATATACCAGAGTTTTCTAATGTAGTATCATCAGCCTGTACTATACCTTCTAAAGATTTAAGGAGATCTTCAAATCTAGCTCCTGATAAAGCTCCATCTACTGAAGTATTTCCTTCAGAGAATCCTTTAATAGCCATATCAAAAATCATTTCATCCATAATTTGATCTGCTGCTACCTGATCATTTTCTACAAGAGCTTTTTGATAGCTTGCTGTACGATTCTTAAAGTATTCCAGCTCTTCTTTTTGACGAGATGTACTAGAAGCAGCACTACCAAACTTCTTATCCATAAAAGATTGTCCAGCTTTCATTACTCCACCCATAGCTGCACCACTCATAAATGCCCAAAAAGCAGCATCAAATGCTTCAGGAGAAATAACACTATCTTCATCATATACAAAATTAGCTAATGAACCAAAATAATCAGAAGCCATATCACTATAAATGTCTCCCCAACCAGTCATTGGTTCTGAAGAATCTGCTTCATTAATCATATCCACATAATCTTTAGCTAGTTGCTTTTGATGTTGAATATTGATCTCTTCCACACTTTCTCCAAGACCCATTTTAGCGACAGCTTTAAGAGCTTCTTTACCTTTCTTTCCTGCAATACCTGCTTGCATCATAGCTCTTTGCGGTATTCGACCACCTGGAAACTTTTTACCAAGTTCTATTAATCTTCGTTTATCAGCAATGGTAGTAGTAGCTGCTCCACTTTTAGTAAACCAAGGTTGACTAGCTTTTGCACTAGAATATTTAGTTCCTAATATAATTTTCCATTGAAGTGCATCTTTCCAAATATTTACATAACCTGTTCTATAAACATAAGCTCCTGCTTGACCAGCTTTCTTTTTAGCTGTTTCAATATCATCTCCAGCTCGCAAACTTTCTTCATATACTTGTTGATAGGTATCATTTGCTTCAAGTGAATTATAGGTGTGACGGGATAACACACTGTTGCCTATGTGGTTAGTAATTCCTTGAGCTCTTCTGCTATTTAATGCTTGTTTTATTGCAGGAGAAAGATATTCTGCTACTGTTTCACCAGCTTTTCTTCCTGCTCTTGTTGCTTTAAATGCTTTTCCTACTGCAGATAAAGCTCTTGTTACAGCATAGGTAGGAGCCATAATTGCTACTGAACTTGCTATTGTAGGTGCGTTACCTGCAAAATATGTAGCATCTCCTAATGATCTCCATCCACCTTCTTGTGCTCTGCGTGTTTGATAAATAGGTGCTAGTTCTTCAGACGCATAATCTTGTATTCCTTCACCTATGCGGGTAAGCATACTTTCAAACTGTACTTCTTCTCCATTGATTAACTCAGGAAGATTAGTTACTAAGTCAGACATATACCCCAAACCTGATATAGCTCCACCTACACCAACAGCAGCTGTTTGAATTGCAGATTTACCATAGAGTTCAAGTAATCCTTGATTCTGAGCTCTTATCTCTTCGTTGTCTGCTCCAATCTTTAATTGAAAATCAAATTTTGTAGGGTCTACACTAAAGTCTTCTGGTGTAGTAGGAGCAAACATATTACTATAATCTTTACCCGTATCTTGTTGATATCCTACAGATTCAAATTTATTTTTATTATTATTTGTAGTATCAACTATATCTGATTCAGATTTAGTTTCTTGTTCTGATGGTTTATTTACTGCAACAAATTGATTTTCATTCATTATAATCTTCCATATCTTTTAACAATACTGTCTAAATCATTGTTATTAATAGCTTGTAAAATATACATAACATCAGATTTACGATCAACAGGAATTTGGTGTCTACCAGACCCTGTAGTATTAAAAGATACAAGAAAATTAGAACCCATGGTGTCTCTAGTGTCTACAGTTCCATCTTCATTTACAGCTAATTTACTTTTAACATTAACTGCAATTTTTGGTAATCTTCCTTGTTCATCTGGTTGTACTCCTGTATTTGCAACTTCTATTACACCTTGTTTACCTGGGGACATCATAATTGCATCTAATTGAGAACCATTATACGACTCCCACTGATGTTTAGATGTAGGATCAAGATAACCTAAAGCATTATCTGGTAATGAAGTTTCAATTACACCCAATACTTTATCATTAGCGTCTTTTGCGGTCATAAATAATCTCATTTGACCATCTACAGAACCTATTTGAGGATTATCAAATGCTTCTATATCTTCATAATCACCTGTTTCAAAAATAGATTGTCTTTTTTCAGGATCAGATGATGCCCATTTAAAATCTTCTGTAGCCCCCTGAAGTCCATTTCCAAATCTAAATTCAACTGTGTTAATTAGCTGATCTCTTAAATCTGCACTTGAAACCCCTTGTGTACGAACAGGTGTTCTAAAATTAGAAGCACTCTCTTTAATAATTTCATTATAGTTTGAAAAATCTAAATTTGTTTCTCTCTCTAAAATATTAATAAGTCCTTGAGATAAAACTCCTGTATCATAATATTGTTCTATTTGATCTCTATAGCTTTCTGAAACACCACTTCGAAAAGATAAAGCATAACCAAAACCTCCTGCAGCACTGGAGGTCATTTTAGAAGCTTGTTTCGTAGGATCTATTGTATGATCTAAACCCTTTAGTTCATCATCTAAAAATTTAGAGAGTTCTTGTTGAATAACTCCATGGTCTAATCCAGCTTCTTGCAAAGATCTATCCTGAAGGGTTATATAAGATTCAAAATCTTGTTCTGCAGCCTTTAGTTTATCTTCAGCTTTTTTAATTTCATATTGGTTTCCCCCCTGTTGTGCATCAGATAACTCCTGTTGTAAAATGTCTATAGTTCCTTTTGCTGTTTTAGCTGCTTCTGATATTTTATCTTGTGAATCAAAACCGTGTCCAGAGAAACCTAAGTGCATCTCACTTGTAACAGCAGGAATAGTATCATTAATTCTAGCCATTGCTGCTTGATTAGTACGGGTGTCTTTAATCATATTCTTTTGATAAGACATTATATTTGCTGTAGGCTTAACTATATTAATAGCTTCTGCTATTATAGCATCAACTGTTTTTCTTTTTTCTTCTTGTATAACATTTCCATTTTTATCAGTTACTTTTGGTTCTGCTATAATAGAAACATCAGAAGTAGGATCTACTCCTCTTGCTTGTAATCCTAATACTAGTTGTGTTCTTGATTGATCATCATTTAATAATTGAGCTACTCCTGCAGTTTGAAGCTGGTCTCCACTTAATATTTCAAGAACATTTCTTTGAACCATTGTATTTTCAAATTGTGGAAGACTTTCTAAATCTCCACTCATAACACTAGCTTTTGCTTTAGATAAAAAATCAGAAGTTCTTTCTTGTAAATCTTGCCAGTTATCAAATGCTTCAAGTTGAGCTCCCTGAAACACTGGATTTCCTTGCTCATCTCTTCCAAATTGTGCCTGTTGTTTAGCCCATTGTTTTACTGTTGGGTCTACTCCTTCAGCTTCATTGATCTTTTCTTGATAACTTTGTGCTTGTTGAGCAACTGATTGATAAGGTTGAAGTGATCTTTGTGCATTTCTAGCTTGTCGATCTACTTCAGATAATGAATGGCGAGCACCACGCTCTTTAAAAGATTGTTCAATTGCGCCTCTTGACTGTTCCATTATATTCATCATTTCCTGCTGAAACTCTTCTGGGAGATTAGGTGCAGTAGACATAACATTTTCCTCTAAAATACCTAAAGTATTTGAAGCATGTTTTCTATTTTGAGCCCCTTGTTGTTGGAAAGCACCAGCAACACTATTCACCAAATTTGGATCTAGTGTATTATACTGTGGTACATATTGAGGCTCTTTTAATGTTAAATATCTTAAAGGCATAATTCACTTAATTAGTTTGTTGGATAATTTTGTCTAGCTTGTTCAATTGCTTTTTCTGCAGTTTCCCCACCTTCAATAAGGGATAAAACCTGATTTAAAAATTCAGCTCGGTCTGTAGAATTTTGTATCTGTGCTGCAGATGTTGCAATCATAGACCTCATTTGATCTTTGCCTCTTCGGTCAGCTGCAATTTGATCTAATGGTCCTTGAATAGCATCATTAATTAATTTAATTCGTGCAGCTGTATCTTGCGCAGTTCTTTCATTATCTGCTACTTTATTTTGAATGTTAAATTGATCTGCTCTAGTTTGTGCTTGTGCATTAAATTGTTCTCTTCTACTTCTATCCTGAGCTTCACTAGCGGTTAATTGATTAACTCCTTGTGTATATTGAGCATAAGATCCTTGATCAGGATTAGCTCTAAATCCACTTGCTAATTGATTACGTCCAGCTGCAAAAGCAGGATTACGTTCATCAATCGTTTGTGCTTGCATCTTAGGTGTTTCTTTTGGTTTAGGTGCAAAAGCAGCAGTTGCTAAACGAGTTACTGAAGGAAGTACTCTTTGAGCTGTAGAAGCCCAATCAAAACTATTGCCTTCTTCTCCACCTTTAGCTACATTTTCTACAGGAGCAGAAGCTTGTTCTACAGCCTCAGTATTAACTCTGTTTGTAAATGGTTGTGGTTCAATAGTTCTATTACTCTTAACACCATCTAATCCATATACTTCTGCAGTTGTAGGCATCATAACATTATCTTGTGGTCTTACATTAGGGGCTGATGGTCTACCAGAAGCAGAAGAAGTTGTTTGTGGTCGTCTTCCTCTATTTACTGCCCGTCTATCTCTTGTTCTATTTGAACTACTAGGTTGTCCAACTCCAGGATGTTCGTAAAATTTAAAATCGTTTGATTCTTGTTCAGGTTTAAAAAACTTAAACTTATCTGTTAAATCTTGATCAAATGGACTTACATATCCATCTCTTTTTGTAAAATCGTCTGTACCAAACTGGTGTTTAGGAAGTTTTCCACCATCTTTCATAGGAACAGCTTGTTGAGGTTGTTGGGTAGGTGGAGCTTCTCCAACTCCTTCTTGTTGTTTTATTTGTTCCTGCATTTGAGCAAGTTGTTCAATTTGTTCTTCTCCTGCTCCTTGTTGTAGTAACATTTCGTGTGCTTGAGCAAACGTCATATCACTTTCAGGAACCATTAATTCATCTGAAAATATATAATCTCCTTGTCGGGTTTCTTCTCCCTCAACTTCAGCTATAGCATTATTATCATTTGTTGGATTACCACTCTGATCAATTGGTATTCCTCCCTGCTCATGTTTTGGTCCTTTATACTTAACAGCATCTGGTCCAATAGGTTGAGCTGCAGACGGAAGTGTTCCACCTACCTGATATCTTAAATGTCGTTTATATTTACCACCGTATTTATATCCCATAGTTGTTCCTGTTGTTACAGCTGGTTGCTTAGGTTTTTTCTTTCCACCAATAAGACTACCAAGTTTACCTCCTATTGCACTACCTACAGCACCTACAACAGGAGCTGCAATTGGTCCTACACCAGGAATAAAAGCTGCAGTAGATCCTATAGCAGATCCAATTTCACCGCCTGTATTATATTTTTTTCTACTAAGTTGTTCTGGTCTAATCATTATCTTATTGATGTTTTATCTACTATATCTGATCCGAAAAGATTAATCTCTTCATTATACTTGTTTTCTTTAATAAGCTGTACAATATGATATTTATCTTCCATTCTTCTTTTATATGCCCATTGATCTTCAGCTGCTATATCTGCAGGTATATTAATAATATCTCTGAACTTATTAATAACCCAATATTTTAAAACGTTACGGGCATTACCAATATAGATATTTTCTAGCTTATTTTCAATAGGATCTTTAAAGTAGAGAATATCTTCAGTTTCAGTATCTTGATAAGAATTATATATTCTAAATTTATCAAATGTTACATTTTTATTTAACTCTTTACCTTCTTGTTGAGTTATAGTGATTTGTCCATTGAGTGTACTTGAACCATTATACTGAATAGTAAGGCTGTCGTCAGAAAATATATATATTTTATTATCTCTGCTAAAACTCTTCGCATTTAAACTCCCATTTATTTCATTTGATAGTACAGAAGCAATTAGTCTGGCGTTATATCCATGTTGAATTTCTAATGCACTATTGTTTGCTGTGTTAGTTCCATCACTTATTGATACTGCATCATAATCAAAATCAGGATCATTAATGGTGATAACCTGATTATAGTTAAGGAATGTGTTTGAATTAATAAGAAGACTAGCTGCTTTATAAGAACTTCCTTCATTCTTAACATAAGCATACATTGAATCTGCTGGACTATCATAAAAGTATCCAGGTCTTCCTATACTATGTTTCCAAAGTTTATTATTTTTTATACTATACAAATGTTTTAAATCAAACAACATATAATCAGGAATATAAGAATGTCTGCTAATCCAAGCATCTCTTTTTGGGCTATATGAATAAACATCACTTCCTGATTTTGTCAGAATTAGTTCATCTTTAGGATTATATCCTATTTCTACATCACTAAATTGTCTAACATTTCGTAATATATTTTCAGATATATCTTTTATTCCTTCATTTGTAAGAGCATACATTCTACCTGCTTGCTCGTCAAAAAAGTAATAACCGTATGGAGTAGATATTGCTGATTGTTTATTTTGAAGACCTGCAAACCCTAAGTCTGTATAAATAATATCATCAGGTCGTACAGAAAAAATATCTCCTGTTCCTAAAAATGCTCTCATATCACCTACTTGAATATCTTCTTTACCTCTTGTACGAACAAGGGCTCTTTCCATATGTGGAATAAGAATATTATTGTAGTTAGATAGTTTAACCAATGATCCTCTTGATTTATTTAAATCTAAATAATCATCTTGTTTAAAGGATCTAATCCCATTTGAATTGCGAATAACTCTGGTAGGATATGATTGAGCTATTCTTTCATATTTACCGTATATTCCTGGATATTTAATGTCATTTACTTCAGAATAATCTGTATTATATGCTAGATAATTATCTACTGCATTCACATCTGCATCACTACTTGTTGTATCTTCTCTATATCCTTTACCATCTAAGTCAAAAGAAAGAAGTTCCATCTCTTCAATAGTTGCAGCAGGATAAAAATATTCCCAAAAATCATCTCCTCTCATTCGAAGATTGATATTATCAGAAGATTCCATAAACAAAGTATACAAATTATCATATCCATTACTATCTTGTTCCCCCCTTACTCTGTAAGAATAAGGAACGATGAAGGTGTCCCCACCATAGATAGTAGCAGAATCTGCAAATGTTGTTGCGGTTGGTTTATCTGTATTTGTATAATTTGTATAAACAAGCTGTTGCAAATCAAAAGAATTATAAACATCTGTCTTATGAGCACAAATATTACCAACAGGATATGATCCATTTTTCTGCATAGGTTCAGGTGTTGCACCTGTTGTTTTTAACTTGATAACTAATTTAGATTCAGCTCTGGAGTTATCTAAATTATATTCAAAACCATATCCTTTTAAATTTGCACCTGATACTTCTGAATTTTCTGAATCTACATATACTAAACTTTCAACTCTGTAGTTTTTATACCCAAGGTTCCAGTTTGCATTATCATATACGTGTTTAATTTGCCCACTATTTCTTTCTGCTTCAGATAAATGAGAATATAAAGCTATGTGTGTAGCATTATTCATATTCTTTTTATCCTTTAAATAGCTAAAAGGATATGTATATATCGTATCAGCAGAATATTCACCACCACTTCTTATTTCACTATTACGTACATATTTTTGATTATCAATTTTTGCAGAAACTGGAGCAACTGTATCAAGAATGCGCTTATTTTCTTCAGTTCTCTTAGCATAATAAAGTTTATATCCTACAATATCATCTGCCAATTCTGAAGGAATTGTTACATTTTCCACTTTAACACCCATTGGACGAAGAGTATAAGTATTTTCAAGAACTCCTTCATTTCTTTGAATATAATTATCATTTAACACATCAGGAAAATGGTGATGTCTAACAGGTTCTCCTGCTAATCCACCCGTCTGTGAATCTCCCCAAACTTCAATATCATCAGGATAGGTTTCATTAGCATTCTCCCAATAACCCATTCCTGTAACTCCATCTGTATCACTTCTAAATCTAAAGTGCTTAGGATCTTGAAGATCAGATAAACCATTATACATTATACTTTCAAATGTTTGTGGATCTCCTTGCCCATAGATAGGATCTCTTTCATCAAAACTATCTTGTCCACCATTTAATTCTTCAATAATAGAAAAGCTTCCTCTTAAGGGATTATCATAAGATAAATAACTCGTTTGTGGATCTAATTCAATATCTCCGTTGTAAGAATCTCCAAAAGCATCTGCTGTAATCACAACATCATAAATACCTGTTGATGTACTTCCTATTACCCATTGCTCAACACTAGCTGTATATTTGGCTGAAAAATTAACATCTCCATTTAATCCAGCAGCTATTTCTGTAGCTATTTGTTGTCTGGTAGAAGGAGTTGTTAAACCTGAAATAGTGATTTCTTTATTAAGCTCTTCTGTATTTATTTTTATAGAAACAGTAGTATCAAAAGAATCTCTTCCTCCAAATAAAGTAAAATCAGAGTCTTCAAAAAAGAAATTATTACCTTTAGAATATCTGTTAGGCTCTCTTTTCACTTGCTCACTTACTTCTGTAGTTCTGCCTGTTGTTGCAGGTTCTCCTGTAACATATACTTTTAATCCATTATCTTGTGATCCTGGGTTAGAAGATATAAATTTTAATCTGTCTCTATTTCTTTGTGCAGTAATAATACCAGCCATTGTAGCATTACCATTAACTTCATCTACAATTTTTTGTACTACACCTTCTCTTGTTTCATTTGCTGTTACAGATATATCTACAGCCACATTACCATTTACAGTAACGGTAATAAGACCATCTCCAACAGGTCTAAAAGCTAAAGGTTGGTAAATAGATTCAGCAGGTATTCCACCTACTTCATCTTCTAAACCTGTATAAAAACGTATTCTTCCTTCTGCCAAAGCTCCATTTTGTGTTATTGGAGCTCTACCTGGAACATGAAATGCTTTTGTTTCTGTACCATCTCTTCGAATAAAAGACATATAAAAAGCATAAACTTCTCCTCTTCTAAATCCTCTGTACTTTGTTGCATTATTTACATTAGAAAAAGAAGTAAAACTATTTGCACCTTTTATTGGTTGATATAGTTCTTTATCAACACTAGGTTTAATAACTACATCATTTACATATTGTTGAAGTAGTTTATAATCTTCTAAATTTTCAGACTCCTCTACATTACCCAAATAAATATTATCATCTTGATAAGCTATTGCTTTTGGTCTTTCATATAAAGCATTATCAATTTGAATCTCCTCTAAAGCTCCAGGTATTTCTGATTCATTACCTGTATACGTATAATTTGTTACTGTAGGTGGTAATTCAGGTAAGAGTTCTACAGAGTCAAATATTCCATCAATTTTACGAATAACAGCAATTTGGACTGAATCGTATTCTTGATCTATATTTGTAAGATTAAGTTTAATAGCTTTTGAAGTAAGTTCTCCAGGTTGTCCACTCTCTGTAGGATCAGTATTTGTAATGTATGCTGGACCAATTACCTCATAAAAATTTGTAAGAGTTTCATCCTCATGCTTATAAGCTACAGAAAAATAATAAGCTCCTGTTTTTAATGCTCCCCCTGTATCAAATACATCTTCAATAGTTACTTGAGGAAGTTTACTTGTTGCAGGAAATAAATTATAATAAACATCACTATCAAATGTTTTTGGATTTGTGATATTAATATATCTTGCAGGATTAACCCCATCCACCCAAAAAATTATATACTCATCATATGTATTTAGATATGGTATAGCTGTGATGGGAGTATCAAAATTAAAGTCTCTTTCCACAATAGTTGAAAGAGTTTGTCCATCATAAATAGAAATCTTATCTAGCGGATCTCCTTTCTCAAATAATATAACACTTCCGTTAGGTAAAATAGAATGTCCTATAACATTTCCTACAGATACACCTAAGTCTTCTGTTCCTAACTCATTTACAATAGCACCTAAAGATTCATCTAAGGTAATATTTTGTGCGTCTCTGTAATATCCTTCTGGTTGATCTTCTGGCTGGCAATTAGTATAAATTCCATTAAGTCTTTTCATTTAATTCACCAAATTGTTCATAATACTTTTGGATTACTTTATCTTGTCTACTAATATACTCCTCTAAATATTTAACTCTTTCTTGAAGAACACGAATTTCAGCTTGAGATTTTGCTAATTCTTTTGTTGTGGCTAATTCTCTTTCGTGTGTCAATTGTCTCTCCTTTTCAAATTTCTCCATTTTTTCAGTTAGACGATCTATATGAGACTGCATATTAGTAAAAAGTAGCTGATTACCTTCTTGTGTAGTTTGAGCACTTGCTTCTCTATGTCCAAACCAGAGTTTCATATATTTATATGCTACACCACCAATTACAACAGTTACAATATAACTTATTATTTGAAATATAACATTTCCTTCTAGTAAACTTAATTCTAATTCTCCCATTCTTCTATAATATTTATATAATTTAAATCATCTACTATACTATACAATCTATTCATAACAGTAGTAGAATTAGTAACATCTAAATGACCATCATTATCAATGTCATAAAAATCTTCTCCTACTAATATACATCCTAACGTATCTTTATTGTAATTTCCTCTATGAATCAATATTTCACTTCTATTTGGAACACCTTTGACCCATAAGCTATTTCCAAACTTAGGTGATTGATGTTTAATTATTTCATAATGATTATCTGGAATCCGACTTATTCTTTGTTGATTTTCTTTCCAAGGAAGTTCCAATGTTTTACATCTAAATAATTCACCTAACTTATTATCAAAAACGCTGAGTTCCCCCAGCGTTTGATATTCATCTTCGGTAAATCTTGTTAAAACAAGCGATTTCATAATATTTTAATTAGTAATTAAACCGTAGGATCACTTAAATC